>SWCB01016034.1_pt1 | contig 10893 bp, 6 predicted proteins | sample 4692901 | NCBI WGS metagenome assembly SWCB01 (sample SAMN10267276, study PRJNA491770) | bioreactor metagenome | isolation source: DHS bioreactor inoculated with subseafloor sediment | place: Japan: off Shimokita Peninsula | collected 2006-08
GGCTGGTTTACGGCGAGAAAAAAGATTAGAAAAAAAGCTTTAAAATTTTGCAGAAAACAAAAAGCTTTCTAACTTTGCCGCCCCGAAGAGCTGAAAGGGTTTACCCGGAAGGTTACGAGGGAGTTCACAAGAAGAAGAATATTGGAGCAGGGAAATCGAGAGCCGCGGTGCAAGTTGCGGTTATTTTTTGCGACAAAACGAAGTTCATTGAAAATATTGAAAAAGTAGAAAGATAAGGAAGAATTGCGAATTAAACGAGTTTATTCCACGAGCTAGACAAGATTAAAATTTTTATTTACAACGAAGAGTTTGATCCTGGCTCAGGATGAACGCTAGCGGGAGGCCTAACACATGCAAGTCGAACGGGATTCAGTAGCTTGCTACTGATGAGAGTGGCGCACGGGTGAGTAACGCGTATGCAACCTACCTCTTACAGGGGGATAGCCCGGAGAAATCCGGATTAATATCCCATGGTATTTATTGTCCGCATGGATAGTAAATTAAAGATTTATCGGTAAGAGATGGGCATGCGTGACATTAGTTTGTTGGTGAGGTAACGGCTCACCAAGACTACGATGTCTAGGGGTTCTGAGAGGATGATCCCCCACACTGGTACTGAGACACGGACCAGACTCCTACGGGAGGCAGCAGTGAGGAATATTGGTCAATGGGCGCAAGCCTGAACCAGCCATCCCGCGTGAAGGAAGACGGCCCTATGGGTTGTAAACTTCTTTTCTGCACCAAGAATTGGCCTTACGTGTAAGGTTTTGACGGTAGTGCAGGAATAAGCATCGGCTAACTCCGTGCCAGCAGCCGCGGTAATACGGAGGATGCAAGCGTTATCCGGATTCATTGGGTTTAAAGGGTACGTAGGTGGCCCAGTAAGTCAGTGGTGAAATCCTGCCGCTTAACGGTAGAACTGCCATTGATACTGCTGGGCTTGAGTACAGTTGAGGTAGGCGGAATGTGTAGTGTAGCGGTGAAATGCTTAGATATTACACAGAACCCCGATTGCGAAGGCAGCTTACTAAACTGTAACTGACACTGAGGTACGAAAGCGTGGGGAGCGAACAGGATTAGATACCCTGGTAGTCCACGCCGTAAACGATGCTCACTCGCTGTATGCGATACACAGTATGCGGCCAAGCGAAAGTATTAAGTGAGCCACCTGGGGAGTACGTTGGCAACAGTGAAACTCAAAGGAATTGACGGGGGCCCGCACAAGCGGAGGAACATGTGGTTTAATTCGATGATACGCGAGGAACCTTACCTGGGCTTAAATGCAGGACGACAGGCGTCGAAAGATGCTTTTCTTCGGACGGCTTGCAAGGTGCTGCATGGTTGTCGTCAGCTCGTGCCGTGAGGTGTCGGGTTAAGTCCCATAACGAGCGCAACCCTTACCGTTAGTTACCATCAGGTCATGCTGGGGACTCTAGCGGGACTGCCACCGTAAGGTGAGAGGAAGGTGGGGATGACGTCAAATCAGCACGGCCCTTATGTCCAGGGCTACACACGTGTTACAATGGCCAGTACAAAGGGCAGCTACCAGGCGACTGGATGCTAATCTCTAAAGCTGGTCTCAGTTCGGATCGAAGTCTGCAACCCGACTTCGTGAAGCTGGATTCGCTAGTAATCGCGCATCAGCCATGGCGCGGTGAATACGTTCCCGGGCCTTGTACACACCGCCCGTCAAACCATGGAAGCTGGGGGTACCTGAAGTCTGTGACCGCAAGGAGCGGCCTAGGGTAAAACTAGTGACTGGGGTTAAGTCGTAACAAGGTAGCCGTACCGGAAGGTGTGGCTGGAACACCTCCTTTCTGGAGCTTGGGATAGACATTAACCGTTTGGTTAGCATTTTTTCTTATCACTACTTTTTTATAAAATATAAAGAGCAAAACGCGGAAAGCTGTCAGCTTTAAAGCTTGTAGCTTGAAGCTATAAAAGCTAAAAGAAAGAGACAGTCCCGTAGCTCAGCTGGTTAGAGCGCTACACTGATAATGTAGAGGTCCCCAGTTCAAGTCTGGGCGGGACTACAGCCCGGTAAGCATGGAACAGTTGCAGTAGACAGTAAAGGTAGAGAGTGAAAACTTTGAACCAGATCTGAAGACTGAAGACTGAGAGTGCAAACTGAACATGGGGGATTAGCTCAGTTGGCTAGAGCGCTAGATTTGCATTCTAGAGGTCAAGGGTTCGACTCCCTTATTCTCCACACAGAGACAAAAAAGGTCGTAAGACAAACGTTCAAAACATATTGGAAAGACCAAAACAGGTAACAATTTTAGAATTTAAAGCCTGGCATTTGGAATTTAAGAACAGATACCCAGAGAGGTGGTAAACAATCCGGTTCGACTCCGGTAGTATCTACATTTAACAGTCCTTTTGGACGAGTTATAAAGTTCTTTGACATATTGGGAAATAAAGAGAATGTAAATTTACATTCAACCTTAAAAGAATCAAGAGAAAGTTATTAAGGGCGCACGGGGGATGCCTAGGCTCTCAAAGGCGATGAAGGACGTGATAAGCTGCGAAAAGTTGCGGGGATTGGCAAATACGAATTGATCCGCAAATATCCGAATGGGACAACCTGGTCTTCGGACCATCCGATTATGTCGGAAGCTAACCCAGGGAACTGAAACATCTAAGTACCTGGAGGAAGAGAAAACAAAAGTGATTCCGTAAGTAGTGGCGAGCGAACGCGGAACAGCCTAAACCAATATTGTTTCGGCAATGTTGGGGTTGTAGGACCACGACATTCGATAATACATTAAGTGGAACCATCTGGAAAGATGGATCAAAGAAGGTGATAATCCTGTACACGTACATTGTATTAAAGATAGTGGTATCCTGAGTAGGGCGGGACACGAGAAATCCTGTCTGAATCAGCCGGGACCATCCGGTAAGGCTAAATACTAATGAGAGACCGATAGTGAACAAGTACCGTGAGGGAAAGGTGAAAAGCACCCCGAACAGGGGAGTGAAAAAGTACCTGAAACCGTGCGCTTACAAGCTGTAGGAGTCCCGACTTGTCGGGATGACTGCGTGCCTTTTGCATAATGAGCCTACGAGTTAGTCGTTACTGGCAAGGTTAAGGGTTTAAGACCCGGAGCCGAAGCGAAAGCGAGTCTGAATAGGGCGAATTAGTCAGTAGCGCTAGACGCGAAACCTTGGTGATCTACCCATGGTCAGGTTGAAGTTTTGGTAACACAAAATGGAGGACCGAACCAGGAAACGTTGAAAAGTTTTTGGATGAACTGTGGGTAGGGGTGAAAGGCCAATCAAACTGGGAAATAGCTCGTACTCCCCGAAATGCATTTAGGTGCAGCGTCGGTTATGAGTCTTATAGAGGTAGAGCTACTGATTGGATGCGAGGGCTTCACCGCCTATCAAATCCAGACAAACTCCGAATGCTATAAGATGCTAACCGGCAGTGAGGGCATGGGTGCTAAGGTCCATGTCCGAGAGGGAAAGAACCCAGACCATCAGCTAAGGTCCCCAAGTGTATATTAAGTTGAACAAACGAGGTCTGATTGCTTAGACAGCTAGGATGTTGGCTTGGAAGCAGCCATTCATTTAAAGAGTGCGTAACAGCTCACTAGTCGAGCGATCGGGCGTGGATAATAATCGGGCATTAAATATACCACCGAAGCTATGGATTACATATTTATATGTACTGGTAGGGGAGCATTCCAGTCTGCGCAGAAGCGGTTTCGTAAGGGATCGTGGAGCGTCTGGAAAAGCAAATGTAGGCATAAGTAACGATAAAGCAGGTGAGAAACCTGCTCGCCGATAGACTAAGGTTTCCTGATCAACGCTAATCGGATCAGGGTTAGTCGGGGCCTAAGGCGTACCCGAGAGGGGAAGTCGATGGACAATTGGTTAATATTCCAATACCTTTTGATACTGCGATGGGGTGACGAAGTAATGAAAGATCCGCGTACTGACGGAATAGTACGTTAAAGGGCGTAGGTTATGAGAGGCACAGGTAAATCCGTGCTTTGAGCTGAAACCCGACAGTACCGAGAGCCTTCGGGCAATCGGATAGTGATCCTAAGCGCTTCCAAGAAAAACCTCTAAGCTTCAGGTATCAAAAGCCCGTACCGCAAACCGACACAGGTAGTCAAGGAGAGAATCCTGAGGCGCTCGAGTGATTCATGGCTAAGGAACTAGGCAAAATCGCCCCGTAACTTCGGGAGAAGGGGCGCTCTACTCCGGTAGAGCCGCAGTGAAAAGGCGCATGCGACTGTTTATCAAAAACACATGGCTTTGCTAAATTGAAAGATGATGTATAAGGCCTGACACCTGCCCGGTGCCGGAAGGTTAAGAGGGGATGTTATCTTCGGAGAAGCATTGAATTGAAGCCCCGGTAAACGGCGGCCGTAACTATAACGGTCCTAAGGTAGCGAAATTCCTTGTCGGGTAAGTTCCGACCTGCACGAATGGTGTAACGATGTGCGCACTGTCTCGGCCATGAGCTCGGTGAAATTGTAGTCTCGGTGAAGATGCCGAGTACCCGCAACGGGACGGAAAGACCCCGTGAACCTTTACTGCAACTTCACATTGATTCTGGGTAAGTGATGTGTAGGATAGGACGGAGACTATGAAGCGGGTTCGCCAGGATTCGTGGAGTCATCCTTGAAATACGTCCCTTTGCTTACTTGGAACCTAACCCCGCTGACGCGGGGGACAGTGTGTGGTGGGTAGTTTGACTGGGGTGGTCGCCTCCAAAAGAGTAACGGAGGCTTCTAAAGGTGCCCTCATGACGATTGGTAACCGTCAGCAGAGTATAATGGTATAAGGGCGCTTGACTGTGAGACTGACAAGTCGACCAGGTACGAAAGTAGAGCATAGTGATCCGGTGGTTCCGCATGGAAGGGCCATCGCTCAAAGGATAAAAGGTACTCCGGGGATAACAGGCTGATCGCTCCCAAGAGCTCATATCGACGGAGCGGTTTGGCACCTCGATGTCGGCTCGTCACATCCTGGGGCTGGAGAAGGTCCCAAGGGTTGGGCTGTTCGCCCATTAAAGTGGCACGCGAGCTGGGTTCAGAACGTCGTGAGACAGTTCGGTCCCTATCTGTTGTGGGCGTTGGAAATTTGAGAGGGCCTGCCGCTAGTACGAGAGGACCGCGGTGGACATACCTCTAGTGTATCTGTTGTGGCGCCAGCTGCATTGCAGAGTAGCTATGTGTGGAAGGGATAAGTGCTGAAAGCATCTAAGCACGAAGCCTGCCTCAAGATGAGATTTCCTTTAAGGGTCGTGGGAGACTACCACGTTGATAGGCTGCAGGTGTAAAGTCAGTGATGGCATAGCCGAGCAGTACTAATTACCCGTAGACTTTCCTTGCACGATTTAAGGTTGTTTGCTAGTTTAGATTCTTTTCCCGATATGTTAAAAATATTTAAGTGTTGTGTTCCCCTGGTGAAAACCGGGAGGTAAGCAAAACAAAGATTTTAGGTGATTATTGCGGCGGGGCCCCACCTCTTCCCATTCCGAACAGAGAAGTTAAGCCCGCCAGCGCCGATGGTACTGCAGAAATGTGGGAGAGTAGGTCGTCGCCTTTCTTTTTAAACCCTGAGTTCTCCAGAGCTCAGGGTTTTTTGTTGCAATAAACTTTAGGATAATCAGCAGGATTTTAGCGGAGTCTTTTAACTTTGAAACTGCTATGTTCAAAGCCCAAAAAATCAATTGGTTTTACGCGACGCTGATTTTGTTTATGGTGTCCCTGCCATTTTCCGAAGCGCTGATCTCCATTTCGGGTGTGCTACTATTGCTGGCTTCTTTCTTCCATCGAAAGTGCCGGTCTGAACTTCTGTCCCTCACGCAGCAAAAGGAATTCCTACTCTTTAGTTCCATCTACCTGGTTTATCTGCTTGGTTTTTTGTTTACTTTCGATCAGAAGTGGGCGTTGTACGACCTTCAGAAAAACATTCCCTTTCTAATCATCCCTTTGTCGTTTATGATGGCAAAGCCTTTAAGCAAGGAGCAACTGATTAATTTGCTAAAGGTTTTTGTCGTTGCGGTCAGCCTGTCGGCTTTGACCACGATGCTTGGTTTCTATCTAAACAATGAAGCATCGGTTTTGCGGGCACAAGAGTTCGGCTTCATTCATCACATCCGCATGAGCATGCAGGTGGTATTGTCACTCATTATTCTATCCGTTTATCTTCACGTAAACTGGACGCGGGAAAAGGGCTGGCTCAAACCAACCGTGTTTGCTATGATGCTTTTTCTTTTCCTGTTTTTGCTCTGGCACCAGTCGCTTACGGGCTTACTTAGCTTTTTAGGTACAACAGTCATCGGCCTGCTGCTGTTACTATTTCAACTCAAGAATCGGGTGAGGCAACGCGTGGTATTGGTCCTTTTGCTGGCGGTTATTTTGCTGCCCGCTGCTTACATGTATTATGCGGTCAATCGGTATTACGATGTTGATCCGGTAGTGTATGAGGAGCTTGAGACGACCACACGGAATGGAAATTCCTATCAGCATGATTTGGATGATCAACGGCTTGAAAACGGGCATTACGTAGGTTTGTACTGGAGCGAGCAGGAGATGAAAGCCGCCTGGAATGCACGGGCAAGTTTGAAATACGACGACCACGGTCAGCACGGCCACCGCGTAAAACAAACATTGGCACGTTACCTAACCTCCAAAAACCTGCGCAAAGATGCCGACGGGGTGAATCAGCTGTCCAAAGCAGATATCGGCAACATTGAAGCCGGAATCAGCAATTACCTGCTGGCCCGAAAAGGCTTATCGCTTTATCCTCGGGTTTATGTCAGTATTTGGGAGCTCGATACCTATCTGAAAACCGGCCATGCCAATCACAAGTCGTTGGCTCAGCGCATTGAATACACCAAAGCTGCCTTGACCATCATTCGCGGGCATTTTTGGTTTGGCGTGGGAGCCGGCAATTGGAAACAGGCTTACCATGACGCTTATCAGGAAATCCAATCGCAAATGGATCCGGCACAATATGCCGACGCGCACAACCAATATCTGAATTACATGGTTAAGTTCGGACTGGTGGGCTTGGTCTGGATTTTGTTTGCCATCGGTTACCCCCTTGTGAGTACCAAGTCCTATCGCCAACCAATTTTCTTCCTCTTTCTGGTTAGTCTGTTGCTTGCAAACCTTGGCGATTCCAATTTCGAAACCCATGTCGGAGGCAGTTTCTTCGTGTTATTCTACTGCTTGTTTATCGCTTCCGGAAAAGACGCTGAATATTTTGGTGCTGTCAGCAAATCGTTGAACGGTGACTGCAAATAATCGACCTGTACCTCTAAATAATTCCACCAAAAGTTTAAACTTGAAGAGAAGTTCGTGCCTGCGGACCAAAAATTCAAGCTTGGTGAAGAGAAGTTCGTGCTTGGGATTAAAAAGTCCGGGCTTGGGAACAAAAAATTGATGGCAGGACTTTGGGGCTATTCGTGTCGCAGGCTTTCAATTGGGTCCATTCGTGCTGCTTTTTGGGCCGGGTAATAGCCCGAAGTCAGCCCCACGCCAAAACACACCACCACGCCGGTCAGAATCCACAGCCAGGGAACAATGAAGGAACTTCCGATGAGCACCGAAACAATATTTCCGACTAAAATTCCCAATACAATCCCCAAAGCACCTCCAATCTGGCCAATGACCACGGCTTCCATCAAAAATTGCTGACGGATTAGCGACGAATTTGCACCTATTGCTTTCCGGATTCCAATTTCCCGGGTCCGTTCAGTAACCGACACCAGCATAATATTCATCAACCCAACTGCAGCTCCAAACAAAGTAATCATTCCAATAATGGTGGCCACCAAAGTGATGTTTTTAATATTATTCAAAAGCATATTCACCAGGTTGTCACTTTTTTCGATATTGAAATCGGTTTCATCCACAGGGCTCAGGTTTCTGATTATCCGGAAAGTGCTTTCAGCCTCGCCAACGGCAGCATCAACAAGCTGTGTATTTTCCACTTTCACCTGGATATTGAAATTCATTTGCGGCCGTGAAAAATACGAACGCACATTCGAGTACGGAAGCAGGCAAATCTCGTCGCCACCACCGCCAAACCCACCTCCCTTCGCCTTCAACGTCCCAATAACCAGGTAGCGTCCACCGCCAATACTAATTTCCTTTGCCACCGGGTCTTCATTTTTATCAAACAAACGCCTCACCAAGCCATCACCAAGAACCACAAGATTTGCTCCCGATACCAGATCAGCTCCTGAAAAATTCCGGCCTCTGTCAATTTCGAAGCCCGATGCAAGCAGGTAATTTTCATCCACTCCACGAACGGTTACATTCGGATTTGACTTTTCAGATCCATATTTAACAGTGGCTGTACCCGTAGCTGTTACCGAAACCGAAACCAAAGCCGGAAAGTCAAATTTCTCTTTAAATTCACGGGCCTGGTAATAATTAATATAAGCATGATTTTTTGTTCGGATCCGCTCGTTGCCTACCTGGACATTCATCCCTCGCGAAGTAATTGAAAACGTGTTGGCTCCCATGAAGGTAAACTCTTTGGTAATCGATGATTTAATGGAATCAATAGCCGTTAAAATACCTACCAATGCGGTAATTCCAACGGCAATAATCAACACGGTTAAAATTGTTCGCAACAAATTTGACCGGATTGACTGAAGTGATATCTTCAGATTTTCGTATAGTAACCCACTGTTCTGCATCGTTCTTCGTTCGAGTGATAAAAGAATAACATGACAACCAAAAAACGTTTCAAGTTCAAAAATAATTTGCATTAAACCAACGAATCAATTCATGAAAAATCGAATTCGCGAATCAATTATTCATCGAATTCACGAAGCATCGGTTCAATTCATCACGAAACACGTGAGCTGCCAAAAATAAAAGGATGACACTAAGAACCGATTAGCCAACCGGTTAGAGGCGCCATTTTAGCAATTAATCTTTTTTAACATTTATTGCCTAACCTTTCCGAACCGATCGCCGTTATAAAAGCCTGTGTGCTTATAAAAACGTTCATATTCTGGAAATTAAAAATCACATTTAAAAAAATTGAATGGTATACCAGTTGAAAATAACCTCTATTGAGAACGCTGATTTTTTGCGAATAATTGAAATAGACGGCGAAAGAAGTTTTGCAGATTTACACTGGTGCATTCAACAATGTTGTGGCTACAGTTCCGATCAACTTGCGTCATTTTTTGTAGCTGGAGACAATTACGGAAAACAAACAGAAATTACTTTTTTAGACTTTGGTAGAACGAGTTCCCGAACCGAGATCATGGGAAAAACCAAACTACATAACATCCTCTCTGACAAAGGGCAGCGTTTGCTCTATGTATTTGATTTTTTTAATGACAGATCTTTTTATATTGAATTAACTAAAATTTACATGGAAAAGCATCTTCAAGAAAACAAAGTCACCTACAAACAAGGTGATGCCCCTGCTCAAGTCCTGGAAGAAGAATTACAGGGCCAGGGTCTCGAAATTCTCAATCAGGAGAACAGGTACCGCGATTATGGTGATTTAGATGATTATACCGAAATTTTTGGCGAAATGGAGGACTTAATCGAAGGGGACTAACTGGGGTTCCCTTCCCTTTTTTTTCCAAAACAACTACCTTTGCCCTTTCAACGAAAACAACACATGAAGAAAACCTTACTGGTCGTTCAGGGGCCTACCGGAATTGGAAAAAGTAACCTAAGTATTCAGCTTGCCAACCATTTTCAAACCGAAATAGTTTCGGCCGATTCAAGACAACTGTTCAAGGAGCTTTCAATTGGTACAGCTGTCCCAACTCCCGAAGAGTTGAAGCAAGTTTCACATCATCTGATCCACTCTCACTCCATTCTCGAAGACTATAATGCCAGCCGTTTCGAAACGGAAGCAGTCGGACTCATCAGCCGGCTTTTCAATAAACTCGACCTGTTGGTTATGACCGGAGGGTCCATGCTTTATGTTGATGCTGTTTGTAAAGGGATTGACTTCCAACCGGATGTTGATCCAGAAATTCGCGAAAGACTGATGCGCGATTTGGAAGAAAAGGGAATTGAACATCTGCGACTCCAGTTAAAACAGCTCGATGAAGCGTACTACCAGCAAGTCGATCTGAAAAACCCCAAACGACTGATCCGCGCACTTGAAGTTTGTCTGATGACCGGTAAACCGTACTCTTCATTCCGAACTGAAACAACAAAAAAACGTCCGTTCCAAATTCTCAAAATTGGTCTGAATATGGATCGGGAGCACTTGTATGAGCGAATTAACCAACGCGTGGACCAAATGATGCAGGCTGGGCTGGAGAATGAAGCCAGGAGCATCAGTCCACACAGGCATTTAAATTCGCTCAACACCGTTGGTTACAAAGAACTGTTTGCCTATTTTGACCATGAAATCAGCAGAGAGGAAGCAGTGGAGCTCATCAAGCGAAACACCCGCCGCTATGCCCGAAAACAATTAACATGGCTGAGAAAAGACGAGGCCATCCATTGGTTTGAACCTCACCAGCGAAGCGAAATTATTGATTTTATTGAGCAAAATTTGAACCAATGAATCAGGCACCACCCACCAAATTCACCATTCGCGTGTATGGCATTTTTACCAACGATCAAAATGAGATCCTGATAACCGATGAGTTTCAGCTCAACACCCAAATGACGAAGTTTCCCGGTGGGGGCTTGCATTTTGGCGAAGGAACAATCGATTGTTTGAAGCGGGAGATGCGCGAAGAGTGCCAACAGGAAATCGAATGCATCAAGCATTTTTACACCACAGACTTCTATCAAAAAGCGCTATTCTACGACGATCATCAACTCCTTAGTATTTACTATACTGCAAAGCTGAAGCCCCCGGTCAATTTCAGAATATCGACCGAGCCTTTTGATTTTAAAGTCATGGAAAACGGCAACCAGTCGTTCAGATGGG
>SWCB01005395.1_pt1 | contig 10883 bp, 7 predicted proteins | sample 4692901 | NCBI WGS metagenome assembly SWCB01 (sample SAMN10267276, study PRJNA491770) | bioreactor metagenome | isolation source: DHS bioreactor inoculated with subseafloor sediment | place: Japan: off Shimokita Peninsula | collected 2006-08
AATCTTCAAGAACTTATAAGAAATAAATTATTTAGAGAGGATCTATACTATAGAGTAAATGTAATACCAATTCATTTACCTCTTTTAAGACAAAGAAAAGAAGATATAATTATGCTAGCTGAGCATTTTCTTAAAAAATATGATACCCTACTACTTAAAGGAATCCGTGGATTTAGCCCGAATACTATATCAAGACTATTGCAGTATTCATGGCCTGGAAATGTAAGGGAGCTTGAGAATGCTATTGAATATGCAGTTAACATTGAGACAACCGAATTAATCAAGCCCTCTAGTTTACCTACAATCATTTTTTCTTCACAGCAAGACCAGCATATTGATATAGAATCTCTTAATAGTATTGAACATACAGTTAATAAATCTTTAAAGAAGGTAATTAATCAGTCAGAACGTCAGCAAATCATTAATGCCCTTTCAATATATGGATTCTCAACCCTTGGGAAAAAAGATGCTGCTAAATCTCTTGGTATTGGACTAAGTACATTATACCGAAAAATGAAGGAGCTAAATATCACTAATATGAAATAATTCTAAAGTCAAAAAAAGAGTGCTGGTTTTTACCAGCACTCCCTATATATCCTAACTAATATCTATAAGCATTCAACTCTATTACCTTTTCCCTATACATTTCTAATCGTACATTATCATCTTTTTCAAGCTTTGATAATAATACTCTACTAGTATTTAGATATATCTTAACATCATCATCCAATGTATATATTTTATATTCCGTACCATTTTTAACTACTATTTGATCAGTATTACTATATATGTCCCCTAGCTTACCTTGAATTATATTTGAATCAATCTCCCTATCTCTATTGACAGTAATTTTTTCAACTTCTTCATCTTCTACAACAACTTCTACTGCATCCCCAACTCTTAAATTCTCTATAGTTCCATCTCTATCTTTAAAACTTATTCTAAAATCTTCGTCTATATCAAATTCAACAATTTTATTCGAGGTATAAATAAAGAATTCATCATCGTCTATTTCAGTAACTATGCCACTATAATCCCTAGTGTATAATTCTCTGTCAACCTCTATATATACTACTTCATCATCTTCGTTTACTTTTACTTCTACATCATCGCCTATTTTAATATCTGTTATGTTTCCTTCGATATCGTCTTCAAATACTACTTCTGTGTCATTTGTTAATTTATAGCTTTCTTCATCATCTAATTCTATAGATTTACTGGTTCCACTGGTGTCTATATCTGTTACTTCACCTTTATCTTCATAATATAACTCTCTATCTACTTCTATATATACTACTTCATCATCTTTATTTACTTTTACTTTTACATCATCGCCTACTTTAATATCTGTTATGTCACCATCTACATCGTCTTCAAACACTACTTCTGTTTTACTTGTTAATTTATAGCTCACTTCATCATCCAATTTTATAGACTTGCTACTTCCATTTGTGTCTATATATGTTACTTCACCTTTATCAGTATCGTAATTTCTATAATCATAATTTTGACCATCTAATTTTGATATCATTACTGTCAGTTCTGCTCTTGTAACAGGCTTATTAGGTCTGAAGGTTTTGTCAGTATAGCCTGTGATCAATTCCATTTCATCTGCTAAATATACGTATCCAACAGAGCCAACTGGTACAGCTGGTGCATCTGCGAATCTTAACTCTTCATCCATATATTTCTCTGCTTCATCTTGATAACCTGCAGCCCTTAGTATATATTTTGCAACTTCATGTCTTTTTGCCGGTTGATTTAGATTCAAATCAAAAAGCTCATAGTCCTCTAATATTCCTTTATCCTTTGCTAATTCCACATATCCATATGACCATTCTTGAATTTTATCCTTTAACTTAAACTTCTTCTTTCCAGTTTTAATATCTTTAAGATATACGTTTGCATTATCCTCTTCTCCTATTACTCTCAAAGCGATCGCTATGACTTCAAGTTTAGTAACTTGTTTTTGTGGAGCAAACATTCCTTCTCCTATACCCTTTATTATTCCCTTTTCTGCCATTCTCTCTATTGCATCCTTAGCCCAATGACCTTCAACATCTGAAAATTTCTTTGCTAACCCGGGAGGTACAAATCCTCTATTTCCACTTTCATCCTTCCATGGATCTGCAAAGGCAAAAGTTGCACTTGAAAGTACTAGTGTTAAAATTAATATCATTGATAAAACTTTTTTCATAATTTTTTCTCCTCCTTAATTTTATTTCTGTTATAGAATACGATAAGCTGTAAAATTTTAGGTCCCCGAGAGGTAACTTTTCAAAATCCATTTCCTTTCATTAAGTTCCTCCACTTTCTTTATATGAAGTATTATAAGTGTATATGATACTTGTAATAGAACTGTAACGCAGATTTAAAATTCAATAAAAAAAGCAGCAAAGCTGCTTTCGCTATGGAAACTTATGTTTCCCTTCGACGACTGTAAAGCAGTCTGAGCACCCTTCTTAAAGCGAGCAAGGGGAATCCCCCTGCACTCCCATTTTTATTGACTAGAAAGTTTGAGTTTCTAGTCAATAAAAAAAACAAGCCTATGAGTCATAGGCTTATTAAATAAATTGATTAAGTTTTTTTGTATTATTAGTATTCTACATCATATAAAAATAATCCTTGAGGAGGAGCAGTTGGTCCTGCAAACTGTCTATCTTCTTTATTTAGAATATCTTTGATTTTTTCAGGCTTTATTTCTCCAGTACCTACTTCTATCAATGTTCCTACAATTATCCGTACCATATTATATAAGAATCCATTCCCATAAAACATAATTTCAATAACATCTTCCTTTTTGCTTATATTTATTTCATGAATTTCACGGACCTTTGATTTTTTCTTTGCCTTTGTTGAGGTAAAGCTAGAAAAATCATGTTCTCCAATAATATACGCAGAAGCTTGCTTTATGGCTTCAATATCTAGTCTTTCAGGAATGTGATTTACAAATCCCCTTAAAAAGGGATCGTGATATTTTGTATTTAATATTCTATATATATATTTCTTACCCTTAGCATTAAATCTAGCATGAAATCTTTCATCTACTACATTAACCCTAGTAACTACTATATCCTCTGGAAGATATTTATAACAGTAATCCTGTATCTCATGGGGCTTCATTGAACTTTTAGTTTTAAAATTTGCAACCTGATTTAATGCATGTACCCCTCCATCAGTTCTTCCAGAACCAATTATTTCGATGTTTTCTTCTGTCATCTTACTAAGAACATTTTCGATTTTCCCCTGTACTGTCAAATCCGGATTTTTAAGGCGTTGCCAACCGCGGTATTTTGTACCATCATATTGAATAGTTAATTTTATATTCTGCATCTTCTATACTCCTTCACCATAAGAAATTGTGGTTTAATTATAATCTTTTGCGACTTTTTCTTTGCTTTTAAAATTTGTTAATCCATTTTGAAATTTTTTAATATAATCTTCCCTCTCGTCTAATCCATAAATCCTGGCTGAATTTCCTTTTGAATCCTTGTCTATATCATTAAACCATATTGCAATCTTTATACCACCATATTTCCCTATATTATTGAACATCTCATCTATCCATTCTTCCTTTGATCCACCAACTGAATTTGACCCAAATTCAGTTATCATAAGTGGTTGATTAAATATACTAGAATATTCATTATATAGTTGATCGTATATTTCTGTAAAGCTTCTCCAAATCTCACCATTATAATAGGTACCAGTATTATACCCCGTCATACCTACTATATCAACATATTCATCACCTGGATAGTAATTTAAATAATGATTCCATTTAAAGTCAGGATATGATACGTCATGGGGATTCCAAACCCATATAACATTATCAACTCCATTCTCTTTAAAAACATCATAAACATATCTCCACATCTTTATGTATAACTCCGTATCCTTAGAATGGTGAAAGCTGGAATACACGCACCAATCCCCATTCATTTCATTGTTCAATCTAAATAGTACAGGGTGACCAAAATTTTTCAACTCTTTGGCATATTCACGGAAATACTCATCATATTCACCATCTAGTATACTATATATTATTCCAGAATTATCTTCATCCATTTTCATTGTTTGTAGGGTTAATTCAACATACCTATTGTTATCATAAGCCCCCTGAAGTTCATTAATGGATACTTGGGTATCCAAGGTTTGATATCTTACGAGAACTGAAAATGAATATTGTAGCTTCTCCTCTAGTTCTTTTAATTGCATCATCTCACCAGGCGCACCTGGATAATATATTCCCCAATCCAATTCTTCATTCTCAATAAAGTATTTGTTATAAAACTCAGTGGTCTCTTGATTAAAATTCTTTTTACTAGGATTGAATTCTTTTGTTAGTATGGACTTACCCTTATGAGGTTCAATTTTAAAACTTCGTATCATTTCCATATAATTCTCTATTGGAGCATTTGATTTAATAAAAATTGTATAAACCTCTCTTTTACCTGTAATAATTTCAGCACTTATGTAATAATTTTTATCATCCTCTACCCTTTCAATTTTTTTTCTTTTCCATCCTATAATCTGAACCTTATAATTATTTACATAGATATTTCTTTTAAATTGTAAAGTATGATTTTCTTTGTCTTGTAGAAATAAATTGCTATAGTTTAGATAACCTAAGGGCCAATGAACTGTATTATTAAAATCATCATAATATATCTCTATCTGAGTACTTTCATTAGCTATTATTGTTTTAATGGGAGACATTTCAACATTTACCCACATGTCACTTAGGTAATTCAAGCTATATCCATTACTATAGTCTATATACTTATTATACTTAGTATTAAAAACTTCTATTTTTTTTATGTCTGCTTCTTCATTCAGTTCATCAAGTTCACTTTCCTGGTCAATAATTTCCCCATCAACAATATATGTGCTGCTTAAAGAATCTGAATATGATATTAGTAATGATGAATTCATAATAATGAATATCCCTATAATTATGAGTGTTTTTCTCATCTATTTCCTCCCTTATGTCAGCTATTCTATTTTGTGTTTTGTATATACTAATATTTTAGATTTTTCTAATTTCTCCCTCCAATTATATTTAAAAATATTTTGTCTAGTTATTAATACAATTTTTTAATTGTATTTCCTTTATTTATTAAAAAATATATTTGATTTTCTTATATTATTTAATAAGATACCTCTATTGTATTCTTAATTCACTTTTATACAAGAATTTAAAAAAAATTTCTCGAATATATTCCAAGAAATTTTTTTAATTAATAATACAATTATTAGAGTTATACTCTAACTATCTATTACTTAATTTGTTTTCCTTCTATTTATAAACCTCATGTAAAATGCCGCAACTGGTAGCTGCACAACATATCCAATAGCAATCAGAAAAACTGCAAGACTTTCTCCAAAAGAGCTTAGAGATATGCCTAAAGCTATTGTTAAATTTCTCATTGTTGTACTATAAACTAATGCAATACCATCCTTTGATTCCAAATATCTATTACTAAGAATATGGGATACTAATACTATGATTGTATAGAATACGACCAAAGGTATAATAGACAGTAGTACAAGGTCCATTTGATTAATTATTGTTTTGCTCTTTAGTGCCATAGCTATGAATACTATTAATAATACACCCAAAGAGCTAATACCAGAAAAGTTAGGTTTTATTTTATTATATTTTGTTACTCCATATGATTTTATGATTGCCCATCTCGTTACTGAGCCTAATATAAGTGGAATAAGAACTACCTGCAAAAGACTTTTTAATATAACCATACTCTCCACCCCAACCATTTTGCCAAGGAATAATTTCAAGTATACAGGTATCATTACTACTGATAAAAGCAAGTTAACAGAAATCATTACTAGGGATAGTTGAATATTCCCTTTTGCAAGGCCAGTCCATGAAGCTGTCATTCCACTAGTAGGAATTAATCCAATTAAAATCATTCCTAAAATAAGCATTGGTTGATCAGCAAAGAATATTCTTCCTAATATATATGCTAATATAGGTGATATCAAGAAGTTAATTCCAATACTAAGAGCTAAGGGTTTTATGTTATTAAAGCTTTTAAAAACATCTGTTATCTTTAAGTTTATCATCATTGGATAAATCATGAAAAATAGCACTGTTGAAACATACACTTTTAAATAACTAGCTTTAAAATAATATCCATATATTAATCCTAATAGTATTGACCCAATAATTAAATATGATAGATTTGTTTTTACAAATTTCAATAGTTTTGTAATCAACTTTCATCTCTCCTTACTTCATTTTTACTGCTCCCATAGGACAAACTCTCACACATTTACCACAACCTATACACTTCTCATGATCAACTACAGGAGTATCTCCCTTTAAAAAGGAAACTTTTTGAGCAACTGCTTCTACGGGACATATTCTTTTTACAGGACAAAATGGGGATTTGTCACATTTATTTTTATCTATTACTGCTTTTTTCATTTTATCATCTCCTTAATTATAACATACCCTATACCGGTATACACTATCATGCTTTTATTGTTTTGTAAATGTTTCTTTGAATAAAGATAATGGTACTAGAATTTCTAGCACCATTATCTTTTAAATATCTTCTATTTAATTTGCTCTATACTAGAGCATTTTAGATTCCTCAGCCTCCACAGGAAGATTTTGAGTGTGATACCCCTTTTGAATCTCCCGATGAAGCGAAGGTTGAAAAAACCTTTACAATAACATCACTTTCACATTTAGGGCATTTAGGCTTCTCATTATCAGAACTTCTAACTAACTTCTCAAACTTATTATTACAATCCCTACACTTATATTCAAATATGGGCATATTGCCACCTCCTACTTCTATTATATACCCAGTATAGGTATATTTCAATATTTATAAATGCTCTATATAATTTTATTTTTCCCTCTTATTAGTTCTATTGTACTATTCGTAATTTTTTCTTGGTTATTATTTCCTATGGATTTTGTGTATATTTGCCTACTAAGTTTTAGCCCTTAAGCCCCTTTTATTTTTCTAGGAAAAAGTTATACAATATAGTAAATAACTTATCTAGCAGAGTATGTTAATATTGATAGAGGCGATATTTTTTTAGACAAATATTCAAATATGTTAGCCAATAAAGTTTAACTTTTTAAATAGTACTCTCCCCCTTTTAATATAAAAGCTTTAACTTCAAAGAAATAAAAAAAATCTAGCAGTAATTACTGCTAGATTTTTTCGTTTATTAGTATTTCATTTCTACCATACGTTTGTAATTACCATATCTATCCTTTGCATCTTCTTCTGCTTTTTCGAATAGAGTAGCTGCAACTTCTGGGAATCCACTTTCAAGAGATGTATATCTTACTTCGCCTCTTAAGAACTCTTTGAAGTCCATAGTTGGTTCCTTAGAATCTAACACAAATGGATTTCCTCCAGCTTCTTTTCTTCTTGGGTCAAATCTCCATAAATGCCAGTATCCAGCTTCAACAGCAAGCTTAGTTCTGTCTTGAGTTTTACCCATACCTGCTTTAATACCATGTGCTATACATGGAGCATAACAGATTACTAATGAAGGTCCTTTGTAGCTTTCAGCTTCTACTAATGCCTTCATGAATTGGTTTTGATTTGCTCCCATACCTGTTTGAGCTACATATACGTAACCATATTGAGCAGCTATCATACCAAGGTCCTTCTTCTTAGTTCTCATACCTGCAGCAGCAAACTTAGCTGTAGCAGCTGTTGGAGTAGCTTTTGAAGCCTGACCTCCTGTATTTGAATAAACTTCTGTATCAAATACAATTACGTTTACATCTTCTCCTGATGCAAGAACATGGTCTAGTCCACCGTAACCGATGTCATAAGCCCATCCGTCTCCACCAACTATCCAAACAGATTTCTTAACTAGATAATCTTTCTTCTCTATAATTTCATCTACAATTTCTTTAGCTTTTCCTTCAAAGCTATTCCCTTCTATCGCAGCAACTACATCTACTGAAGCTACTTTAGAGGCTTCGCCCTCGTTCATTACTTCAATCCATCCCTTGAATGCTTCTTTAACATCAGCTGGGATCTCTAACTCTAATGCTTCCTCTATAAGAAACTGAAGCTTTTCTCTAATCTTCTTAGATGCTATAGCCATACCATAGCCATATTCTGCATTATCCTCGAATAAAGAGTTAGCCCAAGCTGGACCTTTACCTTCAGCATTTTTAGTGTATGGAGTTGATGGAGCTGAACCACCCCAGATTGAAGAACAACCCGTAGCATTAGCAATCATCATTCTATCACCATATAACTGAGTAACAGCCTTCATATATGGAGTCTCTCCACAACCAGCACAAGCTCCTGAGAACTCAAATAGTGGTTGAGCGAATTGACTTCCCTTAACAGTATTCTTACCCATTAAATTATCTTTGTATGTTACATTATTAACTGCATAATCCCAGTTAGCAATTTCTTGCTCTTGAGTACCAAGGAGATTCATTACTAATGATTTTTCTTTAGATGGACATATATCCGCACAGTTTCCACAACCAGTACAATCTAATGTAGAAACCTGCATTCTATATTCTAGTCCGTCCATACCCTTTCCAAGAGCCTTCTTAGTTTTAAAGGTTTCTGGAGCATTTGCTCTTTCTTCTTCAGTTGCTAAGAATGGTCTTATGGCTGCATGTGGACAAACATATGAACATTGGTTACATTGGATACAAGAATCTATTTGCCACTCTGGTACATTAACAGCAATACCTCTTTTTTCATATGCAGATGAACCAGCTGCAAATGTTCCATCCTCAGTTCCCTTAAATACAGAAACTGGAAGGTCATCGCCTTTTTGTGCATTTATAGGTCTAAGGATATTTTTGATAAATCCTGGCTCTTCAGTTGTAGCAGCAACCTCTTCTACAGCCTCATTTGACCAAGAAGCTGGAACTTCTACTTTTACTAGAGCCTCTATACCTTTGTCAATAGCCTTATGGTTCATGCTAACTATTTTTTCACCCTTGCTACCATAAGCCTTAACAACAGCTTCCTTCAAGTATTCCATTGCTTTATCAACTTCTATAACCTCAGCTAAACCGAAGAATGCTGATTGCATTACCATGTTAATTCTATTTCCTAATCCAACTTCATCAGCTATATCATATGCATTAATAGCATAGAATTTAATATCATTGTCTGCTATATATTTCTTAAGGTCTGCTGGGAGCTTATTATCTAACTCTTCTACACTCCATTGTGTATTAAGAACAAATATTCCGCCCTTCTTAAGACCCTTCAATAATTCATATTTATCTACATAGGATTGATTATGACATGCTACATAATCAGCCTCATCTATTAGATAAGTAGATCTAATCGGCTTATCACCAAATCTTAAGTGGGATACTGTTATTCCACCTGATTTTTTAGAATCATAGGCAAAATATCCCTGTGCATAAAGGTCAGTTTTGTCACCTATAATCTTGATAGCTTCTTTATTAGCACCAACAGTTCCATCTGAACCTAGTCCCCAAAATTTGCATCTTACAGTTCCCTTTGACTCAGTTACTATACGGTCTTCTATCTTTAGTGATGTATTGGTAACATCATCATTTATTCCTACTGTAAAACCATTCTTTGGATTATCTTTCTTAAGTTCATCAAATACACTCTTTATCTGTGAAGGAGTAGTATCCTTAGAACCTAATCCATAACGTCCACCAACTACTAGTGGAGCATTTTCTTTTCCATAGAATAATGTACGTACATCTTGATATAAAGGCTCACCTAATGAACCCGGTTCTTTAGTTCTATCAAGTACAGCAATTTTCTTAACTGTAGCTGGTAATATATCTAAGAAATATTTAGGTGCAAATGGTCTGTATAGACGAACTTTAATCATCCCTACTTTTTCACCCTTAGCTAACAGGTGATCAATGGTTTCCTCAGCAGTTTCTACAACAGATCCCATAGCAATAATTATATTTTCAGCATCTTCAGCACCATAGTAATTAAATAGCTTGTACTCTCTACCAGTAATCTTGTTGATTTCATCCATATAATTAGCTACAACATCTGGTATGTCTTCATAGAATGTATTAGAAGCTTCCTTTGCCTGGAAGAAAATATCTGGATTTTGTGCAGTTCCTCTAGTAACAGGATGCTCTGGGTTTAAAGCATTCTTTCTAAATGCCTTAATAGAATCCCAATCTACCAACCTAGCAAAATCATCATATTCCATTACCTCGATTTTTTGAACCTCATGGGAAGTTCTAAATCCATCAAAGAAATGTAGGAAAGGTACTTTAGTCTTAATTGCAGCAAGATGTGCAATACCACCTAAATCCATAACCTCTTGAACTGATCCTGATGCAAGAAGAGCAAATCCAGTTTGTCTTGTTGCCATTACATCGGAATGATCTCCAAAAATTGAAAGTGCGTGGGTAGCAACTGCTCTAGCACTTACATGAAATACTCCTGGTAATAATTCTCCTGATATTTTGTACATGTTAGGAATCATTAACAATAAACCCTGTGATGCAGTGTATGTAGTAGTTAATGCTCCTCCTTGAAGTGAACCGTGAACAGCACCTGCTGCTCCAGCTTCTGATTGCATCTCTGAAACTGTTACTGTCTGTCCAAAAATGTTCTTTTTACCATTTGCTGCCCATTCATCAACGAACTCAGCCATATTTGATGATGGTGTAATCGGATAGATAGCTGCAACATCAGTAAATGCATAGGATACATAAGCAGCAGCGGTGTTTCCATCCATGGTTTTCATAACCTTATTTGCCATGAGTTTGACCCCCTTATATATTGAAAATAAATGTATACAAATAGACACAACTTAAGTATAGTATACAATATACATTAAGTCAATTACATAGTTTTGTTAATTTTTTTCAAAGAAAATTGTTATGAATATTTAGT
>SWCB01009614.1_pt1 | contig 10883 bp, 8 predicted proteins | sample 4692901 | NCBI WGS metagenome assembly SWCB01 (sample SAMN10267276, study PRJNA491770) | bioreactor metagenome | isolation source: DHS bioreactor inoculated with subseafloor sediment | place: Japan: off Shimokita Peninsula | collected 2006-08
TTCCAGGCCTTCTGGGTCAGCAACGTCGTTCGCGTCGATGCCAGCCCTCAATTCATCGAGGACCTGGCCAAGCGTCTCGACGTCGGCCAGATCTATCCCAACTACGAGATCGAACTCGACGCCCCCGTCTCCTTCGGCGACGGCGATGACGGCGGCGCTGGGGCCGGCCCCCGGGCTGTCGAGCCCGGCGTCCTGGCGATTCGGGCGGACGAAGTCTGGGCCATGGGCATCACGGGTGCGGGTGTGCTCGTCTCCAACATCGACACCGGTGTCGACGGCAACCACCCCGCTCTGGCCAGCCGTTGGCGTGGCGTGGCGGATCCCCGCTATGCCGGCCACCCGGACTGGGCCTGGTTCGATCCCTACACCGGCAACAACAGCTTCCCCTTTGATTCCAACGGGCACGGCACCCACACCATGGGCACGGTCACCGGTGGCGCCCCGGGCGATCAGGTCGGCGTGGCGCCTGGAGCGCAATGGATAGCGGCTGGCGCTATCGACCGCGGCGGCGGGATTCCCCAGACCGTCAGTGACGCCATTCTTTCATTCCAGTGGCTCATCGATCCCGATGGCGACCCGGGGACCAACTGGGATGTCCCCGCCGTCTGCTCCAACTCCTGGCGCGTGACGACGTCGCACGGCTACCCGCCCTGCGATGAGACGTTCTGGAGCTACTTGGACAACTGCCAGGACGCCGGCATCGCCATCATCTTCTCCGCCGGCAACGAAGGTCCGAGCTCCGGCACCGTTGGCCGGCCGCCAGACCGGGCCACCACCGAATACCGCACCATGGCGGTCGCGGCCATCGACCCCTACGACTCCAATTGGCCTGTGGCCAGCTTCTCTTCGCGTGGCCCCTCCTACTGCACCCCGGACGGCTCCGTCGCCATCAAGCCCGACATCGCGGCTCCCGGCGTGAATACCCGTTCCTCGGTGCCCGGCGGCGGTTACTCGCAGTACAGCGGCACCTCCATGGCCTCGCCGCACGTCAACGGCGTCGTGGCCCTCATGCGCGAGGCCAATCCCAACCTGGCGCCCGAAGAGATGATGCAGATCATCTACGACACCGCCGTTGATCTGGGCACGCCTGGCGAAGACAATAGCTACGGCTACGGCATGATTGACGCCTACGAGTGCGTCATCGCGGCCCTGAGCATGAGCTCGCTCCGCATCGACTTCCCGAATGGTCGACCGGACCTGATCGACCCCACGGGCGGCACCACCGTCCAGCTCACCGTTTCCGGCCAGCAGACGCAGCCCGAGCCGGGCAGCGGCAAGTTCTATTGGAACGATGGCGGCGGTTGGGTGCAGGGATCCATGATTGAGATCGAGCCGGACCTCTACGAGGCGACCTTCCCCAGCTTCGACTGTGGAGCCTTGGTCGACTACTACTTCTCGGTTGACACGACGGACGGCGAGACGGTCTTTAGCCCCTTCAGCGCCCCGGACAACACCTACTCCGGCGAAGCGTTCAGCGGCGTCGCGGTGGCGTTCGAGGAGACCTTCGACGCCAACCCGGGCTGGGACACGGAAGGCCAGTGGGCCTACGGTCAACCGACCGGCGGCGGCGGCGCCTACGGCGGCCCCGATCCGACGAGCGGCTACACCGGCCCCAACGTCTACGGCTACAACCTCAACGGTGACTACACCGACAACATGCCGGAATACGATCTGACCAGCACGGCCATCGACTGCAGTGATCTCTCCCGCACGACGCTGAAGTTCTGGCGCTGGCTGGGCGTCGAGCAGCCGATCTACGACCACGCCTACATTCGCCTCAGCACGAACGGCTCCACCTGGACCACCGTCTGGGAGAACAGCGGCGAGGTCGCTGACACCGGCTGGGTCGAGCACGAGGTCAACATCGCCGCCTGGGCCGATGGCCAGCCGACCGTCTACCTCCGCTGGACGATTGGTACGACCGATAGCGGCTGGACCTACTGCGGCTGGAACATCGACGACGTGCGCATCGAGTCGCTCGTTTGCGACGATGCGGGCTGCCCCGGCGACTTCAACGGCGACGGCCAGCGCGATCAGGCCGACCTGGGCCATCTGCTCGGCGCCTACGGCGTCAACGGTGACGGCGACATGGACGGCGACGGCGACACCGACCAGGCTGACCTTGGTGCGCTGCTCGGCGTTTACGGCGTCCCCTGCCCGTGATTGTCCGTTGATCGAAGACATGGGGACTGAAGTCCCCATGCCAGTGAACTTGGTTACTCCCGCCGCGAACGAGTCCGCTCGTTCGCGGCTTTTCTATGCGCTGCCTACGCCCGCACGGTATGCTATCAGTCATCCGAAAGGGGCTCGATATGGATCACGAGAGTGAGCGGCTGGCACGCCTGGAGGAAGAGTTGGCCCGCCTGCGTTGGCGGGCGATTCGCATCGAGATTCTGGCATGGTTCATTGCCGTGGTCGCTGTGGCCATCGGGTTCAGCGCCTCAGAGACGTCCTTCGAGGTGATCGGGGGCGTGCTCGTCGTCATCATGGCCATCCTGATCGTAAGCCTGCTCCTCTTCACGCTCACTCACCTCGGTCGAATGCCGAGCAATGACCCGCGGACGGAAGAAGAAACGAACTGGGCACATCCGTTTCACTCTGAGGACGACGGCGAGAAGGGACACGTGGATGAGCGATCAGATCGATGAGAACCTGCGGGCAATTCTCGCGAGGTTGGATCGCGTGGAGCAGCATGCGCAACGGAAGCTTACCCGCATCGAGGCACTGCTCTGGCTGATACTGAGTGCGACCATCATCGGTCTCGCCGCAGTCGTTGGCCCCGGAGCCATGATCTTTCTTCTCATCGCGGGCTTCATCGTCGTCGCCATCGTGACGCTCTCATCCAACGGCCCGCACACTCGCCAGGGCAGGAGACCCAGCCAATGAACGGTGACGCGCTGCTCGATCGTCTGGAGACCTACCCCGATCGGCTCTCCGCGCTCTTGCGAGGGCTCTCCGTTGAGGACGCTCGTTGGCGGCCCAAAGAACGGCAATGGTCCATCCTGGAAATCGTCAACCATCTGGCAGATGAGGAGGTCGAGGACTTTCCCCTGCGGCTGCGACTGACCTTGGAGGATCCAACGCAGGATTGGCCGCCCATCGATCCCGAGGGCTGGGCCAAGGAACGGGCCTACAACGAACGCGACCTGCACGAATCGCTGCAGCGGTTCGTCGCCTTCCGGAGCAAGTCGATCAACTATTTTCGGGCCCTGGAAGCGCCCGACTGGTCCACCACGCACACGCATCCGAAGTTCGGCTCCATGAGTGCCGGCGACCTACTCGCGGCCTGGGCAGCGCACGATCTCCTGCACACGCGGCAGATCATCAAGCGCTTGTACCAGTTCGTGCTTCGCGACAGCGAGGGATACGACACGGATTATGCGGGGACGTGGGTGGCGTAAGCGGCCACACAGCCTGACGCAACGGGACCAGACGGGAAGGCACAATGTGAACCCTCACAGGCATCTGCCAGCCGCGATCCTCTCAGGTCTCCTCAACCTCCCAGGCGAGCCACTTGCCCCGATCCCCGGACTCCTCCTTCTCCCAAGCAACGAGGGCGATCGCCCCACGGTCCGCCCATGGGCCCGAACCGCACATGAGACGCTGGAGTGCGGCGATAGGGAGATCGTCGACTAGCGGCGATTCAAGGTCTGGTGTCCCATGCTCTTGTCTCAGATCGGCGGCAGTCTGATCCAGACTGTCAGGTGTGATGGCCATCAAGACTCTCCCTTGATTCCCATTACTCGAAGGTAGTAGGTGACGGCGGCTTCCAGCCTATCGTCGCCATATAGTTGTCGGTTGAGTTCCTCGAGAGCGTGTCCTTGACGCCTGTGATCATCACGGACTCGCCCAGCCTTCTGATCATCCGACATCTGGGCAAACCTGGGATTGGGCGCATTGCTTGCATCTTCGATCTTGATCCTCGCGACGTCGTCGTCCCGTCCCAAGTTCGCAATTGCAGACTCGGTCGCAGCAACAGACTGACGCCACCGACCCATCCCGCTCATTAGATTCCGGAAGGGGTGGTGTGATCCCCACTTGACACCCTCCGCGGCAACCAGTTTCTTGTCAGGCGATTCCCAAGTGTACAGAGGTGCAGGCCCAGTCCCAACTGCCAAACGCATGCTGTTCGCCAGCCGGTCCAGGTCATCTACGTGCTTCCTCGCACTATTGTCGTCGGCCTGCTCCCAGTTACGGAGAGCTTCATAGACTGTCACGAGAAAGTCGTAGCGGACACGAGCCTGGGATTCCGTCTCGCCATCTGCACTGAGCTTCTCCAGAAGCCCCGCTGCGTTCCTTCCATCCACCAGCGCCGCAGCCCCGCCGTGCTTGGCCAATTCATCGGCCGCCTTACCAGTGGCAAACCACTGAGAGAGCACTACGCGGCCCTCTGCGGAACCTTGTGTGCCCTTCGCATCACCCTGGAACTTCGCGATCACCGAGTAGGCTTCGTCCAAGTAGTAGTCATCAGTCTTGCGACTGTCGCTTGAAGTTGCCGTGCCATCTGCGGCATCATGATTGAAGAAGACTGGATTCAGCACGCCCTCAGATCGCTTGTAGCCGATCGTAATGTGCCCTGGGTCGCCAGCCTCAGGGCTTACGCCCACATCGAGGCCGAACGTTGTATTTGTGGCAAAGACCAGTGAGCGATCCATGAGGGAGTTCTCCCTGCACCCAAGGAGCATCAGCGCCCCTACGCTCAGGACGATTGACAGACTGATTCTCACGGTGGCACCTCCGCATTCTGATTCGATTGACTGACCCACACCTTCGCGAGATGGGGGGCGACAAGTTCCGCTTCTCGACCGGCGGCAAAGAACCCCAGGGGCGTATCGATAGCAAAGCCCTGCGGCGACGGTCGCGCCACGACACGCCGATGATCGAGGAAGCCAAAGGCAAGCCTGTCCCCCAGTATCAGACCGAAGCCGCTCTCCCGACAATAGACCACGTCGGGGTGCAGTTGCCTGCGCTCGACGACAAACAGCCCCAGGCCGGCCCGATTCGAGTCAATAAGAAACGGCTGGACACAACCGGCCATCGAAACCATGACCGCCGCCGACAAGACGCACACAGCCTTTTGCCACACTCTCCGCACCGCTACTCCAAGGCTTCCAATCCCAGATCGCCATCGAAGGCCTATGCCAATCCAGCATGTCCCGCGTCATTGACCCTGCAATCGTCAGCCGCCCGTGACTCGCGAGGCTGACGATTCCAAATATACTCGCCGCCTTGGTCGGTTCCAACGTATTCTCGGAGATTTGCTAGCAGACTCGAAAGCAGTGCACCGAACCGGAGCTGTCGTAGTGACTTGGCACAACGAGACACTTCTAATGGAGATCGACGCGTACCGACACACCCCGCAATGCGGCATGCCGTTGGCGACCCTTATCGATTCTCCGGGCCGCTCTTGTCGGGGTAGGGCGGGTGCGCGGGGACAATGACCGGATCTTCTTCCAGTCGATCAAGCAGATGCTGGACCGCGGCACGTAGTTGCGCGTCGTCGCCCTTAAACGTCGCGTGCGGCAGGTTGTCGACGACGATGTCGGGCTCAACGCCCCAGCCTTCGATGAGCCACTCGCCTTCCGGCCCGTAGACACCCCACTCCGCAGCGGAGGCCATGCCGCGATCGACGAGCGGGGTGCTGAAGGAGAGCCAGATCTCGCCGCCCCAGGTACGAGTACCGAGGATCTTGCCGAGCCCCAGGCGCCGGAAGCCTTCGACGAAGGCCTCGCCGTCGGATGCGGTCTGCTCATTGCAGAGGGTGATCATGTGGCCCTTGAAGGCGTATTGCATGTTGGTCGTCGGTTCGCCGACGCGGCCCTTCCAATAGAACCAGACCTTGCGCATGAGCTTCTCGAGAATCCAACTGTCGATGTTGCCGCCGCCGTTGTGTCGGCAGTCGACAATGAGGCCTTCCTTCTCGATCGCCGGATAGAACTCCCGGGTCCACTGGGCGATGTCGCCGCTGCCCATGGCGCGAAGGTGCACGTAGCCGAGCCGGCCGCCGCTAAGCTCGTCGACCAATAGCCTGCGGGAATACTCCCAGTCCTCGTAGCGCAGGTTGCGTGCGGCTCGGCTACTGATCGGCGTGGCAATGATGTCATGCATCTCTTCACCGCGCGCCAGTGACAGGCGAACGGGCTTCCCTGCCTGGTCGCGTAGCAGGACGCCGATGTCCCGCACCAGCGCCACCGGCTCGCCGTTGACCGCGACGATGTGGTCGCCTTCGTCGACGTCGATTCCGGGCTGAGCGAGCGGCGAGCGGCGCTCGGGGTAGTTGGGGTCGACCTGGTAGATGTGCTCAATGCGATAGCTGCGATCGGCTTGCCGCGCCAGACGTGCGCCGAGGAAGCCCTGGCTGATGCTCGTATCCGCATCGCGATGGTCACCGCCAAAGACATACATGTGCAGGGCGGAGAGTTCGCTAATCATCTGCCCGAGCAAATCGCTCAGTTCGGCGCGGTTGCTGACGCGATCGGCGAGGGGCAGGTACTTCTCGAGCATGGCGGGCCAGTCCACGCCGTGCATGTCGGGGTCGTAGAAGTAGTCGCGCTCCAGGCGCCAGGCCTCGATGAGCATCTGTCGCCACTCTTCGCGGGGGTCGATGCTGAAGCGCCAGTTCCCCAGGTCCACCTTGCCCTTGGCGAAGTCGACGCTGGGGCTGGCATCGACGATGGAGAACTCGTTTCCCTGGCGAAGCAGCAGCTTGCAGCGATCGTCGGAGAGCATGTAGGCCGAGACGCCGGCGATGACAGGCTTTGTTGAGGCATCCTCGCGCGTGATCGGCAGGGTCAGGAGCGAGCGAGCGCCATCGTTGATGTCCATGAAGAAGAGCGCGTCCTTGCCGGCGCTGAGACGGCTGTAGTTCCCAGGCGCCGCGGGGACGAGGAAGCAGCGTTCAGTCAGGGCCGTGAGGTCGTACTCGATTGCCTCTTCCTCTTCCCCCGCCTCAGCCTCTGCCGCGTCCTCCTCCCCCACTTCGACCGCATCCACCGACTCGACGTCGTCCTCGTCAGCAGCCAATGTCAGCTCATCCTCCGCGGCGAAGGGCGAGCGCCGCTCAGCCGTCAGGGAAACGCCGTACAACTTGACCGTCTTCTCGAAATACGGCTCCGGCTGGCGGAAACCCCAGGGATCGGAAACGCTTGACCGGAAGTGACGGTCAGAGAGGAAGTACAACCACGCGCCATCCGCGGTGAAGGTGGGGCTGAAGCTGCGGGTGCGATCGCTGGTAACGTCGATCGTCGTCTCGGTTTGCGTGTCGTACAGCTTGATCTGCGGGTGGGTGTTCTTGGCGGGCTGTGCGAAGGCAAGGAAACGACTGTCGGGCGACCAGGTGAGTCCCGCGAAGACCTCGTAAGGGCAGTGGGCAAGGCGGGTCATCGAGCCGGACTCGATGTCGAGCAGCCAGAGGATCTGCCTCTTGTCCTGGAAGGCGAGCCACTGGCCATCCGGTGAAGGCGTGCCATCCGTACGGAAGATGTCGCCGTCGGTCGATAGCTGCTTCCGCGCTGCGGTCGGATCGAGGGGCAGCGACCAGAACTCCAGCTCGCCCGTCTCATCGGACAGGGCCAGCACCGCCTCGCCATCCGGCAGGAATCGCGCCTGGCGATAGCGCACCAAGGAGTCGCGGGTCAAGCGCAGGCGGCGCTCGTGTTTGGTGGAGATGACGAAGATTTCACCGCGGGCCGTGAGCACCACCTGCGAGCCGTCCGGCGACAGATCCCAACTGGTGACGTAGTCCAGGGGGTCCTCGAGCCAGCGCTCGCGGGACTGATCGAAGTCGCCGGCCAGGTGCACGTCGATCGCCCGATCGCGGTCGCGCGCGATGTCGTAGAGCCTCAGATCCGTGCCCAGCCGATAGACGATGCGGCCGGCGTCGAGGGAGGGGCTCTTCACTTCCCACTCGAGGTGACGCGTGTGCTGCTTGAGATCCGAACCGTCCGGCTTCATCGACCAGATGTTCATGGCGCCGCTGCGGTCGGTTTCGAAGTAGATTCGGCCGTCGTGGAACATGGGGTTGCGGTTGGTGCCGTGGTAGTCGCAGGTGAGGCAGCGGGCTTCGGCATCGCCCGAGGCGAAACGCCAGATGTCCTGGGCGGTGCCGCCTTGATAGCGCTTAGTGTGGCTGCCCTGAGAAGGCCAGCGGGTGAAGTAGAGCGTGCCTTCCGCGTCGAAGCAGCCGTCCGCCGCCTGGGCGAGCGGGAGTAGTTCGTGTTCGTTCGATTGCGGATCGAAGACGACGAGTTGCCGGCCGGGCAGGGTGCTGTACTGGTTCGTGCCGTAGATGAGCTTGCCTTCGTCGGTCCAACCGACGCTGACGACGCGGCCGCCCGTGAAGGTGCGGCGGAGAGGGGTGCCGCCGGTCAGGGGCATGGTGTAGATCTCGGTCGGCCCTTCGTACTGTCCGCAGAAGGCGAGGGTCTCACCGTCGGGTGAGATCGTCGGGAATGTCTCCTCGCCGTGGTGCGTGGTGAGCCGGCGAGCCTCGCCACCCTTGACGCTCACGAGCCAGAGATCGCCTTCGGCGCTGAAGACGATCGTCTCGCCGCGCAGGGTCGGCTGACGGTAGAACCCCCGGGGCGGGTCGGCGCTGACGAGAAGAGCGGGAAACAGCACGGCGGCAAGGGCGAGCAGGCGGCGCATGGGCATGGAGTGTCCTCTCAGATGAAGGCCCGAAGGGGCGGCAGCGAGTATAGCCCGCTTGGCTCTACCGGCAGGAGCCGACGCCGCTGCGATCTCGGGGAGGCCTGACTTGCCTGCTGCTACACTTCCCCCATGTACACGCCCGATCGTGAGACCTTCCTGCGCCTAGCGGCGTCGGCCCAGCCGGGAGCGCACCTGCCCCTCGTCGCGCGCCTCATGAGCGACCAGATCACGCCCGTGCTGGCGTACCGCCGCCTTGTTGAGCCCGACGAGCGCGAGGCGCCCAGCTTCCTCTTCGAGTCCGTGGAGAATGGCGATCGGCAGGGACGCTTCAGCTTCGTCGGAGCGCAGCCGGACCTCGAGGTGCTGGCACGCGGTCAGAACGTCTTCATCCGTGACCACAGGCAAGGGTCGGAAGAGCACCTGCAGGTCGACGACCCCATGGCGATCCTGCAGGAGTTGGCGGCGAAGCAATCGCTGGTGCGGCAGGAGTCGACACCCGAGACGTTCGTGGGCGGCTGGGTCGGTTTCGCGGGGTACGACACGGTGCGCTGGACCGAGCCCGACAAGCTCGCGGGCGGCCCGCCGGACGATCGCCATCTGCCCGACCTGCATTTTGCCTTGTACCGCAACACGGCGGTGTTCGATCACGTGCAGAAGCTGCTCTACGCGGTGCGGCTGGTGGAACTGACCGGCGCGCCGGAAGCGGACTACGACCGGGCTTGCCAGGAGCTGAACGCCTTCGTGGCCCGCTTGGAGACACACAAGGTTCCCCTGCCGGCCGGCCGGGTGAGCCTGGAACTCATCAAGACGCGCGGCGACGTGCTGAACTCGAACCTGACGCGCGAGGCCCACGAGGCAATGGTGGCCCAGGCGCAGGAGTACATCATCGCGGGCGACATCTTCCAGGTCGTGCTCGGCCAGCGCTTCGAACGGCGCAGCCAGGCCGATCCCTTTGACGTCTACCGGGCCATGCGGATCGTGAATCCGAGCCCGTACATGGGGTACCTGCAGACGCAGGGGGCGATCCTGATCGCATCCAGCCCGGAGATTCTCTGCCGGGTGCACGGCGGGGTGGTGACGAACCGGCCCTTGGCGGGCACGCGCCGCCGAGGCGCGACGAAGGCGGAGGATGCAGCCCTGGAGACGGAGCTGCTCGCCGACGCCAAGGAGCGGGCGGAGCACATCATGCTCGTCGATCTTGGCCGCAACGATGTGGGCAAGGTCTGCGCCACCGCCTCGATCGACCTGCCTGCGGTCATGGAGATCGAGCGCTACAGCCACGTCATGCACATCAGCTCGACCGTCACCGGACGTTTGCGCGAGGGGCTGACGAGTTGGGAGGCGCTGCGGGCAGCCCTGCCGGTCGGCACGGTCAGCGGCGCGCCGAAGATTCGCGCCATGCAGATCATCGACGAGCTCGAACCCTGCCGACGCGGACCGTACGGCGGGGGTTTTGGCGTGGTGGGGCTGGACGGCGACATGGACATCGCCCTGGCCCTGCGCACCATCGTCGTGCCCACGCAGAGTCGGCAAGGCGAGACCTGGATGTACCATCTGCAAAGCGCCGGCGGCATTGTCGCCGACTCGCAGCCGGACGCCGAGTACGAGGAAACGGTGAACAAAGCGGCGGCGGCGGCGCGAAGCATCGATCTCGCCGAGGCGGCGCTGAACGTCACGGGAATGGTTGGGCCATGAGCGAGCCGGGGCCACATGCGGCTGACGACCCTGCGGAAAGCGCTGCGGTGCGCCCGACGCTGTCGCTCAGGCAGTACTTTGAGGGCGTGCGCGCTGGAGACCGCGTCGTTCTGGCCCGGGCGATCACGCTGGTGGAATCCAACCGCCCCGACCATCAGGATCTGGCTCAGGCACTCTTGACCGAACTCATGCCGCACACGGGTCGCGCGATTCGTTTGGGCATCACCGGCGTACCGGGCGCGGGCAAGAGCACCTTCATCGAAGCGCTGGGCACACACCTGACCAAACAGACCCGGCGGGTGGCGGTGCTTGCTGTCGATCCTTCCAGCCAACTCACCGGCGGCAGCATCCTGGGCGACAAGACACGCATGCCCCGCCTGGCGGCGGATGAACTCGCGTTCATCCGCCCCTCCCCCACCGCCACGGCTCTGGGCGGCGTCGCTCGCAAGACGCGCGAGTCGATGCTGCTCTGCGAAGCTGCGGGCTACGAGACGATCATCGTCGAGACAGTCGGCGTGGGGCAATCCGAGACCGTGGTG
>SWCB01001279.1_pt1 | contig 10863 bp, 11 predicted proteins | sample 4692901 | NCBI WGS metagenome assembly SWCB01 (sample SAMN10267276, study PRJNA491770) | bioreactor metagenome | isolation source: DHS bioreactor inoculated with subseafloor sediment | place: Japan: off Shimokita Peninsula | collected 2006-08
ATTTGCTTTCTTAAACTTTTTTTACGATTGTTTTTTTGTCTTCTTCTGCTATTTTATTTTCTTTCTCAAGTTTTCCCTTATCGACAGCTATTTCCTCGATTATTTCTTCTTTCTTTGCTATTTCAACGGAATTGTATGCTGCAAATCCATAATCCAAAATCTTTTTTGTTTCTGCAAATCTTATTGTAGAGGTTGGACTCCCTAAAATTACAGCTATGAGAGTAAAATTATTTCTAGTGGCAGAAGCAGCTAAGCAGTACCTTGCTTCTTGAGTAAATCCTGTTTTTAATCCATTTGCTCCTGGATAGGTTTTTATTAATCTATTTGTGTTTGTTAGTTCTAAAGCAGATTTATTGCCTTTCCCAACTTTCATAGTTGACATCCAAATTGTTGACCATTTATGAATAAGGGGATATTTAAGTAATTCTCTAGACATTAAACTAATATCATAAGCAGTAGTGTAATGTCCTTCCTGAGGTAGTCCATTTGTATTCATAAACTGAGTATTATTCATTCCTAATTCCTTAGCTCTTTCATTCATTCTATTTACAAACAATTCCTCAGTACCTGATATATGCTCTCCTAAAGCCACACATCCATCATTAGCTGAGGCAACAGCAATACCCTTTAAAAGCTGCTCAACAGTTTTCCCTTCACCTGGTTCTAAGTAAAGCTGACTTCCACCCATGCTTGATGCTCTTTCACTAATTATTACTGTATCATCTAAAGAAATATGCTTTTGGTCTATAGCCTCCATTGCAAGTAGCATAGTCATAATTTTGGTAACACTTGCCGGTGGAAGTTTTTCATGGGGATTTTTTTCATATAGTACTTCACCACTTCCAGCATCTATTAAAATTGCTGAACTTCCATTTACATCAAATTCAATTGCACTTGAATGAGTCCCTATATTTAGTAATATCATTGTTATACATATTATATAACAAGTAATCTTTTTAATTTGTTTTCTAACCATTTACACTCCTCCTATTTTATTTTCTTATACTTATATTTTCCACTGAATTAATACCTTATTCATTTTAAAGACAATATAAAAAGACTGTAAATTTTTACAGTCTTTTTATATTATCTTTAGTTATTATGGCTTTAATTAAAGGATTAACCTCAACCTGTTTAATACTAAAGCCTATAGCTTGGCTTAATATTAATTCTACATCCTTTATTTTTGATTTATCATTTGTATGTAGTTCACATATTGTATCACCTTGCTTAACAGAATCTCCAACTTTACGTTTAAATAAAATTCCAGCTGCTAAATCAATTTTTGTATTCAAATCAATTCTTCCTGCACCTAAAAGCATAGCTGCCTTACCAACATCCTCTGACTTCATGGATTCTATATATCCATCTTGGCTGGCTTTGAAATTATGTACATAAGGAGCTTTAGGTAAAAGATTGGTATCTTCTATAACATCAATATCCCCATCTTGAATCTTCACAAATTCTTTAAATTTCTCATAGGCTTCTCCTGATTTTAATTTAGAAATAATTAACCCTTTAGCATCATCAATATTATCTGCTTTTCCCCCTAGTAAAACCATATATGCTCCTAAGTTAATACAGAGTTCTGTGAGATCCTTTGGTCCTTTGTATTTTAGTGTTTCTATAGCTTCCTTAACTTCTAAGGCGTTCCCAATAGCATTACCAAGTGGCTGGTCCATATCTGTAATAATTGCCATGGTTTTTCTATCCATGCTATTGCCTATATCTACCATAGCTTCACCTAATTCAATTGCACTTTCTATGTCTTTAATAAAAGCTCCACTACCCACCTTAACATCAAGGACAATTGCATCGCTACCCGAAGCAAGTTTTTTACTCATTATGCTGCTTGCTATAAGAGAAATATCATCAACAGTTGCTGTTACATCCCTTAGGGCATATAACTTTTTATCTGCTGGTGCCACATCCTTAGTTTGCCCAATTACAGCTATCTTATATTTATTAACGTTTTCTATAAATTTTTCAATAGACATTTCAGTTTTAAATCCTTTTATAGACTCAAGCTTATCAATAGTTCCTCCAGTATGACCCAAGCCCCTACCAGACATCTTAGCAATAGGAACTCCACAGGCTGCAACTAAGGGTGCAAGAACTAACGTTGTTGTATCTCCAACACCACCGGTGCTATGTTTATCTACTTTAATGCCTGTAACATCCTTAAGGCTTATGACATCACCGGAGTTCATAATAGCATTAGTTAAATCCACCGTCTCTTTCTTACTCATTTTTTTTAAGAAAATAGCCATAAGTAATGCTGATACTTGATAATCATGGATATCACCATTTGTATAATTCGTAACAAAAAAATCTATTTCTTCCTTACTTAGCTCATTTCCATCCCTCTTTTTAGCAATTATATCGTACATCCTCATTATATTTTCACCTCTTTAATAATACCCTTAACAAGCTTAATAAATTTGGGTCTAGTCTGATTGGCAACCTCAACAACCTTTGAATGTTCTAAGGGCTCTAACTCATCAGCAATAGCCATATCCGTTACACATGAAATACCTAAAACCTTTATACCAGAATGTCTTGCTACTATTGCTTCAGGCACTGTAGACATTCCAACAGTATCTGCACCAAATCTCCTAAGCATCCTAAGTTCTGCTGAACTCATATAGCTAGGACCGCTTATTGCTAAGTAAACACCCTCTTCTGTTTGAATATCCATTTCTGCTGCAACATTTTGACCTAGTTTTATTAAGTTTTTATCATAAGCTGTTGACATATCTGGAAACCTTGGACCTAATTCACTATCATTTGGTCCTATTAGAGGATTATCTCCAGTGAAGTTTATGTGGTCGTTAATAAACATTAGAGCTCCAGGATATAGCTTAGGATTCATTCCACCACAGGCATTCGTAACAATTAGAAGTTCAACTCCCATTTCCTTCATTACTCTTACAGGGAATGTTATTTCTTCCATTGTATAACCTTCATAGTAATGAAATCTACCTTGCATGGCAATAACACTTTTGCCCTGTAGATTACCTATCACTAGCTGCCCCTCATGTCCCTCCACAGTAGATACAGGAAAATGTGGAATTTCCTTATATTTAACAGTCCTTTTGTTTTCTATTTCATCAGCTAAATTTCCTAATCCCGAACCTAATATAAGCCCTATTACAGGCTTAATCTCAATCTCTTTCATTATGTACTCTAAGGATTCATTTATTTTGGTTTTCAAATCCACCATCTTTTTATCCCCTTTCTATATATTAAATATTAAGAATTATATTTTTAACTAATGTTATAAATTTTTCCCTTACCCTTTCTGCTGTCTCTACAACCTCACCATGATATAATGGTTGATCTAATATACCCGATGCCATATTTGTAATACAGGATATCCCTATAACCCTTATTCCTGAGTGACATGCTACAATTACCTCTGGAACAGTGGACATTCCTACTGCATCTGAACCAATAAATCTAGCTAACCTAACTTCTGCAGGAGTTTCATATGTAGGACCAGTAAAAAATGTATAAACTCCTTTTTTTATATTTATATTATTTTTATTAGCTACGCTTTCAACAATCTTTATTAATTCTCTATCATATGCATTAGATGTATCTGGGAATCTAGGGCCAAACTCATCATAATTTTTTCCTATTAATGGATTATCAGATCCAAAGTTTATGTGGTCATTAATTATCATAAGATCACCGGGTTCAAATGATTCATTTACACCACCGGCCGCATTTGTTACTAAAAGTATGTCTACACCTAAGGCCTTCATTACCCTCACTGGAAATGTTACTTCCTCCATTGAATAGCCTTCATAATAATGAAATCTCCCCTGCATTGCAATGACTTTCTTCCCAGCTAATTCACCAGCAACAAATCTTCCTGCGTGACCTTCTACAGTAGAAACAGGGAAATTTGGAATCTTATCATAGGAAATTGCTATTTTATCATTTATTTCATCAGCTAATATCCCTAACCCTGATCCCAAAATCAATCCTATTTTAGGCTGAAAAGGAATTTTCTCTGCTAAATACTTATAGGACTCATTTACTTTTTCTATTAAATTATTCATTGCTATACCTCCGATTTAACAAGTAATTTCTTAAAGCTAGTACCATATTTAGTAGATTCAATATTCAAAATATCAGAAACTGTAGCACCAATATCAGCAAAGGATTCTCTTATGCCCATATCCACACCAGCCTTTATGTCATTTCCATAAACCAAAATTGGTACATACTCTCTAGTATGATCTGTCCCTTTATAGGTTGGATCATTTCCGTGGTCTGCAGTAAAAATAAGAATATCAGTATCCTTTAAGTTACTAATTATTTCTGGAATTCTAGCATCCATTTTTTCAAGCTCTTTTTTATATCCCTCCGCATCTCTTCTATGTCCATACTTCGAATCAAAATCTACTAAGTTAGTGAAAATTATCCCTTTATTATCGGATTTTAGGAATTCAATTGTTTTATCAATTCCATCCATGTTATCTTTCGTATGAATAGCCTGGGTAATACCCTTTCCATTAAAAATGTCTTCGATTTTACCAACCGCCATCACTTCATATCCCCCATCAACTGCATAATCTAACACAGTTTTATCAAAGGGGCTTAAGGAGTAATCCCTCCTATTTGAAGTTCTTTCGAAGCTTCCAAGTTCTCCAGTAAATGGCCTTGCAATAACCCGTGCAACCTGGTCATCTCCCATTAACAATTCTCTAGCTATTTCACACATTCTATATAATTCATCTAGTTTAATAATACTTTCATGGGCTGCTATTTGAAAAACACTGTCCGCTGATGTATAAACAATTGGTTTTCCTGTTTTGATATGCTCTTCACCTAATTCTTCAATAATCTCTGTTCCTGAGGCAGGCTTATTCCCTAGAACTCCTCTACCTATTAATTTCTCATATTTTTCAATTATATATTCGGGAAATCCATTGGGATAAGTTTGAAATGGTTCCTCTATATATAATCCCGATATTTCCCAATGCCCTGTAGTAGTATCTTTTCCATTGGATATTTCCATTGCTTTACCAAATGAACCAATTGGATTATCTATTCCCTTAACACCCTCTATTTTTTCAATATTACCTAGGCCCATCTTTAATAGATTAGGCAACTTTATTTCACCTGTTTTTTTAACGATATTTCCTAATGTATTAACACCTACGTCACCAAAATCCTTTGAGTCTGGCAATTCACCAATACCAACACTATCTGCAACAAATATTAATACTCTATTTATCATCTTATCCCCTCCTATAAGTTAAGATACCCAATTTGTAATCATATACAAATAAATTATGTATTACAACTTCATTTTTTTATTAATAAAGCTTATAGAATAACAAAGAGCCCTTCTAGGCTCTTGGATGTGCTTTGTTGTAAACATCTTTTATTTTATTCTTGCTTATTTGCATGTATATCTGGGTAGTAGAAATGTCTGAGTGACCGAGCATTTCCTGAACTGACTTTAAGTCTGCTCCATTTTGAATTAAATGAGTAGCGAAGGAATGTCTCAGTGTATGAGGCGTAATTTTTTTTACTAATTTCTGCATTCTTTGTATGTCTTTTAATTATTTTCCAAAAACCTTGTCTAGTCAATCTTTTACCATAATAGTTTGCAAATAAAGCTTCTTCTCCCTTTTTAATAAGCTCAGGTCTATATTTATTAGCATAAGTATTAAGGGCTTCCTTTGCCATAGAACCTATGGGTATAATTCTTTCCTTAGATGAATTACTTCCTTTACACCTTACATATCCCATTTCAATATTTAGGTCTTCTACATCTAAGCATACCAATTCTGTTACCCTTATTCCCGTAGCATACAGTAACTCTATCATAGCCTTATCTCTTGATCCCATACAACTATTATTATCAGGTTGGTTAATAAGTTTTTCAATTTCATTTAGACTTAAAACACTAGGTAACTTTCTTTCTGGTCGAGGTGATTCTAGACTAACAGTTGGATCACTATCAATAACTCTATTTGAAAGCAAATATTGATATAAAGATCTCATTGAGGCTAAGTTTCTAGAAATGGTAGAAGTGGCTCGTCCTTTTTTTTGCAGATATAATAGATATGTAATAATTGTTGTTTTATTTACATCATTGAATGTTAAGTATTCCTTCTCCTTTAAAAATTTTCCGAATTGTTTTAAATCTCTTCCATAGGATTCTAGAGTATTATTCGATAAACCCTTTTCATTTTTAAGATATACAATAAGTTCATTAATAGCGTGATTCATTTGAAGCAAACTCCTTTATTGTCTCTATTTAATTTGAACAAGACCATTTAATTTATTTATTCAACAAATATAGGAAAATCCCTTTAATATTTTAATAAAAGTTTTAGAAATAAATATCTTATGTCCCATTGACAAAATTAAGCACCAGAAAGATATCTTATAAATAAGGGAGATATATAAGCTTCAATTAAACAACCAAGGCTTATAAACAAATATACAATAGCAATAATTGTACTATAAACTAAAAATTGATTCACTATATTTCTATAGGGCTTATGCTTATTAAGCCTATTTTTTATTAACATTATAGAAAAGCTAATTGCCAATACACCTAGTACTATAATTCCAGGTATAATAAAGATATTTTGAGGTAGCACAGAAAAAACTGAAAATGCTAACCCCTTTGTTCCCATTTGTTTAATTAGAAATCCTACAGTAAATCCAATTATAAAACCTCTCAGGGCAATAAGAAGTAATATTATAGGTATGCCGATTACAGTTATACCTAATATCCATATTAAGATACCAGTCTGCAAATTATTTATAAGGGATTGCTTCAATAATGCGAATCTATCTATATTCTCAACATCTATAATCTTGAAAAAGTTTTCTAAATAATCGATTAGCTCCCTATTTTCTGACTGTGATAAAGCCTTAGTAGTAAAAGCTCCCGAAGATAATCCTATCATAAAAAATAAGATCACAAAAAAATATGTCATCAAATTCCCTTGTATATGTTTCCACATTACATTGTTTAATCTTTTAAACAAAATGATACCCCCTTTCTATTGTCCATGCTATTAAATAATATGCACAGAAAGGGGATTATATGTCACGGTAATATAATTTGTCCTAAATATTATTTTACTCCTGGGATAGTAGAAATTTGTTTATATACAATATAGAAACAATTGTTTTAGCATCCACTATTTCTCCAAATTGAATCATTTTTATTAAATCTTCAATTTCATATTCTTGTATCTCTATGTACTCATCTTCATCAGGCTGTGCTACATCTTTAATAAGATCCCTTGCTACATACAAACTAATAATTTCATTGGAAAACCCAGGTGAAGTGTAGAAATCGAACAGATGCTCTAGTTTGTCACATCTATATCCCGTTTCTTCTAGCAATTCTCTATTTGCGCATTCTAAGGGTTTTTCTCCAATCTCAAGCTTTCCAGCAGGAATCTCAAGAAGTATGTCTTCAACAGATTTTCTATATTGTTTCACTATAATTACTTTATTTTCACTTGTTAATGGTATAATAGCAACTGCACCAGGATGCTCAATAATTTCCCGTTTTGAATATTTTTTATCTGGCAATTCTACTGTATCCACTCTTAAGTTTATAACCTTCCCTTGGTATATTTTGTCACTCTTAATGGTTCTTTCATTTCCCATGTTATCTCTCCTTTCTGGGGTAATTTTTTAGGATTATTAGGATATATAACACAAATTATTAATAGCTAGTCTAGCATTAACACCTACTGTTATAAAGTAATCCAAATCATTATCTAGGCTTCTTCCCATAGTTGACATGGGTACGTCTGAATCTTTCAATACATCTATTATATCATTATATTCCAAAAAAAATATCTCGTGTTTACTATTTATATTATTACTATGAATTTGATTCTTGATTATTGTTGTTTTTTCTTCTTCAAAATTAGGTATACCTACCTTAGCTTTTGTTTTTGCAATCTTATCTAAAACGGTTATTGTGTGATGGCTTATTCCCAAGTGCCTGCTTCTATGATCCTTAAAAGTGATTCTTGGTATATAGATTGGCTGACCTCCCAAATCATTTACAGCATCAATTATATTACCCTGTTCAACTCCTGAAAAACCAAATTGTGTTCCTGTTCCAACTATTCCAGGTCCAATAGATACTATAGTAATATCACTTTTATTTATTTCTTTCCCAGCTATTAAACCATTATAAATATTAACACATTCTATATCTCCACCAAATGCATGACCTACAGTTATAGTTTTATCTATATAATTATCCCTTTTCAACCTATATATAGACTTGCTAAAATCAATGGGAAGAGCTCCCCCATCTGTCATTATATAGGTTATTTTTAAATTCTTTTTAAATTCTTTTAATATAACTGCCAGTGGAGCTACCATACTGTGTAGTTCCCCAATCAAAACAGGCATATTATCTAAGCTTTCAAACTTATTGAAGATATCATGATGTATACTGCTTTGCTCATCACATGAATTCACTTTTATCTGCAAAGGAGTATACCTTAACTTCATTATATGACCCAAGGAATCACTCTGTTTATCTATATCACTTATATTTGCTATTATAAAATGGTACCCCCCAGTTCCTAGGTTTAAATCATTTGCTGTAGTATTTACTATTACCTTATCACCTTTTTTAATATCATTCAAAAACATCTTGTATGCAATGGCCTTCTCAAGCTTGTTATCTATCTCTACAATAACCTCAAAGGCATTATTTCTTATATCCATGATCTCCTTAATCAATCCAATCTTAATATTTAACACCCTGTCCCTCCTAGTACAATCAAAATGACTGCCCCTTTATTACCTTCCCATATTATCAATATAACTTAATACTTTGTTTTTTGTAATTAAGTTAGAAATAGAATGTTTTTCTGCATAAAAATGAGTGATAACCAAAAATAATAAGAAAATAACTTTTATGTAAGTCGGTAAAAACGTGGATATTATCCCTAAGATTATACCTAAAGAATTCGCTCCAGTGTCTCCTATCATAGATAGACCCTTTATATCATAGGGCAAATAAACTACGGAGGTTCCTATTGTAATTATTAAGATAAGTTCAATATTATTATCTAAAAAAACAACAAAACTCAAAGCAAAAAAAAGATATATCTTAATTGCTCTTCCTGGTCTAATATCTAATAAATTAATGAAGTTTGTAAAAAGGCTTATTAGTAAAAAGTTTATTATTACTTCCGGAGGACTTTTAGATATCAACAAGCTAATTATAATTGCTACTAAACCTCCCACGATTGCCTTAAGTCCTCCTGTAGTAAGCTCTCCATCTATGAATTTATTAATATGTCCTCTAAATCCAGTTGTTTCTCTATTACCTATTAAGTCATCTATTACTCCTACAAACCCCATTGTAATTATTCCTATTAATAATAAAAAAATATCTGAATCATAATTAAAATTCAGTAAAATTAAAACAAATGGAAGTAATAGTAATAGATTGATTATATATATTATTCCCATGCTATTTGGTATTAACTTACCTTTAAAGTTTTTCTTTAAACAATTAGCTTTTATTAAAAGCTTTTCTATATATGAAATTATAAATCTACTCACAATACATGAAAGGATAAAGATAAGTAATTTCAAGGCAACTCACCTCCACCCTTTTTCTATTAATGTGACAAATATTTGATTAAATTGTTTCCCCCGATGAATAAAACCCTTTATATTTCTTCCCGTTTCATTGTGAGTCATATTTACATCAACTTCATGAACATTGTAACCCATATTCAACACATCAATTATCATACTTACTTCTATTCCAAAGGATGAAGGAATATATTTAATTTTCTCTAATACCTCAACACTAAAAGCTCTTTGCCCACTAAGACTACAATTAGTTTCAATTTTTGTAAATATCTTTACCCCATATTTTGATAGCTTTTTTACTAATCCAAATCCTCCTGACTTAGGAGATGATTTAAACCTAGCTATTGAAACATCACATTGCTTTTCTAAAACTGGTGTTATTAGCTTATCAACCTCCTTAGCACTATCCCCTAAATCAGCATCAATAAACACTATTATTTTGCTATCTAATATAACCCTATTAATGCCAACCCTTAAAGCATATCCCTTCCCTTTATTTCTTATAAGTTTAATAACCTCTACTCCTAGTTCCGAGGCTATTTTAGCTGTTTTATCCTTTGAACCATCATCTACTACAATAATTCTATTAATTAGCTTTGATTGCTTTAAAGCATTAATTGTATTTCCTATAAATAATTCTTCATTATATGCTGGAACTACCACACTAATATCATTCATTGACCTTCTTCACCTACTTAATACAATTTTGAAAAATTTTAAGGGATTAATCTGTTCGTAGTTTGGTTTTCTCCATAACTTCCTTGATTTTCTCTCATTAGCATCAGCATCGAGATTTTTCCTATATATGTGTCTATATTATCTACAGTTGATATTCCTAGTTTTTTATAATAGGGCATTAAAGAGTAAATAGCATTTGACTTTTCCACTGTAACTAAGGGTATGTTAGTTTCACTAAGCACTCCTATTACAGATTTTCTTACCATATCCCTTTCCTTTTTATGATTTTTATAGTTCCCATCAAATAATATTATATAGTTAATAGACTGGTTGATTTCACCGATTATATTGATACTCATATTCTCACTTAAATAATTGTTATCTTCTTCATATTTATTTGTAAAAACTTTATGTAAATCTTCTTTAACTATTTGTGCTTTGTTTTTATATGATATTTCAACACTTGATTTCACTTCTCTTTGAATACTATCATTTTTACCATATTCATCTATTTCTTTCATATCATTAATTGTAATATAAGAAACATTGTTAACTCCTGCTTCC
>SWCB01016312.1_pt1 | contig 10858 bp, 8 predicted proteins | sample 4692901 | NCBI WGS metagenome assembly SWCB01 (sample SAMN10267276, study PRJNA491770) | bioreactor metagenome | isolation source: DHS bioreactor inoculated with subseafloor sediment | place: Japan: off Shimokita Peninsula | collected 2006-08
CCGATAATAATTGCCACTGTCAACGCCTCAAGATTAATATGCTTTTTCATAATATTATTAAGGAATATTGAACTAAGTGAAATTATCAATGTAAACAAAATACCCGGTATGTATCTTTTAAAATTTCCCATATATATCACCCCATATCTTTAATATGAAGTAAGTATACCATCGTTATTATATAAATAATAATTATGAATAATTATGTTTACATAAATTATACTTATGTTGTTGCTCAATATCAAATATCCGTTTTCAAGCTATATGACTAATGCAAAATTTAACATAATCCTCAACAAATTCATCGTGATCATCAAAATATATGAAATTGAATTCCCTGAATATTTTCAGGTCATTTATTTCAATTTCTATTAATGTCCCCGCTTTTAATGATTCCTTTACAGCCTCTCGCGAGATTATTGTACATCCGAGATTTGATTCAACTAAAGATACTAATGCATTAATATTGCCTATTTCCATATATATCATTTCATCCTTAAGAAGAAATCCTTTCTTGACAAGTTCATTTTCAAAGATCTTTCTGGTTCCCGATCCTTTCTCCCTCAGAATCAACTTGTCAGACAGAATGCTTTCTGTCGAAACACTTTTTTCCATTGCAAATTGATGTTCAGGCGATACTGCCAAAATCAGTTCGTCATCCTTGAACTTTGTAAAATCAAACTTTCTTCTATCGAAAGGACCTTCAATAACACCCATCATTATTTCTCCGCGGATCAATCTGTTGATAATGCCTTCAGTGTTGTCAACATATAGCATGATATCGATATTGGGGAAGGTACGCTTGTGCATTCCGATAATCCTTGGCAATACATATCCGCCTATCGTCATGGTCGCTCCTATATGATATTTCTTGACGATTGCCGAACTATTACGAATCTCATTTTCAGCAGTTCTGTTTAATCTATACATATCCAATGCATATTTATGGAGCAATCGCCCTTCTTCTGTTAGTTCGATTGGTTTTTTCTTTTTATCAAACAATTTCACATTGTAATTCTCTTCAAGATATTTTATATGTTGAGAAACCGCAGGTTGTGTTATGTTCAATATTTCTGCCGTTTTCGAAAAATTCTTTACCGATGCCACTGTAAGAAACGTAACTATTCTTATATCAATCATGGGAATCTCCCTTCTATTCAATAAATTCAATCATGCTATCAAATCACTAGGGACGGTTTGGTTAAATGCTGAGTTTTATAAAGCTCCGCATAGACACCATTTTCTTCCATTAAACATTCATGGTTTCCATCTTCAATAATAATTCCACTATCAAATACAAGAATTCTATCTGCATTTCTAACAGTAGATAATCTATGAGCAATCACAAAAGTTGTTCTGCCAATTATTAGACTATCAAAAGTTTTTTGTATTTTAGCTTCAGTAACACTATCAAGGGCAGAAGTTGCTTCATCTAAAATTAGAAATGGTGGATTTTTTAGAAATATACGGGCTATAGAAATACGTTGTTTCTGTCCACCAGAAAGCATTGCGCCACGTTCTCCAACAAAAGTATTGAATCCATCAGACATAGCAAGAATATCATCATAAATTTCAGCCTGTTTTGCTGCTATTGCAACTTCCTTAGACGTAGCATCAGGTCTACCGTATCTAATATTTTCGAGAATACTATCAGCAAAAAGGAATACTTCTTGTTCTACAACTCCAATATTTTTATGCAAAGATTCTTGTGTTACATTACGTATATCTACATGATCAAGCAAAATTTTTCCTTCATCAACATCATAGAATCGAGGAATCAATTTACATAGTGTTGATTTCCCTCCACCTGATTGACCCACGACTGCAATTGTTTCGCCAGGGTCGACGTGAAGAGAAATATTGTGTAATACTCGAATTCCTTTTTTGTAAGAAAAGCTAATATTTTCAATATCTAATTCACCTTTTACTCTGCCTAACTCTATAGCATTAGGATCATCTTTCATTTCAGTTTCAGTACGCATCATATCTACAAAACGCACAAGTCCAGCTCCACCTTTTGCAAATAGTTCAGCAAAGTTTGAAAGTTTTCTAATTGGGGTTATAAAAGTAGCAATATATAAACTAAAAGTGATTAAATCAATTTGATTCATCTGTCCTTTCATAATTAATATACCACCTACCAAAATAACTGTTGCTGGCAAAATACAAAGGAAAAATTCCATTGTAGCATTGAAATATCCCATAGTCTTATAAAATTTGGTTTTAGATGTTTTGAAAGCATCATTTGATTCACTAAACTTATCAAATTCCGAATTCTCATTTGCAAATGCTTTTGCTGTTTTCATGCCTGAAAGCCCTGATTCAATATTTACATTTATAGAAGCAGTTTTTTCTTTCACTTCCAGAGAAGCTTTTGACATTTCAGCGCGTCTATGCCATACAACTAATAAAAATATCGGCAAAATTAAAGCAATAACCAAAGTTAATTTCCATTGAATAGTAAATAAGATACTTAGTGATCCTATTATTGTCAATGTGGATATAAAAACATCTTCAGGTCCATGATGAGCAAGCTCAGTTATATCAAATAAATCTGCTGTTAATCTACTCATTAGTTGACCTGTACGGTTTTTATCAAAGTATCCATAAGACAATTCCTGCATATGTTGAAATAAATCGCTTCTTATATCTGCTTCTACTAATACACCAAAAGTGTGGCCATAGTAGGATATTATATAGTAGAAAAAAGCTCTTAATGTATAGGCAACTAGCATAATCACCATAATAGTTATGAAAGTTTTATATGCATTAACAGGTAGCAGTTCGTTTAGAGAATACCGAGTTATTGCCGGGAATGATAAGTCAATAACTGCAATTAAGAATGCACATGTCATATCTAATATAAATAGTTTTTTGTGTGGTTTAAAATATGAGAAGAATATTGAAACTAGAGATCTTTTTTGAAATTCTTTTGTATCCATTTTTGTATTTTCCTTTCTTTTATGCGTCGCAAGTTTATCTTTCAATGTAACCTATTTATTAAAATGGTCAAGAATTATTGTAACATAAACACTGAAAGATGTTTAACAAATGTGATCGTATATAATCACCAAGAACGGTTTGGTCTAGGCCAAACCGTTCTTGGTGATTTGCTGCCTTTTATATGATTCAACTTTAGTATCAATCGACTAATATGAGACCATCTTTGATTAATTTATACCAGCCAGCCCCACCCGAAGCTACCAGGTTTTTGCTTCCTTTTCGGTAATCTTCAATGTTTCTTGGTCGATAGTATTTTTAAGAACCCTACTTCAACTCATATAACTGATTTAAAATGTAAAGCATATGTCTTTTTTCAGCATTAATCATCTCACCCAATTTGTCATATCCATGGCTTTCAGACTGAAGAACCTCCATTAAACACCTGTAAATTTCGATGGAATTCTTTTCAATCTGCAATGCATATTTGAAGAAGTCTTTATCTATTGCAAAATTCAAGCTGTCACTGTTGCCATTGGCATTTGCTAATTGCTTGAGAAGAAATTTTTTGGCATCTTCATGGAGATATTTCTTCTCAAACTCCGCATAAGCAGCTAATTCAATGATTTCAGCTTTATGCGTCGCCTCTTCTTTTGAAAATGCGAGTAGCACAGGTTTTAATCTTTCGCTACAATTTTGGGAAAAATTATGATACAAAATAGCTGCGTCATCTTCAGCATCCGCAATTTTTAGCAAGCACGTCTTTATATTCATTACTAATCCTCCCTACTATTGAAGGAACTTCTTTTTATTGTCCCCCATTGTTTGCTGCCTTTCTTAAAATTAAAAAATGAGCTAAACCTCCACCATACGGTAATTTGTCTATAAGCAATTTGTTCAAAAAAACTATAGACAACAAGCTTAGTGATTTCTTTTATACTGCTTATTCTTTTATATGAAAGCACCTCAAATAATATCGCAGATAAAGAAAAAAGGATTCCATATGAGTAAGCCATTAAAAATACAAATATGAAAAACTTTGATAATATTCCCAATAAAATGGCTACTAAAAGCATTATGTACCCAATCATTTCTATTACCGGACCCAGCATTTCAACCAATACAAAATATGGCATCGATAGCACTCCTACTGTGCCATAGCGTGGGTTGAACATCATATGCTTATGTCTCATTAGTGAGTCTACCAATCCCCTATGCCACCTTATCCTTTGAGATTTAAGTCCTTTCATGGTGCTTGGCGCCTGTGTCCAACAAACCGCATCTGAAGTGAAATCAATTTTATATTTCAGTTTATTTTTTCTATAATATTCATGCATTTTAAGTGTCAGTTCCATATCTTCGCCAATGGTTGTACTGTAACCTCCAACTGCGACGACAGCAGATTTTTTAAATAAACCGAATGCTCCCGAAATAATAAGCAAAGCATTAATTTTTTCCCACCCGATTCTGCTAGTCAAAAATGCTCTAAAATATTCAACTATTTGAAAAATTACAATTGCCTCTTTAGGCAACTTTGCCTCAATAAGTTTGCCGTCTATGATAGTGCTCCCGTTAGCGATTCGAACGATTCCTCCTACAGCTATTGTTTTTTCATTCTTGAGGAAAGGTTTGACAATACTAAGCAACGCATTTTTTTCTATGACACAGTCCGCATCGATTCCACAAAACAATGGGTATCTCGAAAGATTTATTCCTGCATTTAATGCATCAGCCTTTCCACCATTTAGCTTATCAACAACAACCAAGTTCGGTATTTCAAATGAACCATACACGCCTCTTATCTCTTTGCAATTCACTTGCATATTAATTTCCAAATCTATTTCCCTCAATTTGAAATAATCAATAATTTTTGCCAATGTGTTATCGTTAGAACCATCGTTGATTATTATTACCTCAAATTCCGGATAATTCAAATCTAGTAAAGAGGCTATATTATCGATTATCGTTTCTTCCTCATTGTAGGCCGGAACAACTATCGATATGGGTTTAGTATAATTGCTGATGATGGTGACTTCATTCTTTATTACTCTAACAAAATCCTTGAGCTCTTTTGATGAAACTAAAATCAGCGCTATATATATAAAACTGATTACAAAAAAATAGATTAGTATCATCTCACTATATATAGTAACTATGTCAAGCAGTATATTCATTCCATCACACCTCTATATTCTTAACTGTGTCGTATACTTCTTTATTGGAGTTCAAAAAATAATAAGCCAGATCCGATACATGCTTATCCCGAGCATCAAGAGATAAATCGATGAGAGTAAACAATCCTTCATCCCCTCTTGCAACTATTGATTTTATAGCATTGTACCTTACCCACCATTCTTTATCTTTTGTCATTTTCAATAGTGTATCTTTCGTTTTGTCCAGCTTGAAATTGCTGAGTCCCTTTGCAACAGCAACCCTGACCTGCCAAATCTCATCTGTCTCGTACACTTCTATTAGATTATCGACATATTTTTCATTTCCGCTATGACTAAGTACTTGAATTGCCGCAATCCTGACTTCGCTGTCATCCTTTAGATACTTAAGCAGCCTGTCTGTATTTTTTTCATCCTTAAGTTCATTTTTCAACAACAGATTTTTAATGAAAATCCTTCTTCCCTCGACAGTCTCTTCGTTTTCCAGGAGTTCCAACCATCCCTCAAAGCTTAGTATGACTTTACTTAAAATTTCAATAATCCTATCATCTACAATATTTGACTCAATCATTTTTTTTATAACTATTTTCTTTTCAGCTCTTGGTAACCTAATCAAAGATAGCGCAAAAGGACTCATATACCTAATATCCATATCATCCGAATCTGCCAATTTCAGAAACACATTATATGATGACTTGACTCTCATGAATGCTAGCTTTCTAATATAGACAATGCTTTTTCTTCTTTGAATTTTTCTTATTATGAATTTATCAAGATCAAGTGCCTCGAACTTACTGCTTATATCAGCATCATGCAATTCTGAGTATTCGACCATAATGTCAATTACTACGCTGCTATCAAAATCATTCTTTTTAGCTTTCTTAACCTCGGAAATCTTCTTATCATCCTCGATGTATCCCATTACTATTGGTTTAAGCCTATGAATCGCTTTCTCATATTTCTTTTCCTTCAATCTATCTTTGCCCACGCTCAGATAAATTGTGATTATCATCAAAACATTAACGGCAATTAGAAAATAAATATTTAATATTATGAACGACTTGATTGTATTTGAAAACATATTCCCCCACCAATCTATTTGACATTTTCAATGATGCCCTTTACTAACGGATAATATACATTCCAGTAGAAATAATCTTGATTCGTATCTTCATCAAAGGTTGATATTCTATTTAGCATTGGTATAATGTGGGACGAATAAATCTTTGGTGTAGAACCAATATCAGCGAAATCGCCCGAAAAATAATAGCTCGTATATCTTCCGGTTTTTCTTGTTACTGCCGGGAAAGTAGACGGCAAGTTATTGCTTCTAAATAATTCATGCCCTTTTTCAGTCAAATCCAATTGATAACTAGCAAGAACCTCAGCTTCGGGCATCGCCTCACAAATATCGAACCAATAATAATAATTTACATTGTTTTTTACTTTGAATTCCTTTTCCCCAATGTCTGTAAAGGCAATTCTATTGAGATCATCTCCAATCTCAACTCCCTTTTTAAGCACGATAATTGAATCACTCGAATCTACGAGTACAATACCCGAACCGCTAAGATTCCACAATTCACCATATTGCATTGCGTAATTCTCTTTCATCCATGTAGGTATCTCTTGATTCGATTTCGAAAGGTCAGGGAAATACCTTCCGATCCAACCGCTCCACCTAAGCCCATAAATCTCTTCCATCTCATTTCTTTCGGAACTTCCGGTAGGACTTGCCATGGTGTTGAATTCGCCAATAATTGTAGCGTTATCCAAGTTGTTCTTAATTATTTCAATTTCATTCGCATCTAGTCCCCCATAAATGATTTGGGATCGGTCGCCCGAATCTATACTTTCGTAGAACTCGTCTTGATAAACTCCATAGGTATCTGTCAAATAAATTATATCCGGCTTGACTACTTCCGCCGGCAAATCCCGCACCACATATTCTTCGTTTGGCAATGGGAAAAACCCATAATAATCCTCGTCATATGAAAATCGAGCATTAGTCCCCGGCTTGACTATTTTCATATTGTTTAGAATCCACATGAAACCGCTGTGTTCTCGATATGATGTATCCGGCACGGTTTTATCAACAATCAAAACCTCCAAAGGCCTTTCAGGCTCTGCGCGCCACACAATATAAGGCAGAGAGAATATCAGTACAACTATTAATGTAATGAAAAATGTCAGTTTTAGCATTTTCTTTTTTTTCATATACTCTCCCTATCATTCATACTTATTAAATGCATCTCGCAGAATATAATAAGATGGCTTCAACCTTTCATGATACGTAGGTATTTCCCATGGCTCCCAGCTATATTTATTCATTGAAATTTCTTGAGCCATCGCTTGATTATTGCTAATTCCAACGCCAGCGTAAATCCCATCTATTTTTAGCGGCTTTATTCCATCAATATGAAGATCATCCATTATCATCTTCGAAGATGGATCCATAACATTTATGAGCATCCAAGGAATCCTAATTTCTATGATATTATCCTTCACATAGAAATCCGACAAGGAATAATACTCGCCACTTTCCGGATTGCCATTTCCAAAGGCAAGCTTTCCTGTCTCATAAGATTCAAACGGCAATGTTTTTTCATCTACAGGCAAATAGAGCTCCCTGTTCAAACATAAATCAATAGGGATAAACGCGCCGCTATCTTTCACATCATAATTTTCATTCTTTGGAACCATATTCAGTTTCTGTCCATACAAGTATTGAAAGCTGTCGTAATAGGGATCTACTAGAATTTTCGAATCTTCCCTGCCTTTTATAGAGATTAAGAAATCTGCATCCCTGCCGTACGAGGCGCCGTCATGAGCTGTGTTTCCCTGGTTAGAAATTACATCTAATGGAATTATTAAATTGTCATTCATGAAATCAAAGCCAGAAGCTTTAACCATAAAATATACATATTCTTCATCCGATTTCATATATAATGCATTTTCATTTTGCTCAACCAACGGCATATCATCTTTCCAGTCATTTATTTCACCATCAACATAACAGACACTCTTTGTTTCTCCAGAATCAAAGGCCAATACTCCAAAATATTGTTCATTTGTTTGCTGATTGTTCCAAAATGGCCTCCTATCCGGAATATCAAAATCCATAGTATTCCATGTACGTTTGAACCACTCATCCTGAAAGGCAAATACAAGCCCTCCGGCATAGCCCTCTTCATACATGGAATCCAACATAGCCGCATCCATTATTCCTTGATCCTCTTCGGAAACATTGCCTTGGTTGAAGCCCATATGAATGCTCTCGTGTGCTTTCCCGCGGGAAGATGGTATCCCAAATTCAGCTACCACGACAGGCATGGTATGTTCCTTTTTCAAATCTTTCAAGTATGCCCTATAGGTATTGATTTCTCCATCCTCATCTATGAAACCGGTGTATTCCTTCTGGTAATTCATCGCATCCGGATAGTATGGATATATATGATAGGATGCAAAGACTCCGGTTTTAAACGTTTCTTTTCTTTTGATGTGTTCCATATCAACAGAGACCATATCTTCATTTGAAAGCGGTTCATTTGGATGACTCAAAACATCTGTAGTAACCCAGTTGGCAAAGCTGACAGGCCTTTGCGCAGCATAATTTTCTGTTTCGTAGCCGATGCAGTAATCTCCAATTTCGCATAAAAAATTCTCAAATGGCGATGCGTCTTGACTATAAAGATATTCTCCATCATAATCCGTATTTGCCTGGTTATTTTCGTTTGTAGAGATAACAAAACCCGGATCCCACTCGATACCGAGGATGTATCCCAAAACATATGGAGATAAATCTTTATCATATATTCCATAGGCATGCCCCGGAACTCTCTTTATGATTTCATCTCCATGCAAAACATTTATAACTGTTTCAACATCCCGCATAAAGGCATCCTTGATAATCGGATTATATGCGTCTTTATACTCGGCAATATCCTCTTCGTTTATCCATACTCCCTGTATTAAATACAGAGGTGAATCGCTGCTTTCGTTGAACTCATATAAAGCAGTATAGAACTCCGGCTTCAGTATCGTATAAACGCGTATTGTATTCGCGTTCATATCACTAATATATTTAAACCATCTCATATAATCGTTTTTCGTAATCCCAAACTCACCAGGGAAAAACCCAGGTTTTGCAGCCCCGATGTTAACCCCTTTTACAAATGTCTTTTCCCAAATGCCATCCACGTATATATAAAAACTTTCTTCATCTACTTTCGACATATACTCAATGGAATCAGCATCCACAAAGAACGCATTCGAATTCTCGGCAGGTTCGCTTAAATTGATATATGCATTAAAAATAAAAATGGCGCATATCGCCACAAGGATTATCCATATTTTTTTCTTCATTCATGAGCACCTTCTCAAACCAAGATTAATATCAAAAAAAAACACTTAAATACAAAGCTCTTACAATTTATTATTCTACAAAATTATTCAAAATCCTCTGTTTTAATTTCCATTAATTGTGATGCAGACTTTCACCGAAAGCAAGATCAAGGTCATCAAGCAAATTGCTTTTGGATATCGTAGCTATATTCACTTCATAAACCGCATCTTAACTAGCTTCAATGTTTCAAAATTAAAAGCGGCCTAGATTTTTTCATCCAAACCGCTCTAATTGATTTCAGTTGCTTATTCAATTTAATTGCCTTGACTCTCCACCAACACCATTTGACACAGAGCCGATAGAAAACACGTTTCTACTACTCAAATATCAACCAATTTAAATCAAAAAGTACCATCCTCAGTGGTTACCCAGTGATTTATTTTAAATCAATTTCCAACATAGTTGGTGTATGGTCTTGTCTTACACCAGAGTCTAGCATCTCAGATTTAACCACCTTGTCAGCTAGCCTATTACTAACTAGCCAATAATCAATCCTCCATCCAGAATTATTGATTTTACTTGTTTTTACCCTTTGTGCCCACCAGGAATATACACCTGCGACATCACCATGAACATATCTGAAAGTATCTGTAAAACCTTTGTTTAATAGATTTGTAAAACCTTCACGTTCTTCATCTGTAAAACCTGCTGACCTATGATTATTCTGTGGATTTGCTAAATCTATCTCTTTATGAGCCACATTATAGTCTCCTGCTGCTAAAACCGGTTTCTCTTTATCAAGACTCTGAAGATATTTGGCATACTTTTCATCCCAGACTTGTCTTTCTTTCAATCTTTTTAAACCATCTCCTGCATTAGGGGTATATACCTGGGTAAGATAAAATTCTCCAAAATCCAAGGTCATAATTCTTCCTTCTAAATCCATAGTATCAGGCGCCCCAATCTCAGGATTAATAACCTCAGGAGAGTACTTATCTTTATATAAAAACATAGTCCCTGCATAACCTTTTCTAGCTGGTTCCTGAGAACTTCTCCATCTATACGAATAACCTTTGAAAGACTCCGCCAAATGTTCCATATGCTTCTTACTTGGTCCCTTGGCAGGTAATTTCGTTTCTTGAAAAGCAATCACATCTGGATCTTTCTCCAAGATTGTATCAATTACTTTTCTTGTAAGCACCGCCCTGTTTGAATCACTTGTTAGTGCTGCATTTAAAGAATCAATATTCCATGAAATGAATCTCATTTTATTTCTCCTCATTTTCTTAATCTAATATTTATCATGTTATTTTTCTATTGATATACCGATTGCTAATTTTTCGTTTTTTCACTTTCTTCTCGAATACTGATATAATTCATGCGATTACATCGATTCTATATT
>SWCB01006971.1_pt1 | contig 10842 bp, 10 predicted proteins | sample 4692901 | NCBI WGS metagenome assembly SWCB01 (sample SAMN10267276, study PRJNA491770) | bioreactor metagenome | isolation source: DHS bioreactor inoculated with subseafloor sediment | place: Japan: off Shimokita Peninsula | collected 2006-08
ACAGCTTCTTGTAACATACGTTTTTCATTTTTTGTAATTAATCTAGGTGCCATTTGTTCTTTTTGTTTTTTAAGACGGTTATTACGGTTTAGAATACGACGATATAAATCGTTAAGATCTGTTGTCGCGAAACGTCCACCATCAAGGGCAACCATTGGTCTTAAATCTGGTGGGATTACTGGAATTACATCCATAACCATCCACTCAGGTTTATTATCTGAGTTGTTAAATGCTTCAACAACTTCTAAACGTTTAATAATACGTTCACGTTTTTGTTTAGAAGCAGTTTTTAGTTTTCTTCTTAATGATTTAACTTCTTTTTCTAAGTCTAATTCTTGTAATAACTTTTTAACAGCTTCAGCACCCGTCAATGCTTGAAATTTCGAACCATATTGTTCAGTTAGCATTGAGAAGTCTTGTTCTGATAAGATTTGTTTTTTAGTTAAGGGAGCACTGCCTGGATCTGTTACGATATAAGATGCATGATAAACAACTTCTTCTAATGATTTAGCCTTAATTCCTAAAAGAATAGCTAATCTTGAAGGTGAATTTTTTAAATACCAAGTATGAACAACAGGTGCTTCTAACTCGATATGTCCCATACGTTCTCTACGTACTTTAGATTCTGTGATTTCAATTCCACACTTTTGACAGATTTGACCTTTGTTACCACTTTGTTTTTTACCACAAGCACATTGATAATCTCTTGTAGGTCCAAAGATTCTTTCGCAGAACAATCCACCCTCTTCAGGTTTAGATGTTCTATAGTTTATGGTTTCATGAGTTTTGACTTCACCATAAGACCATTGTCTGATTTCATCAGGTGATGCGATACGTATTTTTAAATGAGAAAATGTACGAGAACCATAACCTTTACGAACAGGTTTAATTTTACGTGCAATTCTTTCTGACATATCAACATCTAATGCACTTTCAACTTCTTCAAGCACTTCTGCTTCAACTACATCTTCAACGTCTTTAACAGTTTCAGTGTGTGCATGTTCTTTTAATGGATCAATACCATATAATTCTAATGTTGTATTAATTTCTTGACGTAAAATCAAATCTTCTTCAAATAAATGATAAAGTGTGTGACGATCAAAATCAAGAAATTCTTTTAAATCATGAACGCCAGCATTTCTTAAGATACTAACAGTTTCATCACTTAAATTAAGATTATCTAATGGTCTAGGTAGAGAGTATTTACGTAAAATAGATTTTGTTTCTTCATAACTTTCACCTAGAAGCATTGACAATTCTTTTAATGTAAATGTATTAAAATCTTCTAATTGATCAATACCTGCAAGTTTTAATGCAGTGAGAGCATCTTGCGACAGTTTTAAAGATTCAACGTGTAACGTTAGTTTTTCTTTTGCCATTAGCGATACCCTCCTTTACTAAAGGTCGTTTTTGTATGATCAACAAGTGATTTAGTCGCTTCATTTTCTCCAGTTTCAGCATCGATAAGTTCAACATATAATCCTAAGGATTGTAATTCTCTTGTTAGAACTCTAAATGATTCTGGTATAGAAGCTTGTGGGATTGGTTTATCATGTGTAATTGAACTGTAGACTTTATTTCTACCGATCATATCATCTGACTTAACGGTTAACATTTCTTGTAGAGTATGTGCTGCACCATAAGCATAAAGTGCCCAAACTTCCATTTCACCGAAACGTTGTCCACCATTTTGTGCTTTACCACCCATTGGTTGTTGTGTTACAAGTGTATAAGGTCCAACTGATCTTGCATGAAGTTTATCATCAACCATGTGAGATAGTTTAATCATGTACATTACACCAACTGAGACTCTATTATGGAATGGTTCACCTGTGCGACCATCATATAATGTAACTTTTCCATCTTCTCCAAATTGAGCAAGCATTTTTTGGTCAAGTTCATAATTATATTTTTCCATCTCATCCATTTGTTCAATAGGCTTGATTGGTTTGATTGAATCTAGTGTTTTTTCTCTTGATTCTTTCATAATTGATGTTAAGTCATGATCATTTAAACCATCAAATACTGGTGTTGCAATTTTAATACCTAAGTTCTTAGCTGCAATACCTAAATGGATTTCTAAAATTTGTCCAATATTCATACGTGAAGGAACCCCTAGCGGGTTAAGCATGATGTCTACTGGAGTACCATCTGCCATATGTGGCATATCTTCTCTTGGTAATATTCTAGAGATAACCCCTTTATTACCATGACGACCAGCCATTTTATCTCCTTCAGAGATCTTACGTTTTTTAGCTACATATACTGTAATAGATTCATTTACTCCACTTGGAAGTACATCTCCATTTTTCTTAGAGAAATATTGGATGGATTGAACAATACCACCACCACCATGTGGAACTCTTAGAGATGAATCTCTATATTCTCTTGATTTTTCACCAATAACTGCATGAATTAATTTTTCTGATGGGCTTGGTTCAAATACACCTTTAGGTGTAATCTTACCAACTAAAATGTCACCTTCTTTAACTTCACTTCCCGCAATAACAATACCACGTTCATCTAAGTTTTTAAGTGCATCATAACCAGCATTTGGAACTTCTCTCGTGATTTCTTCACGACCATTTCCTGTTTTTAATTCTCTAGTTTCTATTTCATATTCATCAATGTGAATTGATGTATATACATCATCTTTAACTAATTCTTCAGATAAAATGATCGCATCTTCATAGTTGTAACCTTCCCAAGTCATAAAAGCAACTGTAACATTTCTACCAAGTGCTAGTTCACCTTTATCTGTAGATGGGCCATCAGCGATGACATCTCCAGCATTAACGAATTCTTGTTCTTTTACAATTGGTCTTTGAAGTACGTTTGTGTCTTGGTTTGATCTAAAGAAATTTATTAAGTTAAATGTTTTACTATTTCCCATGCCATAATCTTTTAGTGTTTTTGCGATTTGATAAGTAAACTCAAGTGTTGGATCAAATAAGACATTGTTACCAACCATGACTTTATCATCTGGTTTTTGTGTAATAATTATTTTTGTGCCATCTGCATAAGTAACAAACCCTGAAACATCAGATACGACTACAGAGCCTGAATCTTTTGCTGCACGATATTCGATACCTGTACCAACGATTGGAGAATCTGTTTTTAATAATGGTACAGCTTGACGTTGCATGTTGGCACCCATAAGTGCTCTTGATGCATCATCATGTTCCAAGAATGGAATTGTAGATGTTGCAACAGATACAATTTGCTTTGGACTAACATCCATATATGTAACTTCATCAAGTTCGAATATCGAGGTTTCACCACGATGACGACCGATGATTTTTTCTTCCATTATTACACCTTTTTCATCAAGGTGTGTTGCTGCTGAAGCGATTATTTCATGATATTCTTCATCAGCTGTTAGATAATGAATATCTTCAGTAACAACAGGCTTTCCACTTGAACGATCTACTTTTAAGTATGGCGTTTGAATAAATCCATATTGATCAACTTTACCATAAGTTGCAAGTGAAGAAATCAAACCAATTGAAGGTCCTTCAGGAGTTTCAATTGGACAAATTCTACCGTAGTGAGAGTTATGTACGTCACGTACTTCAACTCCAGCACGATCTCTTGCAAGACCACCTGTCCCAAGTGCTGAAACTCTTCTTTTTTGAGTTAATTCTGCAAGTGGATTAATTTGATCCATAAATTGTGATAGTTGAGAACTTCCAAAGAACGTTTTAATAGCACCCGCAAGTGGTGTCATATTAATAATGTTTGAAGGTGTTGCATCAGCAAATGTTGTTGTAGACATTTTATCTTTAATGTTCTTTTCTGCTCTTGCTAGCCCAATTCTAAATTGATTCTTTAATAATTCTCCAATAAGTCTTAAACGACGATTACCTAAATGGTCAATGTCATCAGTATTTCCTAAACCATCATATAAATTTAAATAATAGCTCATTGACGCAACAACATCAGATAGTGTGATATGTTCTCTATCTTCTCTTTGGTCATTACCAATAACTTTAACTGGATAAATGCGTTCAGTTTCTTTATCTTTAACAGTGACTTCTATCATTTCAACGATAACGCCACTACGTTCTAGTTCTTTTTCATAAATATCTTTAACGCCAAAGAAATATTTTATAACTTTTTCATCTAAAGATTGACGGTTTCTTCTTAATATCGCAAATACATCATCATTGATTTCTGTATTTTTAGCAACTAAGACTTCACCTGTTCTTAAGTTAATAATGTTTTCTTTTGTATAAAGTTCATCTCCACCATCTGGAAGGCGAACAGCTAGAATTTCATTTGGTGTTTCATTTTGAAGAGATTCTTCCTTAGAAATAACTTCACTGCGAAGCACGTGACGATTATCTCTTAAGATACTAATAATATCTTCAGTAATTTTTGTTTCTTTTGCTACTAATACTTCTCCAGTTTCTGGATTAATAATATCTGTAGCTGTATATTGACCTAAGATGCGTTGTAGTACATCTAATTTTTTATTAAATTTATAGCGTCCTACAGCAGCTAAGTCATAACGACGACGTTCAAATAAGCGCATACGAACAAATTCTCTTGCAGCATCTGCAGGAACTTTTTCGCCTTGTCTTAATTTAGAATATAAATCAATGATAGCTTCATCACTGTTTTTAGTTTCATCTTTATCAAAAGTTGCATCCATAAAAGTAGATTTTCCGAATAACTCATAAATCTCTTTTTTAGTTGAAAATCCTAGAGCGCGCATCATTGTTGTCATTGGCACTTTTTTCGAACGATCTAGTTTTGCATACATGATGTTTTTTGATCCTAGTTCATATTCAATCCAAGCACCTCTAGTTGGAATTACTTGTGCTGAATACTTAGTTTGATTTAGTTTTTTGTCTAGCTCACTTGTAAAATATGCACCTGATGAACGGATAATTTGTGATACAACTACACGTTCAGCTCCGTTAATGACAAAAGTCCCCGATGGTGTCATAAAAGGGATTTCACACATAAGAACTACGTTTTCACGAACTTCTCCGGTTATTGCATTTTCTAGTTTCACACGAGCAGAGAGTTGTTTCGCATAATTGACATCTCTAACTTTTGATTCTTGTACATCATATTTTGGTTCACTCAAATAGTGTTCCTCAAAATATAATTTTAAATCGCCATTATGTCCTTCAATGGGCGAAATATCTTCTAACAGTTCTTTAATACCCTCATCTATAAACCATTTAAACGACTTGGTTTGAATCTCTATGAGGTCTGGTAAATCAATGTCATAGCGCATTTTAGAATAATTTCTACGCTTTGCTTTTTCACCATATTTGACGTCGCGATATTCCATATTCCACACTCCTATCGTATTTGGAAATTACGTATTTTTATTGCTTTTTCTAACAAAAAAACAACATTATGCATTTAAATATATTATCATATATTTTGTAAATAGTCAATTGATATTAGGCTTTTTTCGATAAAAGAATCCAATATCCCTTTTCTTTTGCAACAATCACACAATTAGAGAATAAAGCCATTAATTTCTTATAAGTGGATGCTGCTCCTTGTTTCTTCTGTATAACACAATAGAAACTTCCTTTTTGGTTAAGATGCAAGTAACTTTGTTCATATAACTTAAACACAATTTCTTTACCTGCTCTAATTGGCGGATTTGTAACAATCAAGTCAACTTGATGATCGACATGCTCAAATAAGTAACTCTTTTCGATTGTCGTATTAGTTACTTGATTTAACTCGCTGTTTTTTTGTGCAAGATCAATAGCTCTTGAATTTACATCATACATATAGACATGGCTATTAGGATTCATCTTTGCAAGATAAATGCCAATCGGTCCATATCCACACCCCATATCAATAATTGTTTTGACATTTGGATTTATGTTAATTCTTTTGAGTAACTGTCTTGTTCCAAAATCTAGGTTTTCTTTACTAAAGACTCCGCGATCTGTATAAAACTCAAAGCGGTTATCATTAATAAAAATTTCCTTTTTTCTAATGTCATGATTCAAATTTTTGTCTTCTTCAAAATAGTGACTCATGGTTCCCCCTTTGACGTGGAAAAAACCCGAGATCATATCTCAGGTTAAATCTTCACTTGAATTAAAAATTATTTAACTTCAACAGTTGCGCCTGCTTCTTCTAATCTTGCTTTTAAAGCATCAGCGTCTTCTTTCTTAATCTTTTCTTTGATTACAGCGTCTGCAGTTTCTGTTAATTTCTTAGCATCTGCTAATCCAAGACCAGTTACTTCACGTACAATCTTAATGACTGCAATCTTAGTTGAACCGAAAGTTTTTAAAATTACATCAAATTCAGTTTGTTCTTCTTCAGCTGCTGCTGCCGCTGCTGGAGCTGCTGCTACCGCTGTTGGATCGATACCGAATTCTTCTTTTAAACCATCTACTAATTCCTTAATTTCTAATAATGTCATTTCTTTTAAAGCTTCAATGAAAGCTGCTTTTGTTAATTTAGCCATTTTATATTCCTCCTAATTATTATTGTTGTTCACTACAAATCATATTAAGTCCAACTGCTACTTCTTTTAGTGGAGTTAATAAACCTACTGCTAACATTGTTAACATCGTTTCTCTCGATGGCAATGTAGCTAATTCATTTAACATGTCAAGGTCTGCTAATTTACCTTCAACGATACCTGCAGCTATTTTTACGATTTTTGTTTCTTTTGCAAAATCATAAATTATTTTAGCTGGGGCAACAACATCATCATAACTGATTGCTAGAGCTTTAGCGCCTACAAATGTATCTGCTAATTCCTCAAATCCAGCAGCAATCGATGCTCTTCTAGTGATATTGTTCTTGTAAACAGTAACTTCACAATTTGCTTCTCTTAACTGACTACGTAACTGTGTAAATTGTTCAACTGTTAAGCCAGGATAATCAAAAGCTACAACTGTTGTTGCACGTCCAAGTTTTTCACTTAGTTCTTGTACAGCTTCTGCTTTACGTTCAATATTTGCTTTTTGCATGAAATGCCTCCTTTGTAAAATAAAATCTCTCTTATGCCAAAGACAAAAGAGAGAGAAAATGAATATCTATCACCTCGGTAGGAAATTAAGTCATTTGACACCTACTGTCTTTGGTATAATTTAATTATGTGTTAATTTTTATTTAAGTGAATCTTGTAAAACTTTAATACCAGGAGCCATTGATGAAGTAATAGTAATATTCTTCATATATACACCTTTAACTGTAGCTGGTTTTAATCTTGCTAACACGTTGTAAAGTGTCTTAATATTTTCAACCAATTTTTCGTTATCAAATGATATACGACCAACTGGTGCATGAATATTTCCTACTTTATCAACACGATATTCGATTTTACCATTTTTAATTTCATGAACGGCTTTTGTTACGTCCATTGTTACAGTTCCTGTTTTAGGGTTTGGCATTAAGCCTTTTGGCCCTAAAATACGACCAAGTTTTCCTAATTGAGCCATCATATCTGGGGTTGCTACCATGACATCAAAGTCAAACCAGCCTCCAGCGATTTTTTGGATTAAATCAGTATCACCAACAAAATCTGCACCAGCTGCTTCAGCTTCTTTAGCTTTTTCACCTTGTGCGATAACTACAACTGTGGAAACTTTACCTGTACCATGTGGTAAAACGATTGCGCCTCTTAAGTTTTGTTCTGCTTTTCTTGGATCAAGATTCAAGCGGAATGCTGCTTCAACAGTAGCATCGAACTTAACAAATGAGGTTTTTTTGACTAATTCAACAGCCTCGTCAATAGCATACTTATTTTCTTTATCAATAAGTTTTGCTGCTTCTAGGTATTTCTTTCCTCTTTTCATATTCTTCCTCCTAAAATGTGGTCTAGCGGGATATCCTCCCACAATTTAGATAGCTAATCATCTAAATTTTCTTACTTTTCTACTTCGATACCCATATTGCGTGCAGTACCTTCAATGATTTTCATTGCTGCTTCTACAGTGTACGCATTTAAGTCAGGCATCTTTCTTTCTGCAATTTCTTTAACTTGTGCTTTAGTTATAGTCGCTACTTTTTCTTTCAAAGGGTTACCAGATCCAGATTTAATATTAGCAGCTTTCTTTAACAAGTCACTTGCAGGTGGCGTTTTTGTTACAAATGTGAACGTACGGTCATCATATACCGAAATCACAACTGGAACAACAAAGCCCATTTGATCTTTGGTTGCTTCGTTAAATTGAGAACAAAATGCTGGAATGTTAACTTGTGCTTGACCAAGCGCTGGACCGACTGGTGGAGCTGGGTTAGCTTTTCCTGCTGGAATTTGTAATTTAACTATTTTTACAACTTTTTTTGCCATGAGACACAACCTCCTTCTTTACATAAGTATGTGGTATGAATTTAATCTTCCACTATGGTGTGTTTTCACACGCGATATAATTATATCATAAGATAAGTAAAAGTCAACAAAAACCAGCTTTTAATTATCTTATTTTAGAACCAAACGGTAATAGGGCAAGTTTTGATAGCTTTACCCATTGAATTGCGAAAGGTATACCAATAATTGTAATCGTAAAAAATAGCGCTATACCAAGGTATCCTATCGCCATTTCCCAACCTACAAAGATAACCCATATAAGATTAGCAATTGGATGTTTATCAAAATTAAGTTTAACATCTTTACCAAATGGTGTTAACACTAACTCTGCAAATTTGAAACACTGTGATGCTAAAGGTATTCCTATGATTGTTACAGTTAATAATATGCCTAAAATAACCCATAAAATTGATGCTATGAATCCACCAAATATAAACCAAATAATATTTCCTAATAGTCTCATAAATTCCCCTCTTTCTTTTCCTTGATTATAACATGGCTCTACAAATAAAAAAACTGTGAATTAAAATTCACAGCCTTCATCGTTACATGATTGACTATCATCTTGATTTTCTAGCGTTTGAACTGGGTGATCTTCTTGCCATATTTGTTCTAAAACTTGAGTGAAATATTCTGTTTGTTGTGCTCCAGATACACCATATTTTCTATTGATTACAAAAAATGGAACTCCTTGTACACCAACTTTTCTTGCTTCATCAATTTGTGCCGATACTTCATCTTTAAATTGATTAGATTCTAATACTTCTTTTGCTTGAGCTTGATCTAAACCGATTTCAATAGCAATATCAACTAAAGTATTTATATCAGATAAGTTTTTTCCATCTGTAAAATATGCTTTCATTAATCTAGTTGTAAGCTTTTCCTCTAAATTTTTAGTTGCAGCAAATTTAGCTAGTCGATGAGCATCAAATGTGTTTGTCATTTGAATAATGTCATAGTTGTAAGTTAAGCCCACTGTTTTTGCATTTTGCTCAAACATTTTAAATCTATCTTTAGCTTCTTTAACTGTCATGTTATGACCTTTAGCAAATGCTTCATATGCACTGCCCTCCATTGTTTTAGGTGCATAAGGATTTAATTGATAAGCCTTATAAATCACTTCAACTTCATTTTTGTTTTTAAATTGATTTAATGCAGTTTCAAATCTTGTTTTTCCGATATAACAAAACGGACAAGCAAAATCTGACCAAATTTCTATTTTCATTTTTAATTCCTCCAATATTTTTATGATTTTTAATATAATCACACTAAATATATTTATAACATATTACTTAAATTTTTGCAATTATTTAAGTTTATTTTTGTTAATAAAGTAAAAAAAACTGCAATCCATAAGATTACAGTTATATTTTTTTATAACCCAGATAATTCTTTAACTTCGTGTGCATCAAGTTCTGTTGGTGTAGCTCTACCGAATAAATCAATATTTACAACAACTTTTTCTTGATCATTATCAATTGTAGAAACTTCTCCTGTTAATCCAATATAAGCTCCTGCAATAATTTCAACTGTTTTACCTAATAAGTGATCATATGTAGGTTTTGAAATAACACCAATTTTCAATAAAATTTGATTAATTTCGTCAGCTGCTAGTGGAACTGGTTTAGTTCCTCCACCTGAAGATCCTAAAAACCCTGTAACTCTTGGTGTATTTCTTACAACAAACCAAGACTCATCAGTAACTTCCATTTCCACAAATACATAACCCGGAAATAGTTGTTTGACCTTCTCTTTTTCTTTACCGTCAGCTTTCTTCTCAATAACTGTTTCTTCAGGAACAATGACTCTAAATATAAAATCACTCATTCCCATACTTTCGACACGTCGTTCTAAGTCAAGTTTGACGGCATTTTCATACCCTGAATAGGTTTGAATAATGTACCATCTTACCTTTTGACTCATAGAATGCCACCTAACAGTCTAACGATAAGCATATTATATAAGAAGATAACTCCTGTTAATATGAATAAGAAAATAAGAACTCTAGTTGCATTATCTAAGAATTTTGGCCATTTTGCCCAAGTGATTTTTCTAAGTTCTGGAATTGCTGGTAAAAAGAATGGATAAATAACTAAAATAAGTCCAAATACTGAAATTACAAATAATACCCAAGCAAAGATTAATCCGTTATTTCCTTCACCTAAAATTGGAAAATCTGGTCTAATTTGTAACAAGGTATTACCACTTATAATCATTAAGGCTAAAGCTGCTGAAATCGTAGCCAATATACCTAATAATAAGTTCTCCCATTTATATTCTGTTGTTAGAACCTCAAGTAATTTACTTTTTTGTTCTTCATTTTTTTGTTTGATTGCCATATAAGCCTCCTATTTACTTTCTTTATGTAGTGTATGCTTATTACATCTTGGACAAAACTTTTTGATTTCAATTCGCTCTTTTTGTGTTTGTTTATTTTTTGTCGATGTGTAATTTCTGCTCAAGCATTCAGAGCACACTAATATAATCTTTTCACGCATTAAAAAACCACTCCTTGTGGTCATTTATAGCAAGTG
>SWCB01000259.1_pt1 | contig 10840 bp, 11 predicted proteins | sample 4692901 | NCBI WGS metagenome assembly SWCB01 (sample SAMN10267276, study PRJNA491770) | bioreactor metagenome | isolation source: DHS bioreactor inoculated with subseafloor sediment | place: Japan: off Shimokita Peninsula | collected 2006-08
GAATTTAGACCAATAGTATTGTTCTGTAAAATTATATATAAAGGCATCATTAAACAAGACATATTCTCCGAATATTATAAGTTAATAAGATCTCGAATTATTCTGTTAAACCAATAAGAGTAATTTGTTTAACAACATTACCAATTAGAAATAATTTTACATATCAAAGTATTTGTCTCTTGCTTAATAAATTTTCTTTCATGTTTTTCTTCGAACCAATTTATTGTTTCCTTCATTCCTTTATTGAATGATGTTGAGTGCGTAAGATGTTCTGCTTGTGTTGTTAATTGTCCGACAGAAGTATAAAGTTTTGGTTCATTAGATAAATCGGACGTAGAAAATATATCTTATAAAGAAAACGGAATTCCATTTTTAGAAAAAGGAGATTGGGGATGACGTTTGTAACCACTATGATAGATTTAGTTTTGGTAAGGAATCATTACATCTTATGTTTTCTAATCTTGTTTATGACACCTTGTAGATATGTGCAGTAAAATGTTAAGTTTTGTATTACATCAATAGTTAATTGCCACCGCTACAAACAGAAAAATAGCTGCTATTACTGAAAGGATGATAAAAAGCGGGAATATAAATTTGAACCATTTTTCAAAGGGTACTAGTGCTATACCAAGAATTGCCATAAGAACACCATTTGTTGGTATAATCATGTTTGAAAATCCATCTCCCGAAATAAATGCCAGAACAGCTGTTTGTCGTGTTAAACCTAATAAGTCGGCCAATGGAACCATCAAAGGCATTGAAACCATTGCCTGACCCGAAGCTGAGGGGATAAAGAAATTTAACATTGTCTGAAAAAAATACATTCCTTCGGCAGCCATCATAGTTGGCATCTCTTTGAGTACAGATGCCGCATTAAACAAAATTGTATCAATAATCTGACCGTCGTGCAGGACAACTTGTATACCCCTTGCAAAACCAACAATAAGTGCCGGAACAATCATTATTTGTAAACCTTTTATAAACGCTTCCATTGATTCATCACCCGACATGCCACTGATTAAAATGGTTAGAAAGCCAACAGTAAAAAAACCGCCGGTCATTTCTACTAGTCCCCAGCCCATTGTTTGCACTGCATATAAAATTAGACCGAAAAGCGCTATTGAGGTAAAAGCAATCCAGATATGTCGTTTTGTAATTGGGGTGTCAACCAATTCGACTTCTTTATCAAGAATGAATTCATCATCGGGCATAATAGATTTTGATCGATCTTTTTTTACTCTTTTTCCGTAAAGCATTAAAAAAGCAAATCCAATGGCAAAACAAATAAGAAACATTGCAATCCTTAAGACCATTCCACTACCAATAGGCAATTCCGCAATTTGCTGGGCTATTTGCACTGTAAAAGGATTTGTGATTGCAGTTGACCATCCAATACCTTCCGGAATTAGTAAAATGGATACACCAAACACCCGATCGTAACCCATCTCTTTTGATAGGATAAGGAGTATTGGAATCAAAGGGATAAACTCAGCACCCATCCCTAAAAAAGTACCTGCTAGGGCAAAGGCAGTAAATAGAATAAATGTTAAAAGGATAGGTGAGTTTTTGAATTTTTTTAAGAGTTTAAAAACAAAAACATTAACGGTTCCGGTATGCTGTATCACATTGAATACCGCCCCAATGATAAAAACAAAAAAGATAAGGGCCGCAGCCTGGTTCATCCCTTTGGGTATAGACGAAAATAATCCAAGCAAGCTTGTCGGACTAGCTTCTCCTTCAACATTAGCTCCTAGTATAAGACCTTTTAAAGAATAATGTTTTGGAATTTCTCGATAACTCCCTGGTACAATAACTGTCTGTTCGATATGGTTGTAAATTTTGGTAGAGCGCTCATATGAACCGGAAGGTACGATATAGGTTAAAATACTACAAAACAAAATTATTCCGGAAAGAAAAATAAATACATGGGGAATACTAATGGTAGAAAGAAACTTTTTCATATCGTCTGTTTGAGTTAGTGGATAACAATAATCAATTAAGTTAAATATTGTTCTACTGGTTCTCTTTTCTCATCTGATTTTAAACTATCTGCTTTTTATATACTTGTGTATGGTTTCGTTGCGTTAGAACTAAGATAGCAAATAAAGAGAAACCCTTTATTCAACAGTGAGGATTTCCCGAAAGGAAAATCAGACACAACGAACCATACATGTTGTTGTGCAAATTAGATATTTTCTTCCTTCTTTAGTGGTGAATGATGTTCGTGAACCATCTTCCAGCCACCACTTGTATTAACGAACAATAAAGTAATTTGGTCGTTTACTACTACAAGATCTTCCCCGAATTTTAGTTGAAAGTCTGAATGAAAAGTAACATTGGCTACATCACCATATACCGCAACCTGTAAATCTTTCGCATCAAATTTAACTACTTCAGTTACAGAACCAAACACATTGCGTTCATGAGCTTCATTGTCCTTGCTGCCATTGCGTGGCTCCCCATTCTTGAATTCGGTAAACTTTGGGCTATAGGCATGAAATGAGATTAGTTTATCAACATCTCCATCTTTTATACTTTGTGCAATTTCGCCAAATGTATTTATTACTTCTTTCTTTGCTTCAGAAAAATCATCATTTATTAAATCTACTTTAGCTTCTTGATTACATCCAGTAATTAGAATTCCAAAAATTATAATCAATGTAAAGATTAATTTTGTTTTCATAGTTTCCCTATTTTTTGTTAGAAAGATTTAATTAAGTAATAATTTGGAGGAAGTGTATTAATGTGTAAATAACCAATAATACGACAAGACGTCTCAATATAAAACATTATAGTTTAATAAACAAGAAATCAATTTTCGTTTTGTTTGTATTTAAAATTACTCTACAGAAGTATTAAGTTTTTATTCTTAAGAAAAATTAGATATCCATAACACATCCTCTTAAGAAAATGGAATTCCGTTTTGGAAAAGGGAGATTGGGGTATAGAATTATAATGAATGTTGTATGAAGTGTTGGTTATTTGACTATCTTCACATTTCAAAATAACCGATAAAATTACTATTACCCTCATTTGCAAAGGCTATAAAGGCTAATTACTTATAGACTTTGTTGCCGATTTATTTCGACTCAAGATGGTTCTTAATATCATTTAAATCTTTCACTAAAGCCTTTTTCATGGAACCTTTCATCATAAAACCCATAACGGCAGACATTATTTTAACAAAGAATGTTTGTGCTTCTGCTGTGAATGACATTGTTAGCTTTGTATTTTCTCCAACTCGTTCTAAAGACAATCTTGATATATATATCGATCCGTGACTCTCGGCTCTAGTTTGATAATAATCATTTTCAGCATAATCTGTAATCCACATCGTTTCTGTTGCCTCTTTACCAAACATCACTCTGGTTTCTTTCCATTTAAAACCAATTAAGGTATCCGTTGGTTTATCTATAATTTTAAGATCAACTATAGCACTAATAAAGTTCGAACAATTTTCAAAATCAGTAATAGTTTTCCATACATCTTCTATAGGTTTCTCAATTTCTACAAATACTGATAACTCCATATTCAATTTTCCCTAATTATTTTTAATTTTTCCACTCACTTTTGTTTATACGATATGTCCATTCATCTTTATTGTCCTTCACTAAATGTTGATGCTCTAATTCTGTTATTCTTATCCCACCGATTTTCTTGACAGCTTTCTGAGAACGTATATTATCCTTGCCGATATAGAAAATAATATCCTCTACTGATTCAAAAGCATGATCAATCATTAACCTCTTCACTGATTTATTAAACTTTCCACCCCAGTATTTTCTGGATAAAAATGACCAACCAATTTCAATTGCATTTTCTACATTTTTAACCGGTTTGAACCTTGAGCTTCCTATTATTTTGTCATTTGACTTATCAATGATAATTAGTGCCCCTCTTGATTTTAATGAGTCTTTGAAAAATTCGGAATAAATATCTTTCCTATGCCTATTATAGCATGGGTGCTGTTTCCAAACCAAAGGGTCTTTTGCTATTTCATAAAGGGAATCAAAATCACTTTCCTTCAGCGGTCTTAATATTATTAATTCATTTTCTAATATTGGTTGTAGATTCATAATTTTAACCGGGAGATTTGTTTTATTTTCTTCTTGCCGCTAATATCTCAATTAGAGATTGAAAATTATACTTTAGGACAAAAACTCTTTTTTAGAATATATCACAAAAATCGATATGAAAAAAGTAAGTAATGAGAATGTTTAAGATTATTTACACTATTGTAAAACTGAAAAAAGTATACTTTCTTTACAATGAAGCCAGTTCTTACATTAATATCCAAGTTGAAACAAGAGATTATTTGTTATTTTTCGCAATAAATAAATGGACGCTCCCAAATCCACCTATTGGAATATCTTGGTAATTAAATTCATATTTACTCAATAGTGAATTTATATTTTTTATTATATCTCCCAATTTTTCCCATAATTTTACAATCCAATATCCGAATAAATTTCTATTTGCCGGATAATCAAAATCCACAAGAAGAAGTTTGCCATCTTCTTTTAACACTCTTTTAAATTCCGACATTGCTTTATCACCATTTGGATATCCGGTAAAAGCCATTGTATTTATTACAGTATCAAATGTATTCTCCGGAAATGGAAGAGTTTCAACATTAGCTATCGATAATTTTGTGCTAATTTCTTTTGATGTCATTTTTTTTGAAGCTATTTCCAGCATCTTTTCATTATAATCAATTCCATAAATATCAAAATCATTTGTCGCATATTCTTTCATCAGATAACCACTGCCAAATGACACTTCCAATATTTTCTTTCCCTCTATAAACGGGATAACTTCTTTAATCCATCTTTTCCACAATGGGAAGACTACCATAAAAGCATCATATCCTTTAGCCATCCAGTTATACTCTTTATTCATCTTGTTTGTATAATCCGGATCAATGCTGGAAATGTCTGTATATTTAATTTTTTCGGGATTTACTTTTAATAGACTCATTTATTTTTGCTTTTCCATATTATTACACTTAAAATATCTTGCCTGCCTGAAGTATTTCTGTAAAGAGCAGCTTGTCAGGCATTATTTCATTCCTTTGACGGTTGATTTTATCCATTTGATTGGGAGCAACATCGAAACATCTTTCTGATATTCAACATAGGTTTCTCTAAATTCCATTTTGAGTTTCTGTTCCTCCAAATAAGTCCCAACTATCAAATATATAGAAAATATAAAATTGACTATAAGTGAAACAGTATTAATTTCCCTTGCCCATAGAAAAATCAAAAATGCCGTGTACCAGGGATGCCTTGTAATATTAAGAATTCCTTCTGTTTTCAAGTCACCCAATTTTGATAGAGATTTATGCAATGATTTATCAATAATTTGTTGAATGCCCAAGAATTGTAAAAAATCATAATTTCTGGAACCGGCAACAAAAATGACTATACTAATAATCATTAAAAAAACTTGATGAACGATAAAACATCCATCCTATTGTAGAATCAAAAATATCGTAATGAACCGGAAGGGCATATAAAATGACTGTAGGCTTTAAGACGCCTTTGCGATTATAATGAGCAAGTTTACCAAGTCTAATTCTATCACCGTAAAAATCTACTAAAGCAATTGCATAATTTCTCTGTCCATTACTGCTTAGTATTGGGTCATCATTTTGTCCTCTTGACTTTTTTTACTTATTTAAGAGGTTATACTGTATCTTATTTTAGTGATATTTTTTTGAGATAATTATTTATTTCCTCTTCCCAATCTTTTAGATTATTTTCATACATTCTTTCAAGAGATTTTTTATTTATTTCATTCCCAATTTCATTTAATCCAATAAATGCATAAGTAATCTCTGCTTTAGTTATGCTTTCGTCTAATGAACAACAATTAACAGTAATTGTCCAATATCTATTGTCTGTAGAAACTAAATATTGAATAAGGTATTTTTCTGGATAGTATTTTGAAACTCTCCAGAGAAATTCCAATTCTTCACCGCGTCCTTTTGTTTTGAAAGTTGTTCCTTCTTCAATCATTTCTATTTCTGGATAGATTAATGTTGGATTCCATCCTTCGGCCCATTTCCTTTCTTCAAATGCTCCGAAAAGCGGAAAAACTTTTTTGATGTTTCCATTTAATTCAATTTCTGCTGTTTTAGTTACTTTCTCTGATTTAAAATCTGAATAATTCAAATCAACCTCCCAAATTAATATGTATTAAATAACTTCATATTTTTAATAGCTGTAAAACAAAGTTGCCGCTAACCGTCGGCGCAAACAACAATGTAGCAAGCTTCACACAACCTTTATTTATAAATCAGTAATGTTTAAAATCACACTTTAATGAACAAATAATTATGAAAAATCAAACCTCTAAAACACACTACAACCGATTCGGTAGAAGCGGTAAAGCTGAGACGCGGGTTATGTTTATTTTGACCAAACCGTAGATCAATATCATGAATACTTGACCGGTTATTATCATCATTTAGTAATACTCATTCTTCCAGGAATGTGTGAAGAGACTGCAATAAGGAATATTTAAAAAATAATTTTGTGCAAATCCTTTATCTACAATCTATTGATATTCTCTCGATAGATCCATACTAATTATTTCAATTCTTTGATTTTATAAAACTAAAAACACCAAAACCTACTGTTAACAATAAATAGAGTGCAACCGTAGACCAAACAAAATTATTCGCACCAGCAAATTGACCACGAACAGCCATTACGCAACTCAGTCCATTTGTAATGAACAGAGTCAATGCAAACTTTCTTTGCAAGGTTGATTCCTTTATACTTCTCGAAAACCAGGAAAACATTCCCAGACCAATGAGCGATGCACCCCAGAACTGATATACGACTAATCCCATTGGAGCTAAGCTTACATTATAGCTTGCTAGAAGTTTAGCTGGAATCAGTACACAGGCAATTCCAGAAATAAACGCCACAATGGAATTGATGGTGAGTAAAGTCTTAAATTTCATTGAAAAGCCTCAAGGTTTATTTTATAATAAAAATTGTTAGATATACTATTCATTTATAATATTTATAAATGTAAGGAAATAAACTACTGCTGTAATGTTTACGAAATCATATTTAAGTTTTACTGAATATGTTATTTCATTATTTATTACCATTATTGAAAACTCTAAACCAATGCTGCAATTGATCGACCCAGATATAGCAAGCGGTTTGCCCCACCTTTAGCGGGCTCTTACGGTATTCGAATAGGCATTGTAGCAGGTGCCGTTAATTATTTTTTACAACGAAGCAAAGAACAGAGCAAATATATTTTTGTAAGTTTTTTACGATTTATTGCCTTTTTATTTTTTAAGGATGTTAGCCGACATATTTTAAGTAATTATTAACAGTGGCTTTTGCTAATTCTTCAGAAGAATCTAGAATTTCTAAGCCATTGTTTTTAGTAAGGATCAAATTCAAGTCTGTACAAGCTGTAATAATTTTACTAATCCCACATCCTTTAATTTTGCTTAATAATTCATCCCATAGATATTTTGAAAATTCAATATTCCACATTTTAATATTATTAATTATGGCATCAATATCATTTTGCCAATTCAAATCAAAATAGTATTCAATTCCTTTTTTCGACAATCCATCCTGATACAAATTTGATTCCATAGTCTGCTTTGTTGCTAAAATAGTTGTTTTACTATTATCATTAATATTTCTTAATGTCTCATCAACTATATTTAGTAATGGAACATTTATATTATTTACTAATTCCTCATAATATAAATAAGCTGAATTACAAGGCATTGCGATAAATTTCACCTCATTTTTTTCTAGTTGCTTTAACCCAGAAAAAATTACTTTTTTCATTTTCTGATGATCAATAGGTTTATCTATATAAAAAGGTGTTGGCAATGACAGAATTAACATTTTAGGAAATTCTTCATCTAATTTTGCATTATAGAGTTTTTGAGAATAATTAAGAACCAACTCTAAGAATGGACTTGTTGATCTTGGTCCCATACCAGCTAAAATTCCTATCATTAATCTCTCCTATACTTTTTTTTGGCTAACACCGCCATAATCCTCGTTATGTGGTGTTCAGCGAAAAACATCGAGGTTTAATACACATGTTGTGTGATTTTATCTTAACAGTGATCTTTAATTTTGCTTTATAATTCTTCCAATAGATATTTTGAATATTCGTAGTAATATTAATAAACTAGTCTTAATAAATAATTCTCATTATTTGCAAGGATCGCTGCTGAATTTTTTCCAACAGTAAGTGGAAATATAAATTCTGGAGGTCCGGAACCAAAATTTAGTTTTTGTATTGGCATTCTTGAAAGGTTCGTAACCAAGCAACCTGTCTCAGGATCATACGGATTCAATGAGTGAATAGTTGTTCCATCAGTTTCTGATTCAAGATCACGAAGGTATTCTAAATATCTATACGTATCTATGGATGGTATAGAATCTCTGATCTTTAAAGCTAATTTACTGATATCCATTTTGTCAAGCTCGCCAATACTCAGATTGAGATGGTGAAACATAAGGCCATTTCCAAAAAATTTTGGGCCCAATTCCTTGACTTGATTTCTGATGTCTATGGGTATAGTTAAAGTAAACTGGTTTGCAATTTGTTTTTTTTGATTATCTAATGTTTTTTTTACAACAATTGCTGATAATATATCATTTGATGAAACGCTTACATTATATATTTTTTTTATTCTATTAATTTCTTGCTTAGTAAATGACTTCGATACCTGTTCAACTTTAATTGTACAATTTTGGTGATCAAATGGCTCTTTAATTTTGGTTTTATTAAAATGATATTTTCTTAAAACTGTCCTTTTCAGTATCGGTGATGCCAACTGAGAGATGTTAAAATTCCTAGAAGGGAGATTGGATGATTTCGACAAAGCGGCTAATACGGATAGAAAATAGAAGTAACTGTAACCATCGGCAACAAGGTGGTTCATTTTTGGAATTATAACTGTACCATTATTAAATTGAAGGACACTTAGATAAAACAATCGTTCCATATTATCGAAATTGACTAGGTGATATTTTTCCCAAATCTGCATTTCACCTTTAGCAAAAGTGAAATCTTCATCATGAATCGATTCAGAATAAAAATTATCTTCAATGTATTTAGACCATTGAATCGAATCACTAACATAATTACCAAACAAAGGCCAAAAAAGTGATGATAGTTCTTTCAAACATTTTTTAATAGAGATTGTATTTATTTTATAATTATAGAAAATAAGAAATTCAATAGGATAACTTCCATTGACAAATAAAGTATCAACTTGGGAAATATTAATTTTCTTCACTTATATAATTCCTTATTTTATTAATAGACAGCATTCACTTAATCAGAAGCACCAGTTTCAATATTCCACTCACACACCATATACATTGTAAGCGGTTATTTATCGAAAACAATGTTGGACTTGGGCTAATTAATTTATAAGTAATTAAAATCCCGGGTAATAATCGAGCAACTCAACAAAAATGTAGCGAGAAATTTTGCCACCATTGGTAATTTGATAAAATATTTTTCATTCCAAAACTTTAATTAAATTTATTTAATTATTCCAATACTTATAAGACATATTACTCAGGCCTAACAGAGTTTTGAGTAAAATAAAAATTGCGGAGTTAATGTAAATGTCTTGTGATTTCATTTTAATAGTGATCTTTAATTAGATCGTCATACATTTGCTGCGCTGTAATTGTGGCTTCTTCTAAGATTACACTTGGGAGTGTGCTTGGGCATTGTGGAATAACATAGGAACCAATTATTCTGCAATGGTGATAGTTCATTGCTCTTTTAAATATTTCCTGAATCAGGTCAGCATTGTTTTCAGCATCTCCGCCGCATGTTGTTAGCAACACAGATTGCTTGCCCTCCATAAGAAACCTCATGTCATTACTATTTCTCCACTTCATCATGCAATATTGCCGATCCAGCAATGCTTTTAACTGCGAAGAAAAATCCCAAACATAAACAGGACTTGCATAAACGGTGATATCAGAATCCAAGATCGTATGAATGATTTCATTGAAGTCATCTTTTTGTACGCACCCGGGCTTATCCAAAACCTTTTGGCAGGCTTCACAACCAAGGCAACCCTTAAGATTTATTCTGGAAATATTTATCCGCTTAACTTCATGGGAATTTCCGATCAACTCCTCAAATTGTCTGAGTATATTAGCAGTGTTCCCCCTTTTTCTGTGGCTACCTAAAATTGTCGTAATTTTCATAGTAATCTCCATCAAAAATATTTATGAATCTATGAATAATTCTCTTTTTTGTTTTACGGGAGTTACCCAAATAATCTAGTTTATCAACTTTTCCATATTGATTTTAACCATTTAACCGGAAGCAGCATTGAAACATTTTGCTGATATTTGATATACGGTTCTCCAAATTCAACTATAAGTTTCTGTTCCTCCAAATAAGTTCCGACCACCAAGTATATAGAAAATATAAAGTTTACTACTAAGGATGTAGTATTAATTTCTCTCGCCCATAGAATAATTAAAAAGGCCGTATACCAGGGATGTCTTGTAATACTAAGAATCCCTTCTGTTTTCAAATCACCCGATTTGGAAAGAGATTTATGTACTGACTTATAAATAATTTGTTGAATTCCCATGAATTGTAAAAAATCATAATTCCGTGAACCCGCTATAAAAATTACCAGACTAATCAATATTAAAGAAACTTGTAATATGAAAAAATACCCATCCCATTCAAAATAAATTAATTTCGGTAGTGAATGTGCGAACATCAAAATAGGCATGAGTGATATTGTTGCAGTAATATTATAGAAAAGCCTGTAATAACGAATGTAGGATTTAAATTTATT
>SWCB01013922.1_pt1 | contig 10829 bp, 4 predicted proteins | sample 4692901 | NCBI WGS metagenome assembly SWCB01 (sample SAMN10267276, study PRJNA491770) | bioreactor metagenome | isolation source: DHS bioreactor inoculated with subseafloor sediment | place: Japan: off Shimokita Peninsula | collected 2006-08
GGCGAGGAGGGTGCCCAGGTCGGCCTGATCGGTGTCGCCGTCACCATCAATGTCACCACAGTCGCTGGTGTTGTAGCAGCTCAAAAGGATGCCGAGGTCTGCTTGGTCCACATCGCCGTCGCCGTCGAGGTCGCCGGGGATGCCTTGGTCCGGGCAGGACTGATTGAGCGCCACCGCGACGCTATTGGAGTCGCGATTCGCCGTCGACACGTCGGGGCTGCCGTCGCCATCAATGTCCGCAGCCGAGACGATCTCGGGAGTGACGCCTACCGCGATCTGCATCGCGGCGCCGAACGTACCGTTACCGGCGTTGGCGACCAATGAGACGTTGTTGGAATCCTGGTTCGCCGCGGCCAGGTCCATGTCGCCGTCGCAGTCAAAGTCCGCCGCCACAACCGAACTGGCGTTGGTGCCCCCCAAAGCGTATGCCATCGGGCCGGTGAAGCTGCCGCCGCTGTTGAGATACACGGTCACCTGGTTCAGGCCGAGCGTCTGATCGCTGGTGGCGACGGCCAGGTCCGCGATGTCATCGCCATTGAGATCCGCCGCCTCGATGCCGTCGGGCCGAACGTTGGCCGGCACCGAGAGAACGGCTGTGCTGCTGAAGACGTTGGCGCTGTTCGAAAGAATGCGAACCGTGCGGGCATCGTGCTCGGTGACCGCAATATCGCCATCCTCATCACCATCGAAGTCCGCGATGGCCACGGCCCGAGGCTCAGCCCCGACGGCGATGGTCATGGAGGAGAACACGCCGGTGCCGTCGTTGAGCAGAACACTGATCGTGTTGTCGTCGCGGTTGGCGACGGCCACATCCAGGCTGCCGTTGCCGTCGATGTCCGCCATGTCAATACCCCGGGGACGATCGCCGACGGGAGCCGTTCCGCCCAGTGTGAAACTTCCGGGCGTGGCCTGGTAGACGGTCATGACCGACAGCTGATCCTTAAGAATGACCACGAAGTCGTCATCGCCATCGCCATCCACATCGCCGGCCACAAGCTCGCCGGGCGAAGAGGAGTTGGGCAGCGGCACGGTGAGGCCGAGGACCACGCCACCGGCGCCATTGTTGAAGAGAATCGTAATGGAGTCGGGCGCATCGGTGGTGGTGGCCAGGTCAACGAGACCGTCGCCGTTGAAGTCGCCGGCGGCCAGGCCGCCGGGTTCCATACCCGCAGCGACGCCGGTGGCGACGGAGAAGGTGAACTGGGCGTGGGCTGCAGAGGTGGCCGTGCCGGCAACAATCAGGCTCGCGCACATGGCGAGCTTCCGCAGAATGTTGGTTGTATTGCGCATGGGTGGTTTCCTTTTGTCACGCGTATGCTTGTCTCGTCGCGCCCTCTCATTCGGGCCCTACCGCCTAGAAGAGACCGAAGCAGCGGCATCAAATACAGCAAAGGTTAAGATTTCACTAAGGCGCGTGGCCGGAACGAACGGAGCGCCGGCGCAAAGAAACAAGGAGCGCTCCCTGGGGAAGCACTCCTTGTGCGACGAGCTTGGGGAAAGCCCGTTACGTTAGGTTCCGCTGCCAAAGTACGAGAGCAGGATTCCCAGGTCGCCCTGGTCGGTGTCCGCGTCACCGTCAAGATCGCCGCAGGCGCTCATGCCGTAGCACGAGAGAAGCGTGCCGAGATCCGCCTGGTCAACGTCGCCGTCAAGGTCGAGGTCGCCTGGGAAGGTGTCGTCGATCGCCTCGGCAATGTCGAGTCGCCCGGCGCCAAGAAGCCCTGCGAGGCCGGGAACATTCTGGGCGTCGACGTTGACGGCAGAGTTCTGCAAGGCCGCCTTGACATGGTCTAGGCGCGTCTCATCCAGCGGCCAGGCCGGGTGCTGCTCGAGTAGCAGCGCGACCGTACCCGACACGATCGCGGTGGAGGCGCTGGTGCCGTTCATCGCGGCATAGAAGCCGCCGGGCAACGTGCTGTGGATGTCGCCCCCGGGTGCCACGAGTGTGAGTTGGTCGCGCTCGTCGCAATCGGGATCATCGTAGGAACACATCGAGAAGTTGGACTCTGCAGTCTTGACGTCATTCTCGTCCACCGAACCCACCGCAATCGAGTCGCGGAGCATGGCCGGGTACTCAATGAACGCAGGACTGTTGGTATTTTGATTGCCCGCAGCCGCGACCACGATGATGCCGGCGGCGGCGCATTCGTCGAGCGCATCCTCCCAGAGATCACACTTGTACGTGGAGCCAAGGCTGATGTTAATGACGGTGGCGCCGCTGTCGATCGCCTGGAACCAGCCTTCCACAACGTCGAAGAGATCCGACTTGCCGTCGCTGTTGAGAACCGTGTAGGGCAGAATCTGGGCCTCCGGGGCGACGTGGGCGATCAGGCCGGCGATGAACGTGCCGTGCCCTGTCATCTCGTCGATGTCGCCGTCGCCATCGTTGTCGACACCATCGCCGGTGTCGCTGGTGTCAGCCGAGTCGGCCACATAGTTCCAGCCCGGGAGAACCCGCCCGACCAGAGCAGGGTGCGTGGCGTCCACACCCGTATCAAGGACGGCCACGACCACGCCCCGGCCCGTCGAAAACTGCTGCCCCTGGCCGAGGCCCACCTGGCCCCAGGCAGGTTGGTCCTGGTAGCCATCCGGGTCGAAGGTGTGGGCGTTGAAGTAATCGCGGATGCGCCCCTCGGCGGTCTCCGAGGTGTAGTTCATCTCACCCCAGACCACATCGGGTCGCACCACGATGTTGTCGTTGATGAACGGCTGCGAGAGGTTGGTCGGCCACTCCAGCAGGTAGATGTCTCGGCTGGCGACGCCGCCGCCGAGTTGCACCTCGTCCGAGCCGGCCAAGTCGCGCATCTCCAGCAGGAATGCATCCACATCGGAGCCGGGCTCGAGCCGTACCAGCAACTCGGTCGGAATGGGGGGGTCGTACATGGGTTGGGCGCTGCCCACGCTCGCCGACATTCCCAATGTGAGGACGGACTGCACGACAATAGTCGCGTGAGGGATCTTCTGCTTCATGGTGCACCTATGAGAGTAAACGGAGCCCAGTACGCGGGATGAGGGTTGTCGGCATGAGCGCTCTGCCACGCCTCCCGAAGGGCTGCCGCCTTCGCCCCGGAACGAGCGGGCGAGGATTGCCAGGATTCGTAGAAAGAGGAAATCATGGAGGTCGCGGTGGCATCATCGACCGTCCAGAGACTGGTAATGAGTGAGCAGGCGCCGGCAGCGAGGAAGCCCCGGAGCAAACCGTGCAGTTCGTCGCCGGCGCCGATCAGGTTTCGACCCGTGTCACAGCCGGACAAGACCACTAGGTCCGCCTGCAGCCGCAGCTCCAACACATCCCGGGCCGTGAACCAGCGATCCGCTAGGCGCAACCCGGACGACAGGGGGCTGTTGGGAAGAAACCGGCCGTGACAGGCAATATGAATGTGCCCAGCGGCCGGGGCGTGCGCGACGATCGCGGCACTGTCGGCAGCCGCGTCGCACAAGCGAATCGCCTCGGGGAAGTGGGCGGAAACGCGTTCGACTTCATCGGCGATCCTCGGGGCTGCCGCATCGGGCACGCCGAGAACCAGCCGGGAGAGGTCGCCATTCACCTGCCCATGATCGCGCTGCTCGGCGCGAGAGAGCATGCTCATGTGCAGGCTGCCGCTCGGGGCGCAGGAGAGATGCCAGCGCTCAAACAAGTGCTGGGAACCGTCCCAAAGTGCGTGCAACGGCACCGAGTGCAGGACGCCGTGCGGCACGAAGACCAGGTGCTCCACCCCGCCAAGCAACGGCTCGATCGGCTCAACCAGCAACTCGTAGAGTCGGCCCAGCTCACGGTCCGCGTCGGCTGTGTGCCGCGCCATCCGTGCTGGGGAGACCCCGCCCGGGCGCAGTACGCGATTGATCTGAAAGTGCAGACGACGCACCACCTCGGTGACCTCGTTACCGCCGGCCAGACGCAGACAGCGAAACCGTTCCTCCGGACGTACCACGAAGGCGATGAAGTCGCCGTCAACAAGGTAGTACTCGATGAGCGCGGTCGCCGCCGGCAGGGCTGCCGCCACCTGCTCCAACTCCGCGGGCGGCGCTTCCAGAGGCTGCACCGAGCGCAGGGAGGCAAGGCGCAGCTCAAGCTCGCGCAAGCGACGTTCGTGATCGTCCAAGCGATGTCGCCAGGCGGCGGGCTGTAACCGTTGCCCGGTCGGCTCGTCGGCGTCACTCAACTCGCTGTACAGCGCGTTGAGCTGGCGACGCAGTTCCACAAGCTCGTCGAGCATGCTTGACTGGGCTGGATCCGCGGAGCTGCGATCGATCGCTTCCGCTGCTTCCAGTCCCCCGCGCACCAGGTCGAGGAGAGACCGGCTCTTGGCCCGCTCCGCCGTCGCGAACGCCGCTGCCAGCGCTTCCGGTGTGCCGTTGGCCACCAGGAGCGAGATGAGGTCTTCGTACAAGCCCAGGCGATTGCCAAGAAACGCCGCCCGGAATCGATCCGCCTGCAACGAACCACGCACACGCTCCACCTGCGCCACCGCCTCACGCAGATCCGCAAGCGCCTCCTCGCGACGACCCTCACTCCGGTGCAGTTGGCCCCGCAAGTGAAGCAGGTCCGCGAGCAATGGTGCCAATCCCAACGACTCGGCCGCAGCGAGAGCCTGAGCCAGATGCTCGCGGGCAACATCCGGTTGTTCATCCCGCAGCGCCCAGGAAGCGAGGTGGTATTGGGCGATGGCCGCATCCGCCGGTCGCTCCGCAAGGTCTGGCAGCACTCGTGCCACCAGCGCTCTCGCCTCATCAACCTCCCCAGCGCCCCCAAGCAACTGCGCCCGCAACACGTCCGCACGGGCCGCTGCAGCCGGGTGCTCCAGCTCCCGAAACTCGGCGGCGGCGCGCGTCAGCTCGCCTGCCGCCTCCTGAAATCGTTTGGCTTGCGAGAGCGCCACGCCTAGAGACTCCCGCGCCCGGGCCGCCTCCCAGCGAAGACCGTGCTCTTCCAAGCCGGGCAACGCCAGCGTCAGCGCGTCGATGGCTTCCTGGGTCAGCCCCAACGCCGCCTGAGCCTCGGCGAACTCAGCCTGCAGGCGGGCCAGGTCCGATGGCGCTTCGTCCCCCTCAAGTCGCCGCCGCGCCTCCTCGAAGTGCGTCAAGGCTTGGCTCAGTCGGCCCTGCCGGCTCATGAGTTCGCCCATGTTCTCGTGCATGACGGCGACGGCCCACGCCAAGTCAAGCTCCTCGAATGAACGCAGTGCCTGTGAGTAGGCTGACAGCGCTGAGGCAAAGTCGTGCAAGGAGTAGAAGGCGTTCCCCCGGTTGGCGTCGAGTCGCGCCAGCCGCAGAGCATCGCCCTCAAGAAGAGGCCGAGCCCGATCAAAGTGGAAGAGTGCTTTCTTCGCATCGCCGGCGAGACGCTGGGTCGCCCCGAGGTTGATATCGACGCCTGCCGCCGCCTGTTCGTCGCCCTGGGCGAGCAAGGCAGCGCGGGCCGCTTCGCCTTCCGCAAGAGCTTCTTCGTAGCGGGCCAACTGCGCCAAGGGATGGACCAACACCATGCGACACCAGGCCAATTCACGTTCGGCCTTCGCGGTCGCGGCGATACTCACGCCATCATGCAGCACCTCGATCGCTTCCGCGTGTCGGCCGGCGTGACACAGCACCTGCCCATGCGCCGTCCGGGCTTTGGCCCGGGCCGGGGCCAGGTCCGCCTGATCCGCCAGGTCGCACACCAGCACACACGCGCCCAGACCGCGCGACACATCATCGTTGGCCAGGCGCTCGGCCTCGGCGGTCAAGGCGAGCAGCACCTCGGAGAGTTCTCCCGCCTCGCTCGCCCGAGTGAGCTGCTGCTCGCTGGGCAGGGCGCTGAGAACCTCCAAGAGGCCCGAGATGTCGTCGATGGGTGCGGTCAAGGAATCTGAAGTCCCGGCAGAATGATGGAGCCGTCCCTGGCGTGGATGCAAAGATCGTAGGCGCCGGCAGGAAGATCGCAGTGGAACATCGCGTGTTCGTCGGCTGTTGTTCTGGCGATCGTTTCCTCTGATTTCGTCGAGACGACCTCGATGCCAACGATCGTGGGCATCTCCTCCGAGCTCACTTGGCCCAGAACACGCCAGCAGCGGTTGTCACCCTCGCCGATGGGCTCGAGCTGCAAGTCGATGTCCAGGTCGCCGGCTTGGTAGGTGAGCTGATGGGCGACCGCTTCGCCCCGCACGCCCACCAGAGCCACCTGGGCCCGGCTGTCGAACGTCAGTTCAGCAACCACCGCCCGCAGACGATCGATGAGGCTCGGCCCACAACTGACGGATGGCTGGAAAATCGCTTTCGCTCGGGCGATGAGGGCCTCCGGAACCGCGAAGGCCCGGTCAGCGCGGACCACAGCACTGATGGTCTGATAATCCTGCAGCAGACGGGCCGCCTGGGCGTCCGTGGCCAGCCAGATCTCGACCAGCGCTGCCTCCTCGCCACTCAACTCGCCAGCGGCGTAGGCCAGAATCCGTTCCTGCGTGGTTCGCTCATTGCTCATGCGTTGCTCCCTAGCGTCACCGAGGGAGAGCCCTCGCACGCCCGCTCAGATACACCAAGTTCACTGGAGGCAATCAATTAGCCCAAGCAGACTCGTCAGTCTCGAGTTGCAGGCGAGTCATGCATCCCCATCTCGCGCAGGATCGCCTCCAGCTTCTGGAAACACCGAGCCCGCGTCGGTCCGATACTCCCCACGGGCAGCCCCACCTTCTCCGAGATCTGCTCGTAATTCGGCTGACCGGGGTCGAGGAACAAGGCGGTCAGAAGTCGCTGGCACCGACCCCCCAGACGCTCCAGGGCCTCACGGACGTCCTGCGAGCGCTCCCACTCCCCCGTCCGGGCGGATTCCTCGACATCGACTTCCAACAAGTCGTGGGCCGCCGTCCGCTGGCGTCGGCGGGCGAGACGCCAACACTCGCGCCGAGCAGTGGTTATGAGCCAGGACGACAAGCGAGTCTGGTCGCGCAGTGTTCCCAGACGGCGGTGCAGGACCAGAAACACATTCTGGAACGCATCTTCCGCGTCCGGGCCGTCCAGGCCGCAATCGCGGGCGATGGAGTACACCAGCCGCGCGTAACGGTCGACCAGAGTCTCCCAGGCGTCTTTCTTCCCCTGGAGACAGGCTTGGATGAGCTTTGGATCGCTTCGGTAGGTAGGCATGGCAGCGGGGCGGGGTCCTTGCGTCAACACTCCCAATGTCAGCAATACTAGGCAGTTAGCAGGGGCAGCGACGAGGGCGCCCCGCGCGACTGACAGCCGACACTCGGAAAGAGTCTTCCAGAATCGGGGGCCCTGTCAAGGAGGCGGGCGGAAAGTCCCGTCGGCGGTCGGCCGCGCCGCCGCGCATCTCGCCGATGAAGTGCCCGTCGTCGCCATCTTGCCCACTGTGAAAAACGCGCTCTGAGCGCGTTTTCTGAATCCCCGGTTCGGGTGTGCACAAGAGCCATCTTTCTGCGCACAGGCGTGACCGCGGGCGGTCTCGCGGCAGAATTCGGCGTCGGTTTTGGTCGTGTTTTGAGCGCCATCGCGCTGTGGAGGCGCGGAATTGAGCAGTTTTGGCGCGTTTCGGCGTGGTTCGGCGCCTAGTGGTTGGCCCCGCGCGCCGCGCCCGTGCGCAGCAGCGCGGCCCCTTTCGCCGCCGTCGCAACGGCGATAACAGCGTCCCAGCCGGGGTCGCAATTGCCAGTTCTGTGCGCGCCCGCGTGACCGACGAGCCAGCGCGCGCCGCGCGCGATCGCGGCGAGTCAGCCCGGTCTCGCTCACCTGGAGCGGATGCGAACCATCTGGCAGGGGATGTGTCCCTGAGCGAGCCGCGACGGTGACGGAGCGGTCCTCTCGATAATTCGACGCCTTATCGCCACAGCGTCCATAGCGCGGCAGTCCGGCGGCGGCAACGCTTGCCGATCCGCCAAAACCGCTCCCTCACAGTCGCGGCTCGCTGGAAGCGCCTGAGGCTGGGCAGTTACGCAACACGCTTCAGCCCGCGCTAGGGAGTTCGTAGTCCGGCCAGAGGAGCTTGCCGATCTTGCCGACCGTTTCGGCAATGTTGCCGATGAAGTCGCTCGTCCACTTCGAGGCTTCGAGCAATCCCTCGGCTGACACGGAGTACCACCTCTGATTCGGCTTGCCGCTCGTCGTTTGCTTTACGAGCATCGCGAGATTCTCGGCGACCTCTGGAGCCTCATCGACTTTGTCGTCCGGCAGTGACTTGATCAACTCTTCCACCTGTGCGCGAAGCTCATTCAGCAAGTCCTTCTTCTCGCCCGGCGCGACTTGGTTGATGGTGTTCGTGCAGTTAGTCAGTGTCTGCCCGACCTGGCTGCTGATGACATCGCCGCCGATCTTGATGCTCTTGTCGTCACCCACCTGTACATCTCCTTTGATAGAGCCAGCCTCAAATACTATCCGTTTACTCTCGCCGCTCATCGCCAGCGCCCGCTCCGCAGCCACTCGGCGTTCTTCGGGCGATTCCACGCCGGTCAGAATGTCGTCAAGAGGAACCGCGATACGCTTCCCTGCGATCGTGACCCGGACTGTTCTCTCGCCATCGCGTTCATCGAGGATCAGGTCGCGATAGGGCTCGAACACCGTCGGGTCGAGCGGCACGCCCACCATCTCCTCGGGGTCCAGGTCCTTGATGGGGTGATGAATCTCAGCGAATCGGCTTCGGATGTTCGTCAGCAGGGCCCGTCGGGCATCGCGGTGCTGCCCGCGCACCCAGATGTTCACCACGCCTTCATCGTAGTCCGCCCGCACGAGCGCCTCCGCGCCGTCCTCGGCGACGATCACGCCCGAACGCCACCGCTCGCGTCCCTGGCTCAACAGGTGGGTCTTGCTGATGAAGCGCGGCAGGATGCCGTGGGGGAGCACGGGATACTCGTAGCGAAACACCACGCACTCCCTCGCTTCCCAGTCCGCAAGCTTGGGAGTCTTCTCCGGCAGCAGATCCGGGACGATGTACACATCGTCCTCGCCCGCTGCTTGAAAACACAAATCGAACCGGCGCATGAGGCGGAGAATGTACTGCCGGTGCTGTGCCTCCGGCCAGCGCTTCCGTGGCAGGATGTCCTTGAGCGATCCGGCTTTCAGCCTGCCCTGCTTCTCCTCGCGCAGCTTCTCGTTGGTGACCACGCGATACACGCCGTCCGTGGCCCATTCCGGGTTGAGCACCTTCAGATCCGCGAGCCCATCATCATCGAAGTGAACGATCGTCCCGAGGTCATTCAGGCGGTCGAGCAACTGGTCCTGCTTGGTCTCAGCGTTGATGCCGTGTTCCCGGCAAAGCGCGCGATAGGCAGAATCGGAGAGATGGTCATCGTCCATCTGTTCCAGATGCTCCTTGATGGCCCACCACTCCGCGGGGAAGTTCTCCTGCTTCGAGAGCATGTCGGCGACGACTTGGAGGAGTGCTTGCTTCACCGGCGTGATCGTCTCCTCCTGCGAACATTCGGTCCGGAAGAACAGGTCGGGGGGGACGCCGTACTTTGCTCCCAGGGCGTTGCGGTCGAGGTCGAACTTCCAGTGTTCTTGCCGGTTCATGACGACCAGGACGGTCGAGTTGCCGCCGAAGGCCCGCACGAGCTTCAGCCAGTATTCCGCTTCGCGCTGGGAGCGGTCATCGCGCCCATCGACCATGACGATGTAGATGGCACGCCTGGTGAGGAAGAACTGGTGAGTGCCGTGCATGATCTGCTGGCCGCCGAAGTCCCAGATGCGGATGACGGCATTGTCGCCCTCGGGGTCCACGGGCCAGGGCGTGATCCTGATCCCTTCCGTCGGGGGACGACTCTTCTGGAAGGGCTTGCCCTGAAGGACATCCGCCAGGGTGGACTTACCAACATCACCGCGCCCGACGAGGATCAGCTTGACCTCCCGCAGTGCTCGCGCACCTGCCGCTGTAGAGAAGTAGTACTCGAGGATCTCACTCGGCAGCCGCCGCTTCTCAGGACTGACCAGGTCCTCGCCCCAGGTCGGGCCGAGGACCTCAGGCGGCAAGCCCAAGCCAGGGTTGCCGTGCAGGTACAAATTCCTCAACCAGGTTAGTTCCACGATCTCAGGCGGCAGCATCGTGAGTTGGTTATCGTTAAGGCTGAGTTCTTGCAGCGCCGTGAGTGAGGCGATCTCCGGCGGCAGCGTCGTGAGTTGGTTGTTGACGAGGTGGAGTTCCTGCAGCGCCGTGAGTGAGCCGATCGCCGGCGGCAGCGTCGTTAGCTGGTTGCTGTACAGGAAGAGATGCCACAGCGCGGTGAGCGAGCCGATCTCCGGCGGCAGTGTCGTGAGTTGGTTCCTCTGCAGATTGAGCGTCTGCAGCGCGGTGAGTGAGCCGATCTCCGGCGGCAGTGTCGTGATTTGGTTGTCGTCGAGGAAGAGCGTCTGCAGCGCGGTGAGTGAGCCGATCGCCGGCGGCAGGGCCGTGAGTTGGTTGTTACTCAGGTCAAGAAGCTGCAGCGCGGTGAGTGAGCCGATCGCCGGCGGTAGCGTCGTGAATTGGTTGCTGCCCAGCTCAAGAACCTGCAGCGAGGTGAGTGAGACGATTTCCGGCGGCAGCGTCGTGAGGTGGTTACGGTTGAGGAAGAGCGACTGCAGCGAGGTGAGCGAGCCGATCTCGGGCGGAAGGGTCGTGAGTTGGTTGACTTCGAGGACCAGCGACTGCAGCGCGGTGAGTGAGCCGATCTCCGGCGGCAGCGACGTGAGTTGGTTTCCGTTGAGGAAGAGCGACTGCAGCGAGGTAAGGGAGCCGATCTCCGACGGCAGCGACGTGAGCTGGTTTCCGTTGAGGAAGAGCGTCTGCAGCGCGGTAAGGGAGCCGATCTCCGGCGGCAGCGACGTGAGTTGGTTGCTCCGCAGGTCAAGACTCTGCAGCGCGGTGAGTG
>SWCB01005518.1_pt1 | contig 10827 bp, 12 predicted proteins | sample 4692901 | NCBI WGS metagenome assembly SWCB01 (sample SAMN10267276, study PRJNA491770) | bioreactor metagenome | isolation source: DHS bioreactor inoculated with subseafloor sediment | place: Japan: off Shimokita Peninsula | collected 2006-08
ATGCAGGATTCAGAGTGATCTCAGCGTATTTAATTCAAGGAAAATGTGTGTAGGAATGGCATTCCCTTTCAAACACATTTGACACAGAAGTAGATACGCTGAATCACTCCCGAAGGGCGAGTTTTGTTGGGCTCTATGCGGTGTTACTTATTTTCAACGTAGAACTACTAGGTCTATAAATAAGTGCCTTGCCTAGAGCCCAACAAATTCTCGCTGAAACGAGCATCTTGAGGTAACTTGGATATAGCATTGATACAAAATATACAACCTAGCTTGGCGCACCTGTACGCTAGCTAGGTTATAAATAAACAGAATTACTTCAGCATGGCTTCAAACGTAAAGTGAACATTCACGCTTGCAGTATCTGCTAATGGGTTATTCTTCAACTCACCTTTATAGTTCGCTTTCATCAAATAGCGACCTGCAACATCTGGTGTAAAGGTTACTTTGCCTTCGCTATCGCTGATCACATCGATCTGTTCTTGTTGATTACGGTATAACGTACCTTCGCGTGTGATTTCTGCTGTTACACCCTGCTGAGCTTCACCATTAAAGTAAAACTGGAAGCTAACCTCTTCACCTTCAACAATATCTGAAGGGTGTGTAATAGGCAGTAATTCAAGGTACTTACCATCCATTTCTAATGCTTTGTCAGTTGGCTTACCTACGGTTATGTAACTTTCGGCACGCGTAAAACTAAGTTGAGTAACAACATCGCGTGATTTTTCTGGCAATAATGTATCGCGCTCTGCTTTATTGGCTGGTGCCCATTTCACTGTATCGCGGCGGCCTGCTTTATATTGTGTGTAGTAGCTTGGTACATTGTTAATTTGAACTTTGTGTGTGCCTTCTTCTTCAAAATAGAAATCAAAGATTGAGCGACGTTTCCCGCGAATAACAAAGTTAGGACGCTCTTTACGACCATCTGGCATTACAACTTGTGCCGACTCACTACCTGCAGGCTTATCAAACACAAACGTACCGTGTGACGCTGTAACGTCAAACGTTAGCCAATCACCACCTTCTTTAGACACTGTAAAGTGTGATGGCAATACCCAGCGAGGGTGTGCATTCGCAGTTGCAGTAGCCGCTAAACCTGCAACAACAGTACAAGCCATGGTTAACGCTTTAAGCTTTTTATTAGTAAGCATCATGTTTTCTCTAATTCATTAATTTGATAATCACGTAAGGAACTTTTCGAGTCACTTACTTAAATTGCTTGTTACGGAAAATTTGAGTACGGTAAATAAAAAATGAGTTAACGCACTTTATAACTAATCGAGACATCGCCAGTTTCTTCTGTTGGTGCAATCTTATGAACAAATGCGGTATCGCTTAATTGCAGCTTCTGACGTAAATTGTTTCGACCACCATGTTCACGAACAACTTCAGCATAAAAGGTATAGTCACCCTGCTCTACACGGTTACCTTGGTCATCTAAACCATCCCATACAAAGCGATATTCACCAGCAGGACGGGTTGCCGATGTAACTGCATCAACCAGTTCACGATCATAACGACCCACTTTTCGCCACCAGCTGCGTAAATCTTTTAGCCACTCGTCTTTACCCACCCATAACTCAACAGTTCGTACTGATTTACGGTTTGCATCTTCAATCCATACAGCAACGTATGGTCGGGCGTACATGGCGGTATCTATTTTAGGAAGCTCAAACTCAACCTCTATCTTTGCATTTTCAGGAATAGGGGCTGCGTGTAAAACAAGAGGAAATACCAAAGCAAGTGCAGCCACTAACTGGCTTTTTTTTATTCTTTGAGGAAAAACAGATGACATAACAAACCTTTTAAAATCATTACCAAATTACGTTTTTTGATATTAAGGAACAGCAACAAAGAAAATCAGCAACGATATAATTGAGCCAAATAACGTCCATTTAATGGCGGTATTGAACGTCTTCTTCTTTGGCACAAGTAAGCACACGCCTGTAAGCACAAAAAGCACCATCAATAACGCAGTAATATCGATAAACCACTTCCACACATCACCGCTATTTCGCCCCTTATGAAGGTCGTTAAGAACGGCAACCAATCCATAATGTGATTTCTCGACAACCGCCTCTTTTGCTAACATGTCGATAAATACAGCAACGTTATAACCTGGCCCTTTATAGTCCATAGAGATCTCACCTTCGATCAGCTCTCCATCTTCTATTTCAGTGAAAACTTGCAGCGCAGAGGGCTTACCAGATAGCTGAGCATGCTTAGTTAGGTAGTCAACAATCGCAGGTTCATTAGGTACAAATGGACCTTTTGCGGACTGGAATAAATCAGCAGGTATTGAAAGTACCTGTTCACTACTATCAGGTTCACTTTTCACGAAAATTTCAGGACGATTTAGCGTTATTCCTGTCACAGAGAAAAACAGCACAACTAATAGCAAAGCCATCGAAATGTAAATATGTAGGCGACGAGCCCAAACCTGAACGGCTTTATTTTTTAACATCGTTTTATTATTTGATGACATGTAAACAGCTGTATCGTGACGTTGTATATTGAGTGCACACAACTTAATTGATAATCGTTTTCATTGGCATTCAATTTACATTATTTACTTTGGCGGGAAATAGCGGTCCAAAGTCATTGTGTCCAGCCTCTCCATGACCTATCAATGCAATATCCTGTAACACATAAGCCCTGTCGCAGTATTCTCTATAATAGAGTGAGTGTTTATACTGATTCGACATTTACACATAAATGGTACCAATACTTGTTGAGTCGTTGCTTTACGTTCCTATTTGCGCTTACTGTGTCGCTATGTTCCTACATGGTGATAGCGCAGGAGTATCCAACATCCGGCAATCGAGTATTAGACTTATCGCAACAGCAACAAATGTTCATTCTTAAGTCCGACGATCAACCTTGCCATTACGCACAAAGTAATATCATCACTCAGGAAGACGAACGTTCTATTTCTAATGATGGCAACAATGCCTTTATTCTAAATGCGTTAAGGCGCGTAATTAGCCACGACCATCGCGCAACCCTTGGTGTTAAGCCCGAATATCACCTGCTTGTCGCATTTTTGCCCCCTCCACTACTTCAATTAGCGGTTAAGGCGATCTCTGTTCCAGATGCAATCAATCACTGGACAAGCCATGCCTTTTATCCCTCTTCCCGTTTAGCAGGTTGGAAGGAAGGGAACGTACTCTACGCCCACAATCATTCACGTTTGTCCTAACTCTCTACGCCCCATTATCAGGGCATGAAACTTATTGCGTCATTTTTCTATTACGTCTGAAGCTTGCCTTCTAGACGTTAGGATCGCACGCCATAACTTCTCATTATTTATTAGAGAGACAGTTCAAGTGAAAAAATTAACAGAGCACCACCTCATCAATCACAACGCTAAATGGCAATGCGCAGCGCTAAAACACAATGCCACAGAAATGACATTAAGAGCCTTCGCTAAAGAAGAGGCACGCCGATGACAACGTTCTTAAAAGGTGAATTTGTACTAATTTTAGGTTTTATCTCTGTGGCTATTTTTAAGCTCGGGGGTGACCACGTTCTAAAGACGAATATTGCCTCGCTACAGGGAATATTTGCCACCATCGCCCTCTTCTTCGTGGTGATTACAGCAATTTTTGCGGTGGTCAGACATTCAGATGCGCTAGCAATAAAATTGGGCGACCCGTATGGAACACTCATTCTTACGCTATCCGTCATATCCCTAGAAGTAGTGATGATTTCTTCTGTTATGCTAACTGGAGAATCGAACCCCGTTTTAGCAAGGGACACCATGCTTGCTGTTGTCATGACAGTTCTAAACGGATTAGTTGGGATAACCCTTCTTATTGGCGGTCTGAGATACCACACCCAAAAATACAATGTAGAGGGGCTTAAATCTTATCTCGTCGCGATCGTTCCGCTTTCTTTGTTATGTCTTGTTCTGCCCAACTTCACTTCATCAGACAACGTTGGTTCAATGTCTTCCGCAATGACATGGACATTAGTCTTAGCTTCAATAGTACTGTATGGCGTATTTCTTTTTATTCAAACAAGAAGCCATACCCATTTCTTCCTTGATGAAGAAAACCTTGATGATCACGACCACCACGGGCCACTCGGCAGTACCTTCTTCCACGTATTCCTACTGATAGGCTACTTGCTAATTGTGATCCTATTAGCGAAAAGCTTGGCAATTCCGATCGACAGTACCATTAATGAATTTAAGGCTCCGCAAGCTTTAGGAGGACTTGTTGTCGCGCTACTTATATTGGCACCTGAAGCCGTCGGGGCGCTAAAGGCCGCACTGAACAATCAGCTGCAGCGCGCAATGAACCTTTACTTAGGTTCAGTGCTCGCAACCATTGCACTAACGGTACCAGCGGTACTTCTGATATCGAGTATTATTGCTGAGCCCCTGCACCTAGGTTTAGAGCCAGCAGAGATGGTGCTGCTCTGCGCCACATTACTTATGTCCAGTATTAGCTTTAGTAGCGGTCGAACCAACTCCTTAAATGGCGTCACGCACCTTATCTTGTTTGTCGCCTACATCATTTTGATCTTTGAATAAAAGCATCGCTCTTAAACACATTCAGTTGGCTCAATTTCTTTTAACAGACACTGAGCCAGCTATTAGCTTAATAACAGAGGGTGGATTTGTACATGCAGGAAATTTTATTAGCCATTTGGCATCACGACTTTGAAACATTACAGCAAGTAAGTTCTTTGAAATGGTTTGTATTACTGCTCGCTTTGGTATTGTTCCTCGAATCAAGTTTTGTTTTCTTGCCACTGCCAGGAGACAGCCTTATGCTTTTTGCCGGAGGAATGATTGGGCTGGGAATTCTCGACTTTTACTCTACCGCAACCATACTGTGTATCGCCGCTTCTACCGGAAGTTTTTGTGCTTATTTACAAGGGCGAATATTGCACAAAACCCCTTTCATTTCCTATTTAGAACGTATTCTTCCTGATAACTCACTCCCCAAAGCAAGGCGCTTACTCAATCGTTATGGTTTTTTGTCGCTCTTTATATCTCGCTTCCTTCCTTTCGTCAGAGTCTTAACCCCAATGTTAATGGGCATTGCAAAATTAAGCGTTTGGCGAACAGCCATCATTAGTGCCAGTAGTTCTTTCATTTGGTGTTTAGTACTATTGCTTACAGGTAAGTGGATTATGCTTAGCCCTATCTTTAGTGACTACCAAGAGACATTATCGAAAGGGTTTGTCGTTGTCACTTTCTCTCTTATGCTTATTGCCATTAGCGGCGTTATCTACCGACTAATAACGAATAAAAAAAGTAATCAAATAGCTTAACCTTCAAACTAAAACGGCAACCCTAAGGCTGCCGTTCTTATTTTCATCTTACCCAAGCGTCGCGTTAACGCTTAGCTTTGCATGTTACGGATCTGACTTAGGTACTTAACCCAACTTTTCGATGCCGAAGATGGGGTGATATTATTCGCTTGTTTCGCATGAATAATCGCCTTATCAAAGTTCTCTAACTTGTAATAAGCCCGAACTTTTGCCAATTCAACATCTGCTTGTTTATCTTTACGTTTAACCCGTTCTAATTCTGTTAAGGCTTTATGGTAATGCCCTTCTTGTAATAACAACTGCGCGAGTTCCCAACGGTATTTAGCGTTTAGCTGTGCTGCTTTCGACCACACCGCTATCGCCTTATCCCACTCCTTTGCTACCTGCCAATACATTGCTTGGTCAGATAATAATTTGGCATCACTGTACGCATTTTCTAGTTCATTGATGATCTGTGCGGCACGTTCTGGAATACCTCGCTGGGCATAAAGCTGAGCCAATGTTTTCAAATCTTGCTGACGTAACGCCACGCCTTGATGTTTCGCTAATGCCAATGTGTCGAGTGCATCTTTAGATCGCCCAATACGCAGTTGAATTCCCGCTAACTGCTGCCACCAAACAATTTTATTTGGCTCAAGTAAAATTAACCCATTCAGGGTAGGAATCGACTCTTTCCACTTTTTGAGCTGTAACTGAGCCCCAAGCTTGATAGTCAGTGGCTGTATTGCCACCTTTTCACTCAATGCATCGTAACGTTTCAATGCAGTTAGTACTTTAGGCCATTGCTCAATTTGATAATGTGTTTGCGCAATACGAAGCCACAATTCATCCGCTTTTTGAGTTTCAGGTATCGCATGAGTGAGCGCGTAATAATGTGGTAAAGCGGTTTTAAACTGTTCTTCTGATAACAAAATATCGGCAAGCATGCGTTGAGTTACCCATGCTTGCTCATCGGCTAATAGGTTACTGTTGACGGCCAATGTAAGATTCTGAATGGCTTTGTTTATATTACCTTTCTGCCAATAGAAAATACCCAGCATTCGATTAACAAACGCTTTGTCATAAGATCGGCTCGGGTTTAAATCAGCCAATACAGCGATGGCTTCATTCAGTTTTTCTTCTTGCTGTAAATTATGAGCACGTTGTACCTTGCCAGCTGTAAATTGAGACAACTCTTCAGCATTGGCATTAACCAACATACACAGCATTAAGGTGAGAGCAGTAACGACTTTCTTCATCTTGATCATTGGCTTATCTTAAACTCCAATCTAACCGTCTGACCGACTTGTGCGATTGATTTACCATCAACGACTTTTGGTTGATATTTCCATTTACGCAGAGCTCGGACAGCTTCTTTTTCAAACAATCTTCGCGGTTTAGCATCAATTACATCAATTGTTGTAGGACGCCCCTGCGGATCAATCGTAAACGACAAAACAACATAACCTTCTGCTTTTTGCTTCATAGCCCATGCAGGATAACGCGGTTCAACACGGTATAAAGGCATCGCTTGTTGATTTGCACCAAAGTCAGAAAAGGTCGGTAAATTAATGGCTAGCCCCGTAACCGCAGTGTCTAACCCTAAATTCGGCATTGAAGGCGCGGGCGTTGATGTCGCTGATTGAGCACTTTTAGGTACCGCTTCAGGTGGAGGTTCTGGGGTTTCAGGTTTTTCTGGCACTATTCGCTGGCGGCGCTGCGCATCTTGTTCTTGTTCAACCATCACCATATCAAACGCGAGGTTCTGGCTTTGTTCTGGTGAACCTTGATGGCCGTTATCGACCATCCACGCCATAAACGTGAACAAACCTAAGGCAACAAACATCGAAATAGGCAACGCTAACACTAAGCGAAAGATTGATGATTGAAAAAAACCAGTTTGAAATACCGAAAATGATGCCTTAGTTGGTGCTAATACGACGGCCATTAACGCTTCTCCGCAGCCAGTGCGATATTTTTCACCCCCGCCCCTTTTGCTGCATCCATCACTTTAACCACAGTACCGTTATATGCATGTTCATCGGCTTGAATCACTAATGAAGCGTCTGGCTGTTCAAGTAACAAATGCTCTAATACCGCTTGTACGCGTTCGGCATCAACTACACGCTTATCAATAAAAATGTCATTCGCTGATGTAACCGCAACAAAAATACCCGCATCTTTCTGGCTGACCACATTACTGGCTTGCGGACGGTTCACTTCTACGCCAGATTCACGCACAAATGAACTCGTTACAATAAAGAATATAAGCATGATGAAAACAATATCGAGCATTGAAGTCATATCGATTTGTGCTTCTTCACGAGCTGAAGATGGGCGGCTTAATCTCATTGCTGACTCCTTAATAATTTTTCTAACTTCAATTCACGCCAATAACAGGCTTTTGCCAAACGAGCATGAACAAACATTCCCGCTAACGCTGCTACCATTCCCGCCATTGTTGGCAAGGTCGCTAATGAAATACCCGATGCCATTAAACGTGGTTGGCTGCTGCCCTGTGTTGCCATTACATCAAAGACTGAAATCATACCTGTTACCGTACCTAACAAACCAAGCATCGGACAGATTGCCACCAGCACTTTTATCAAGTTCAAATTTTGATTCAGTGCGGTATGGGCTTCATTCAACCAACCACTGCGAATAGCATGCGCATACCAAGAGGTTTGATCGTCACGCTGTTGCCATTTTTCTAACCACACCCTTTTCTGTTTAGGGTAATAGCAATATAGGAATATGACTCGCTCGACGACTAACAACCAGCACAGTACAACAATGGCAGCTAACCATAATAAAATGGGGCCACCTTGATCCATGAAGTGTGATAGCGAAAACCACCACGCCTCAAAAAGACTCGATTCCATTACGCTGCGCTTCCTACTTTTTCAGCTTGCTCTGCAACTAAACTAATACCCTGCTTTTCAAGAATATTACGTACAGCATCTGCCTGAGTGCTCAGAATATTGTGTGCAAGTAACAATGGCATAGCAGAGATAAGACCAAGAACCGTTGTAACCAATGCCGTTGAAATACCACCTGCCATCACTTTCGGATCACCATTACCAAATTGAGTAATAACTTGGAATGTTTCAATCATGCCCGTAACTGTACCTAACAAACCTAACATTGGTGCCAATGCCGCCAATAGTTTCAACATAGATAGCCCTTTCTCGAGCTCTTGTTGTTCATCGACTATGGCTTCAAGAAGGCGTAATTCCAATGCTTCAACGCTGCGTGTTTGCTCTTTTATGTTTATGTCAGCTTTTGTATTTACGCCAAGGCTATACACTTTTAACACGCGACCTAGTGGGTTATTACCCGGTTCATTGGGTCTTTTTAGCTGCGCTTTTATTTTCTGGCGAACAATGAAGAGTTTCGACCCACGGAATAAGGTGATAATGGCACCAATCGCTAATAGCCCTAAAATCACTTTGCCCACAACACCACCGTGTTCTAGGCGATCTTTCAATTCAGGTGCATTTGCAAGCTGTTTAAGCATCACACCACGTGAAGGATCAACCACCACTGACATAATACCTACTTGCGACATCGACGCTAAGCCCGACAAAACCGGACCATTTGCAGGCTGTTTCAAATACGGTTTAGCGACAATGCGATCACCATTCCATGCTAGATAACCTTGTTCACCAATCAGACCCATGCTACCTAGACGGTAGGCATTGATGTTAGCTTGATGACCATCAGCATTAATGAACGGAACAGAAACGGATGCCAGCTGTGCGCTTGCCTCAATTTGTTCAACCATGCCTAACCATAAACCGTTAAGCTGAACCATCGATGGCAGTGCTTTAGCATCGACGATTTGATCAACTACGGGTGCATAGTTCGCACGATCCACCATGGTTACCGATGTCTCAAGCTCTTGATCTAAATCTTTAGCGGCTTGTCGAACAACACCAAACAACTCGCCTAAACTGCCCGTTTCTAAACGCAATTGTTCTTCTAGCGTCGCTAGGTTATTTTCATTCTTACTGAATGTTTGGCTTAGTTGGTCGGTTTCAGTTTGTAGCTGCACGCGCTGTTTAATCAAAGCATCACGCTGGGTGCGAATAGAGTGTTCTGTTTGCTTAAAACCCGATTCACGTTGCACATTATGCGCATCTTGAATGCGTTGGGCTTCTTGCGTTGCATCCACTAATGCTGAGGTAGCAGATGCCATTAAAGGCAAACTGAATAAACATAATGCAGCAACTAACGTTTTCATTTTCATTGTTACTTACTCTCTTCGTTAGTTGATGCGGTAAGCTTTACAGAAACAGGTAAAGTAATAAGGCTTGGCGCTGTTTGCTTACTTGCGATAGCGAAGGCTTTATCTATTGAAGATGAATCACTATTACTTAACCCCTGCCACTGGCGTTGCTGTTCATTCCATGCCCAGTAATGCGTTCCATCAAGGCTACGTGCAACCAATGAAATTCGACCAAGGTGAAGTAAATCAGCTTCAATATTTTGCTGATCCGACAAAGCAATTTGACCTTGATACACGCCCAACTTAGTGCCGTAATCCATCTCGATTTGATACGCTTCTAAAATACGGCGGTATTTTTCAGCATCACTAATATCAGCTTTACCCATCATCAATTCTAACTTAGCGATACGCGCTAAACGTTGCTGATATTTAATGGGTTTATCTTGGGCAACAATCGTCTTTAATCCTTCGATCATGTTATACATCAGCGGTACAACCCCCTGACGTGTTTCTTTTATACCGTGAATTTGCTGGTTTAAACTTGCTGTTTCTTGGTTTTGGTTATCAACCAAACGCGCTAAATGATCACGATAAACAGCCAGATTTTTGACCTCTTCCTGTAACTGCTCTATTTCAGCTTTCATCGTGAGTGCAGCTTCAGCGCTGCGATCGACTTTTTGCTGGCTATAAGAAGAGGTTAAGTTTGTTTTGCTTTCAATTGCACGAGCGGCATCAAGGCTATTAGCATGAACACCCGCTGTAATGCTGAGTGCTAAGAATGCCAAAGTAGGTTTCATTATGTTCATAGCGTTCATCAATCATTGTATAAAGAGTAAAAATAAAAAAGCACTCTAAGTAGAGTGAGTATTAAAAAGAAAAAACGGAAAAAGGGGAAAGCGTTAACTTTCCCCCATATCATTTAACTAGTAACGGAACTGAAGCGTTGCCATGTAGTTACGACCTTCGCCAAGCACGGTCTTTGTTTGACTGCCACCCGCTAGGTATTCTTTGTCGAATATGTTTTCAACATTGAATCGAGCAATAATGTCTAGATTCTCATCATACTTAACGGTATGTGCAACACCTGCATCGAAACGTGTGTAAGCATCTTTTTTGTATGTGTTCTTCTCATCACCAAAGCGCTCACCCACGTAGATAGCACCTAGGTTTACGTCTGTGTTATTTTCAAACGAGTAACGCGTCCACACGTTAGCAGAGAACTCAGGAACATCAGCAGGACGGTTACCATCGATAGATGCATCAAATTCGTCTTGGATTTCAGCGTCTAGGTAAGTCATTGAACCGCTTAACGAGAAGGCCTCTGTTACATAACCCAT
>SWCB01008658.1_pt1 | contig 10803 bp, 9 predicted proteins | sample 4692901 | NCBI WGS metagenome assembly SWCB01 (sample SAMN10267276, study PRJNA491770) | bioreactor metagenome | isolation source: DHS bioreactor inoculated with subseafloor sediment | place: Japan: off Shimokita Peninsula | collected 2006-08
TTACGAGAAAAGTGAAATTGACGAAATATGGGAGGCTCTCGATAACCCTGATCTTCATGTGATTGCTCAAATAGCTCCTGCTGTTCGAGTGTCTATCGGAGAGGAATTTGATTTTAAACCTGGGACGCAGGTAACGGGAAAAGTTGTAGCCTCATTAAAGCGAATCGGCTTCGATCAGGTCTTTGACACTGACTTTATGGCGGATCTGACAATCATTGAAGAAGGGTATGAATTGATTGACCGGATTCAAAATGGCAAGACTTTGCCGCTAATCACATCGTGTTCAACGGGATGGATCAACTATATGGAGGGATTCTTCCCCGAAGTGATTGAATATACTTCGACGTGCAAGTCGCCGCAACAGATGTTTGGCACCTTGGCAAAAACATATTATGCTGAAAAAATGAACATTGATCCATCAAAGATCTTTACCGTTTCAATCATGCCATGTACAGCTAAGAAGTTTGAAGCCAGGAGGGATGAAATGAAGACTGACGGTATGACAGATGTTGATGCCGTTTTGACGACCAGAGAATTGGCAAGACTGATTAAAAGCACCGGATTGGATTTCGCTAATCTGCCTGAAGAAGATTTCGATGAACCTTTTGGCATCACGTCTGGAGCAGCTGTTATATTTGGTGCGACTGGGGGGGTTATGGAAGCGGCACTTCGGACGGTTTATGAAGTATTGACGAAAGAAACCCTGAAAAACATTGAATTTCATGATGTGAGAGGAATGGAAGGAATCAAGGCATCTAAAGTGATGATTGGAGACTTGGAAGTAAATGTAGCTGTAGCCCACGGATTGAGCAATGCTAAAAAGTTGGTGGAAGAAGTCAAAGCAGGCAACTCGCCGTATCACTTCATAGAAATCATGTCCTGCATAGGTGGGTGCGTCGGTGGCGGTGGACAACCGATTACAAGGATTCCAGATATTAAGAAAAAAAGAGTCCGTGGTATTTATTCAGTCGATCAATCGATGGAAATCAGACAATCGCATAAAAATCCAAGTATCACTAAAATCTATGAAGATTTCTTGGGAGAGCCCAATAGTCTAAAAGCACATCGCTTATTGCATACTCATTACAAACCGAGAAGATAGTAAAACGCTTTGCGCAGTGAAAACTGTAACGTCCCGATTGGCTTATGCCATTCGGGGCGTTATGTTTGATTGCATTCAGTTGGCTTAAGGGGCTTCTATATTGCCCGTTATGATTGCTCAGAGATATCTTGAAGAGTTAATTATCAAGGGCGACTTTTTCGCTTATTCGAGTCCATCATGGCTGAAGAAATGATGATTGAAGTGCTGAGATATAGTATATATAGTAGACTGAAGGAGGAGAATAGATGATGACAGAAAAACTTGTAATTGCATTGGGTGGTAATGCGCTCCAATCGAAAGATCGTGAACCGACTGCGGCTGCACAGCTTGAGGTTGTGAAAAGCACGTGTGAATATATTGCTGAAATTAGCGAGCGAGGATATGAAATCGCAATCGTTCACGGTAATGGGCCCCAGGTTGGACGTATATTAATTGCATCAGAAGCGGCATCGGAATTTGTTCCGATAATGCCATTTGATGTTTGCGGAGCAATGAGTCAGGGATATATAGGCTATCATATTCAACAGGCGTTAAAATATGCCTTGAACAAACGCAACAGAAATATTCCGGTTGTATCGGTCACAACGCAGGTGGTTGTGGATAGAGAGGATCGGGCTTTTGAAAATCCGACTAAACCCATCGGTCCGTTTTATAGTGAAGAAGAAGCGAATAGATTGATGAAGGAGAAAGGTTATACGATTCGTGATGATGCAGGTCGAGGATGGCGAAGAGTGGTTCCATCTCCAATTCCAAGAAAGATTGTAGAGATTGATTCAGTTAAGAGATTGTGGAATAGTACGATTGTCATCACCTGTGGAGGCGGCGGAGTTCCTGTAGTGGAAAACGAGGATGGGACCTTTGAGGGTATTGCTGCTGTTATTGACAAGGACTATGCCGCTGAACTATTGGCCGAGCAGATTGATGCAGATGCGCTGATGATCTTGACGGAAGTTGAAAAGGTTGCAATAAATTGGGGTCAACCCAATCAAAAGGATTTGGGACATCTGTCACTTGCAGAAGCGGCAAAATATGTTGAAGAAGGACAATTCGCACCCGGCAGCATGCTTCCAAAGGTGCGTGCCGCAATGAAATTTGTTCGTGCAAATCCAAACAAAAAAGCGATTATCACCAGTCTGGACAAGGCGGTCGAAGCGCTTGACGGCAAGAACGGAACCGTTATCACTTTTGCGTAGGTGCTCCGGTAATCCATACCTGAATATGTAAAATCCCTGATCAATATATCGTGATCAGGGATTTTTGCTGTATTAATTGACTTGATTGGGTGCCTTTTTTCCATCCAGTACAGCGCTGATGTTTAGGGCGCAGATGGTGGTCATCTGCTCTCTGGCCTCCTGAGTGGAACTGCCTATGTGTGGCGTTAGCACCACATTGTCAAGCTTTAAGAGTTCAGGATTCACGGTTGGTTCATCCTCATAGACATCAATTCCAGCACCCGCGATCCAATTGTTCTGAAGGGCTTCAACTACCGCTTGTTCATCTACAACCTTGCCTCTTGAAGCGTTGATCAGTAGGGCGGAGTTCTTCATTTTTTTGAGCTCATCCACACTGATGATGTGACGCGTCTCATCCGACAGCGGCAAATGGATTGAGAGGATATCAGAAGACCGGATCAGTGTATCAAAGTCGACATAGGTACCGCCTGTTGCAGCTTCAAATTCTTTGTTTGGTTTTCTGTTACAATAGATCACTTTCAGATTGAAACCCTTGAGCTTTTCGGCTACGGCCTTACCGATGCGACCAGCTCCCAGGATGCCGAGAGTCTTTCCGCTAATCTGCTGTCCCAAAAACCAAGTGGGAGTCCAACCCGAGAAGTTGCCTGCTCTTACACAGCGATCCGATTCGGGGATCCGCCTGGCAACTGCGAAGATGAGTCCGATGGTAAGATCTGATGTAGCGTCGGTGAGAACATCCGGGGTATTGGTGACGATGATTCCCTTGTTCTTGGCGTATTCAGAGTCGATGTTGTTGTAACCGACCGCATAATTGGCGAAAATCTTCACCGTATCCATCTGATCGATGAATGCCTTGTCGATGGGATTATTGTACATAGAAAGAACGGCGTCTTTTCCCTTGCATTTCTTGATGAGTTCTTGTTTGCTCAGGGGTTCTGCTTGGTTGTTGATTTCTACATCGAATCGCTCCTTGAGTTGGTCGAGTGCGACTCCTGAAATCTTGTAAGTAACATAGATAGTTGGTTTCATATGTGCTCCTTAGATAGATTTTCTTGAACTGATGGCTTTGATTTCCTGATAATTGATGACCAGGCTTGTGATCGTATTGTTTTTTGGATCATATTTGAAGAATTTGAAGACCATGTCTATGAACAGACCGCCACTGAAGGCTGCCAAAACGGTTCCGAGTCCAATACTTCCACCCATTAGAAATCCTGTGATGGCGACGGTGATCTCCATCATGATCTTACACTGGCCAGCTGTGAAGCGGGTTAACCGCGTCAAGACAAGCATCAGTGAGTCGCGGGGTCCTGCCCCCAGATCGGCTACAAGGTATATGTAGACTCCGATGGCGAAAAGGAAGTTGCCGGAAAGGAATGACAATATGTTCGGAATCAGACCGCTGAAATGTGGCAGAAAGTCCAGACGAGCAACTATATCGATCAACAAGCCGATAAAGATCATATTGAAGACAGTTCCAATTCCAGGGAAAATCTTAAAAGCTAAACAGAGCAAAATAATCGAAAGCCCGGTTAATTGTGAAGCGCGGCCGAAGGTGATTCCTGCGGTGTGGGCAAACCCTGAGTGGAAAATTCCCCAAGGGTTGAGACCCAGCTGCGTATTGATCATGGTCTGGATACCTAAAGCGATAATGATAAAGCCCAATATCAAGATGGGCAGCCTTTTAATAATTGCTATGAAATATTGTGAGAGTGATTTGTGTTGTGGCATGTAATTACCTCAATTTTATCCTTGTGATATCCGGATGGTTGGTGAGATCTGCCAGCAATTCGTTGCAACTGCCAGTCTTGCAATCAACTTTGATGTTCATGCTATGCCCCCGGTTGGAGGTGTAGTCCGTTGTCAGATTTTCAATTTTGAAGCCATATTGTCCAAATAAATGATCGATGGTTCTAATGATATCCTGAGCATCGGTGGTCTCCAGATAGACAGAGGTGATACGTTTCTTCAGTTTCAAACGTCTCTCGAAAAAATCGAATATTCTCAGAACGAGCAAGATCATGATCGTGGCGATAATTCCAAGCGAGTAGTGGTTGCTTCCCACTGCCAGGCCGATTGCAGCGACTGTCCAAAGCCCGGCGGCTGTTGTCAATCCGTGTACGGTTGGACCTTCCTTGATAATTGAACCAGCGCCTAAGAAACCGATTCCGCTGATGACCTGGGCACCGAAACGTCCGGGATCAATCGTTGGGTATATGGTGACAAGGTAGAGGTTGATGTGCATGACGATTGCTGCGCCAACTGAGACCAGCATGTGGGTTCTAAGCCCAGCAGGTCTTCTGCTGTATTCCCTGTCTAGTCCTATTAAGCCTCCTAAAAGGGCTGCAAGAACTAGTTTGATGATAATCTCTAACAAATCATAACTGTAAAACATAAGCGTTCCTCCATAACAGTATTATACATGATTTTCCTTACAATTATTGAGGAAATGTCACAAAATTCAGATAAACAATACTAGTGAGTATGATAAACTAGAAGTGACAAATGATTAAAACTTTGGGAGGTTTTTTATCGTATGAAAAAGATACTAGTGACAGGGGCGCTCGGACAGATTGGCACTGAGCTTGTCATGCGCCTAAGAAAAGACTATGGTATGGATAATGTCATTGCAACGAACATACGTCGCAAAGAGAATCCGGTACTTGAGGAAGGGATTTATGAAGACCTTGACGTAGTGGATTATCAGCGGATTTATGATCTCGTTAAGCAATATGAAGTAGACACTGTGATCCACCTTGCAGCGATGCTTTCGGCTACCGGTGAAGCAAATCCTCAAGCACTCTGGAATGTCAACATGAACGGGCTCTATAATGTGCTCGAAGTGGCCAGAGAGACAGGAATCAGCGTTTTTACACCGAGTTCAATCGCGGCATTTGGACCAAATACACCAAAATTCAATACACCACAGGATACAATTCAGAGACCGACGACGATTTACGGCGTTTCAAAAGTTGCGGGTGAATTGCTCTGTGATTATTATTACAAAAAATACAATGTGGACACTAGAGGTGTTCGCTATCCGGGCCTGATTTCCAATGGGGCTTTGCCGGGGGGCGGCACAACGGACTACGCTGTTCATATCTATTATGAGGCCATCAAGGCAGGGCGGTACACCAGTTATATTGCAAAAGGGACGAAGATGGACATGATGTATATGCCTGATGCTATCGATGCCATTATTCAATTATGTGAAGCAGACGGGAGCAAGCTGATTCACCGCAATGCCTTTAATATTACGGCGATGAGTTTTGAACCTGAGGAAATCAAAGAATCCATTCAAAAGTTTATGCCGGAGTTCACCATGGATTATCAAGTCGATGAAGGAAGGCAAATGATTGCCAATTCATGGCCTGATTCATTGGATGACAGCGCAGCAAGAGAAGAGTGGGGTTGGAATCCTAAATATGATCTGGATACAATGACTGAAGATATGTTGAAAACATTAAGAAAAAAACTAAAATAATTCTTTTCAGGGGGTAAAAGGATGAAACTGAATACAGAGATTGGGGCATCGATGGTTATCAAATTGGATGAATGTCTACCGGAAATGCCGGCGTTTGATCCACAATACAGACGAGCACCAAAGAGGGAATTGACACTTTCTGACCATCAGATAAAGTTGGCACTGAAAAATGCGCTGAGATATGTACCTGAGTCGTTCCATGATCAATTGGCACCTGAATTTATGGAAGAACTTTTGACCCACGGCAGGATATATGGGTACCGCTTCAGACCAGAGGGCGTCATCAAGGGTCGTCCAGTCGGGGAGTATAAGGGTATTGCCGAGGCAAGGGGAATTCAGGTCATGATCGACAACAATCTGGATTTTGATATCGCACTATATCCTTACGAATTGGTGACCTACGGTGAGACTGGACAAGTATGTCAGAACTGGATGCAGTATCGGCTTATCAAAAAATACCTGGAGATTATGAAAGAAGACCAGACCTTGGTTATGATGTCTGGTCATCCATTGGGACTATTCAAATCTCATCGCAATGCACCGCGCGTTACGATTACAAATGGTTTGATGATTGGTCTTTATGACGATCAGAACAATTGGAATAAAGGGGCCGCCATGGGTGTGGCCAATTACGGACAAATGACAGCCGGAGGATGGATGTACATCGGTCCTCAGGGAATAGTCCATGGAACATACAACACAGTTCTCAATGCTGGTCGAATCAAATTTGGCGTTGCTGATGACGGGGACTTGAGCGGCATCCTCTATGTGACATCAGGACTCGGTGGTATGAGTGGTGCTCAAGGGAAAGCGGTCAAGATTGCTGGAGGAGTCGGCCTTATTGCAGAGGTGGATGTTTCCCGAGTGGTAACTCGCTTCGAACAAGGGTGGATTGACAGCTATTCTGATGACTTATCAGTTGTCGTAAAAGAAACCAAGGAATATCTTGAAAAAGGAGAGCCACGAGCCATCGGTTATGTAGGCAATATAGTGGATCTGCTCGAATATCTAGATGAAATAGATATGAAAGTTGAACTGCTGTCAGATCAGACATCCTGTCATGTGCCATACGATGGCGGTTACTGTCCAGCGGACATGACATTCGATGAGAGAACGCGTATGCTTTCCGAAGATAAAGCCGATTTTGCAGAGCAAGTGGACATCTCTTTGAAGCGACACTTTGCGGTGATTGATCGATTGGTGAAGAAGGGCAGCTACTTCTTCGATTACGGCAATAGTTTTATGAAGGCGATTTACGATGCAGGTGTACAGGAAATCTGCCATAATGGCGTAGATGAGACCAAAGGTTTTATTTATCCATCCTATGTAGAAGATATTATGGGACCGATGCTCTTCGATTACGGATATGGGCCGTTCAGATGGGTATGTCTATCAGGTAAAGAAGAAGATTTGCTTAAAACAGATCAGGCGGCTATGGCGGCAATAGAACACGATAGAAGAGGTCAGGATCGAGACAATTATATCTGGATTAGAGATGCCCATAAGAATGGATTGGTAGTCGGCACTCAAGCGAGAATTCTTTATCAGGATGCTTTGGGTCGTATGAATATCGCACTAAGTTTCAATGATTTGGTCAGGAAAGGCGAAGTGGGTCTGATTATGCTTGGGAGAGACCACCACGACACAGGTGGAACGGATTCTCCATTCAGAGAGACCTCCAATATTAAAGATGGCAGCCAGATCATGGCGGATATGGCCACTCAGGATTTCGTTGGCAATGCCGCTCGTGGCATGACAATGGTAGCGCTTCACAATGGCGGAGGGGTTGGAATCGGAAAGGCGATTAACGGCGGTTTTGGATTAGTTCTTGATGGAAGCGAGCGCGTGGATGAGATTATCAGATCTGCGATGCCGTGGGATGTCATGGTGGGTGTGTCAAGGCGAGCGTGGGCGAGAAATGAGCATTCGATTACAACATCAATGGCCTACAATCAAATGGGCGATGACAACCACATCACAATTCCATATGTGGCGGATGAAGAGCTGATTGAAAAAACGATCAGTGAATCTTTGAAAAAGTAGGAGGATAAAATGGATACGAATCAATTGGTCCAATGCGTCCCGAACTTTAGTGAAGGCCGGGATCTGGAAAAAATAGAGAAAATCGTGGAGGCCTTTAGAATTACTGAGGGCGTGAAACTGTTGGATTACAGCAATGATGAAGACCATAATCGATTGGTAGTTACAGTGGTGGGTCAACCGGTGAAGGTCAAAGAGGCGGTCGTAGAGGCGGTTAAAAGAGCCATTGAATTGATCGATATGAATCAACATGAAGGGCAGCATCCTCGCATGGGTGCGGTGGATGTCATCCCGTTCATACCGATTAGAAACTTCAGCGTTGAGGAAGCAGTTGAACTCTCGAAAGAAGTGGCAAAAGAACTATATGAACGTTTTGAACTGCCAAGCTTTCTCTATGAGAACAGTGCTTCAGCACCTCATCGCATGAATCTGGCAAAATTAAGAAAAGGGCAATTCGAAGGGATGGCTGAAAAGGTTAAAACCGATGAGTTCAAACCGGACTTTGGACAGTCGATTCATCCCACTGCAGGAATTGTTGCCGTGGGAGCGAGAATGCCGCTGGTGGCCTTCAATGTAATTTTAGACACCAGTAATCTTGAAATCGCAAATCAGATTGCCAGAAACGTCAGACATATCAATGGAGGGCTTAGATTCGTCAAGGCCATCGGCATCGATATGGAAGACCGTGGAATTACTCAAGTATCGATGAATCTGACTAATTACACCAAAACGCCGCTTTACAGGGTTTTTGAATTGATTAGAATCGAGGCGAAGCGCTATGGCATAGCAGTGGTGGGATCTGAAGTCATAGGGCTGGTACCAATGGATGCACTCATTGGGACGGCGGAATACTATCTTGGGATTGAGAACTTCAGCACGGAGCAAGTGTTGGAGAAAAGACTAATGGAGTAATGATATGAAAAAGGGATTAATTATAAAAAATGCCAGCCAGATTGTCACGATGAAGGGCAAGGAAGCAAAAAAAGGTCCTGAAATGAATGAAATTGGTATTTTGGAAAGAGCGTCTATCTTAATCGATGGAGAAAAAATCGTAATGGTTGGTGCATATGAGGATATATTGGAAAGAGTTAAAATCAAAGATTATGATGTGATTGACGCCCGTGGTAAAACAATTACACCTGGTTTTGTCGATCCTCATACCCATCTTGTCTTTGGTGGATATCGAGAAGACGAGTATGGATGGCGTCTTCAAGGCGATTCCTATGTTTCAATTATGGAGCGTGGCGGAGGGATCGTTAATTCAGTTTCACAGACCAGAGAGGCGACCTTTGAGCAACTTGTGAAGTCGGGACTTAAGAGACTGGATTCAATGGTGCGCTTTGGCGTTACAACGGTTGAAGGAAAGAGCGGTTATGGACTGGATATGGAAACTGAATTGAAACAACTCCGGGTCATGAAGAAGCTTAACGAGATGCATCCTTTGGATATCGTTCCTACATTCTTAGGACCTCATGCGGTAATGCCGGAAGACAAGGGAAAAGAGATGGCTTTTATCGAGTATATGATCGATAAAGTGCTTCCAATTGTGAAAGAAGAGAATCTCGCGGAATTTGTCGATATTTTTACAGAAAAAAATGTTTTTGAAATAGAGGAGAGCAGAAAGTTCCTTGAGAAAGCTAGAGAGATGGGTTTCAAGATCAAGATGCATGCCGATGAGATTGTACCCCTTGGGGGAGCTGAATTAGCGGCGGAATTTGGTGCGACCAGTGCCGATCATCTCCTCAAGGTGTCTGATAAAGGCATTGAAATGATGAAGAAGAACGGGGTTGTCGCGACACTATTGCCCCTAACGGCGTTTAGTTTGAAAGAGGAATATGCCAGAGCGCGGGACATGATCGACAATGGCTTGGCTGTAGCTCTAGCAACGGATATGAACCCGGGAAGTTGTTTCAGTGAGTCGATTCCATTGGTGATCGCTTTGGCGACTGTCTATATGAACATGACGACAGAAGAGACGCTCTGTGCGTTGACGCTTAACGCTGCGGCGGCCATCGATCGAGCTGATGTGGTCGGTTCCATTGAAGCAGGCAAGCAGGCAGATTTGATTATTCATGAATTCGAATCCTATCGTTTTATCCCTTATCATTTTGGGGTGTCGACGGTGGAGAGAGTTATCAAAAAAGGTCAATTAATTTACGATAGGGAAGGGTGCTAACATGCTTAAGGATATGGGGTTGAAAGAGTTTATCGATCAGACAGCTTCGGATGCACCGGTTCCCGGTGGCGGGAGCATTGCGGCTCTTTCGGGAGCGATTGCCGCATCTTTGGCGGAAATGGTGGCCAATCTGACAATTGGCAAAAAGAAATATGTTGAAGTTGAGGCCTTGATGATCGAGCAGAAGAATTTCTTAACTGAAGCAAGAGAGGAACTGCTTAATTTAATTGATGAGGATGCCAATGCCTTCGATCAAGTGATGCAGGCGTTCAAATTGCCGAAAGAGACTGAAGAGGATAAAGCGAGTAGACGCGATGCGATCCAGCTGAGTCTGAAGGGTGCGGCGCTGGCGCCGTTGGAAATTGCAAGAAAAGCCTATGCACTGATGGATTACTCGGAGCAGGTTGTGATTAATGGCAATCAAAACGCTGTAACAGACGGAATGGTGTCGGCTATGATGGCACGTACAGCCGTCCTCTCAGCAATACTCAATGTCAGAATTAATCTGGCTTCAATCAAGGACGAGGTCTTTGTTGATCAATTGACTGGAGAAATTGAAACCCTTGAATGGGAAGCCAGAGCGAAGGAAGATTCTATCTTGTCATCTGTGAAGTTTTAACAATTCCCATAGCGAAAGCGAGGGATTTACAGCGCTAATCGATAATAAACGACCAGCTGGAAGCTGGTCGTTTTATTGCATTCTGCTTATAATTATCATATAATATATTTAATACGAATAGGAGGATGGATGAATGAGAATCATAGCAGACAGTTCCTTGGATATGAGTGATGAATTAAAAAAACGAAT
>SWCB01009518.1_pt1 | contig 10803 bp, 11 predicted proteins | sample 4692901 | NCBI WGS metagenome assembly SWCB01 (sample SAMN10267276, study PRJNA491770) | bioreactor metagenome | isolation source: DHS bioreactor inoculated with subseafloor sediment | place: Japan: off Shimokita Peninsula | collected 2006-08
CAGGTAGGTTTATTAATGGAGCAGAACTCAGCATATCAAGAGTACTCGCCTGAAACTACACCATATCCTATGGATGTGTTAGGTTCGCAGACATGCGGTATGGTTGGCTATATGCTGCAACAAGAATTACGTAACGTTGATGATTCTTTAGCGATAGCGACCTTGGTTACACAGACAGAAGTGAGTAAATCAGACCCTGCATTTGCAAACCCAACGAAGTTTGTTGGTCCTGTATATACAGCAGAGCGCGCTGAAGAGATCATGGCGTCATCACCAATGATGTTCAAACCTGATGGAGAATACTATCGTCGCGTTGTTCCATCACCAATGCCAAAAGATATTGTTGAATTACAACAGATTGAAACCTTATTAAAAGCGGGTAATTTAGTTATCGCTTGTGGTGGTGGTGGAGTTCCTGTCAGTATCGAAGACAGAAAAAGCACTGGGGTTGAATGTGTTATCGATAAAGATCTGACTGCAGAGTTGTTAGCAGAAAAACTCGATGCTGATTTATTTATCATTTTAACGGATGGTTCAATCTACCGTAATTATGGTAAAGAAGATCAAGCTGAAATGAAACAGGCAACGCCTGCTGGTTTATCTGAATTTACTTTCCCTGCTGGTTCTATGGGGCCAAAGATCGATGCTGTTTGTAAGTTCGTGGAAACAGGACGAGGCAATTCAGCCATTGGTTCTCTATTTGACTTAGATAAAATATTGAAGAATGAAGCTGGTACATTAGTGACCCAAGGAGAAGGTATTATCTATTATTGATAATAGATGAACTTCTTTTTGAAAAATAAATACTGCTTGCTTGAACTTTTATTTAAAGGTTAAGCAGGCAGTTTTAATTTAGATTCAAATTGCTCTTTATTCTAAATAAAGTATAACAATAAAATTCAAGTGAATGTTACAGCTATAGCTATGCTTTTTGCCTTGTAACTATTTATTATCTATCGATAGGTATTTTACAAGACCGTGTAGGGCAGAGACGTGTACTTATTTTGAGTACAGTAATGATCAATCTCCGCCATGTTGGTTATGACTTCTGGTGTGATTACAGGTTGTGGGTATGCGTGTCTTAGCCCATCAGCAATGAAATAATTCCACCTGTCGGCGAAAGGGTTCGTAAATGGTGTTATCACGGCAGGCTTTGCTGGAAAACCCGTCTGAGATATTTTTTGTGTTCAATTGAAAATAACGCTTTACATGAACTGATAGTCTGGTATTATTCGTCTCGCTCTGTTGTTCAGGGTTATTAATGCAGCATAAGTAAAAGTTAAACCCTAAGATACATTTGCTTTCAGTTTTTGTCCTCAGTGTTTCCCTTAGCTTCACGTAACATTTAATAATTCAACTTCTTGGCAATATCGCAACTCTGCGAATTTTTTAATGAATTTTTATAAGGGACATATTATGTCTAATACAACTGGTATCGTAAAGTGGTTTAACGAAGAGAAAGGTTTCGGTTTCATTACTCAAGACAACGGCGGCGCTGACGTATTCGTTCACTTCCGTGCTATCGCTTCAGAGGGTTTCAAAACTCTTGCTGAAGGTCAAAAGGTTTCTTTTGAAGTTGAACAAGGCCAGAAAGGTCTTCAAGCTGCAAACGTTGTAGCTTTATAATTAGAAGATTTATTCTTCGAAGTAATGCTGGCTTATAGCCAGCATTTATTTACGATTGCTCAGTGTAAAACAATGATCAATCGTAAATAACAGGCCTAAAAGTAGACCTATTTAAATGTAATACAACCGTGTGCAATAAGAAATATTTCCAACATCTGCCTCATCAGTTCATGTCTAGAAGTTTCCTTTCGTATAATTACATCAAATAAGTAAATCGTTTCAGGCTCCATGCATATTGATGCAAAATTATATTGAAAAGGGTACAAACATGTCTAAATCATCAGGCAGAAAGCGTTTTTGGTTTCAGCAAACACGTGAAACAGATCAGATTATTGTTAAAAAAGCATAATACTGAATCAAAGAATTCTAAAAGGCTACCTATATAGGTAGCCTTTTTTCGTTTACGGCTATTTTTTCTATCCTTAATAGTAGGCGAATTTATGAGTGTTGAAACGATGAGGTTTAACTTACCAGTACGATAAGATGCATACAGCCCACACATGCTGTTAATCGGTTACGTAATTGTTGGTAATTCTTCGGTTTTTCTTCATGTTCTGTTTCTCTTATTTTCATTTCAGAAAACCATACCGCCACGAAACCAAACAATAGTACCAGAATTGAAATTACATACACTTCAGGCGAATGTAGTAGTGTTCCCCAAGCAATCAAGGCGAAAAGGAGACTTAAAATTAATGCATTGCGGCTTAGAGAGTGTTTCATGTGATCAATCGCATTTCCCCATAGTACACCTGAAAGAAAACTTAAAATAACGGCGCTGTACGCAATAAATACAGTTGTAGGGGCAAGGCTGAAAAGTGTCTTATCGAACCAAATACACACAATACTGAGCGCAAAAGGAAGAAGCCCCATGTAACCAAGAACGACCATTATTTTGTCGGGTGATGTCTTCATTATGTGTGCTCGAAAAATGAGTAAGCGATTACTAAGTATTAGTCACTTATACGCACTTGCACAAAGAAAACAGCAACTACAGATATACTTTTTAATATGGGGATCTAGGTTATTTCTTTTGCCTGCTGTTGTAACCATAACCTAAAAGCTTGTACTTTCTCAGTATTATCATGTTCAGGCTTCCATACTACGTAATACGCAAGCTCGACTGGGGATTGTGAATCAGCAAAAGGACGAATAAGCCGGCCACAATCTAAATCGTCTTTCACTAATACACTGCGACCTAACGCAATGCCTTGCCCACTTACTGCTGCTTGTATAACAGAAGCCGAGTTATTGATACGAAGCCCACGTTCGGTGTTTACCCCCATTATATTGTGACTTTCTAACCACCCTTGCCAAGTAGGAAAACCACAGTCTTCGGGTAAAGATTGATCATGCAGTAGAGGAAAATGTTGTATATCTTTAGGTTTCTTTAGCCCTTGTTGAATCAAGTCAGGTGAGCACACCGGAAAGACTTTTTCTTTCATTAACAATGCCGCTGATAGCCCAGCCCAATTACCCTTTCCGTAACGTACACCGATATCAATGCCCTCTGAAAAATAATCGACAGTACGTGTGTTCGTATCTAAACGTAAATCAAACTCAGGATGTTGAAGTTGGAAGCTATCAATACGCATTAAGAGCCATTTTGCTGCAAATGCAGGACTTACGGTAACAGTGAGAAGATGATTATTAGCAGGCTTTTGCAACAAGGAAAGCCCACTTGAAAGGTGTTCAAAGCCTCGTGTGATTTCGGGTAGCGCTTTAACTGCCTGCTTGGTAAGTGTTAAGCGTGCTGTTCCGACTACACTGCGATTAAACAGCTTTATGTCTAACCATTCTTCAAGTAACCGCACTTGCTGACCTATTGCCGCAGGTGTTACGTTCAATTCTTTTGCCGCCATAGAAAAACTAAGATGCCTTGCAGAGGCTTCAAAAGCTCGTAATCCGTTCAAATGCGCGATACTTTTCATTGCTTATACTCACTACTTTTTAATCAGCTCTTGCTTAATCCAAAGCCATTAATGACTTTTAATCATACTTCCGATAAAGAAAATCTTTATCGTAAGTATAGAAGTTATGATTTGTTGAGTATACGAAAATAAGCCAAACTTTCTTATATACCGAATGCGTTATGTATAGATGTTTATTGTATGCGTATAGATAGGGTGCACATGAATGATGTACCTAAATAAAGAGAAGTCAGCCTCTCAAAGGAAATCACATGAAACTCAATATCGATCTCACGAAAAAAGTGAATGCATTCTTTAAGCAGTCACAATGGTCTTCGTCACCTATAAAAGAAGTAAAACGAAAAATGTTAGAGCGTGATGGTGGTGAGATTGCTGTTGCGACGACCATCGTTCGTTATGAACCTAATAGTTACTTTTCATCCCATATTCATGATGGCGGTGAGGAGTTCTTAGTGTTAGATGGTGAGTTTGCCGATGAACATGGCCGTTATCCTATCGGTACGTATATGAGAAACCCTCCCGGTACATTTCATACGCCTTCCGTTGAACCTGGCTGTATGATTTTGGTGAAACTAGGGCAGTTTCAAGAAGGGGATACTCAACCCGTGTATATTGACACCCAACAACATTATTTTGTGAAAGATGAAGCGCGAACGGGTGTTGCTATTCAACCATTACACCACTTTAAGCATGAAGTGGTGCGTTTAGAGCGTTGGGATCAACAATCAACGATCATGCTAGAGAACACAGGGGGCATCGAAATCTTGGTTATTGAAGGTGCATACGATCATGATGGCGTAAATTATACCAAGCATGATTGGTTACGTTTACCGGTGGGAGAAAACCTGACAGTTAAAACAGGGCGCACTGATTGTATCGTGTGGATAAAAACGGGACATCATTTACATCAGCTTAATCGTGCAACGGCCTCTGGGAACATTCTATGAAGACGGACTTTATCATTGTAGGCGCAGGGTTAAGTGGTTTATATGCAGCACTTCAACTAGAGAAATTGGGTAAAGATTATGTCATTGTTGAAGGTCGTGATCGTGTTGGTGGGCGTATTTATTCAGAGCCTGTTACCACATTGAAGAGCACTCACAATGATGCCAGCTTAAATCGTTTTGACATGGGACCATCATGGTTTTGGCCGTCAATGCACCCACGTATTACACAGCTAATAGATGATTTGTTATTACCTGTGTTCCCTCAATATGCGGAGGGCGCTTATATGTTTGATAATGATCCAACTATGCCTGCAACACGTTATGAGGCGGGCCTTGTAGGATCACCAATATCAATGCGTGTCGCTGGTGGAATGCAAACAGTGATTGATGGTGTAAAAAAACAGCTGCCAGCGCATAAAATATATCTACAGTCGATCGTAAAAAGTGTTGTTAAAACGGGTGAATATTCCCTTGTAACTTTCGCGATGAACGATGATAAGCAAGCTGGTGAAAAGCATACCACCAACATGCAAATTATTGCCAAAAATGTTATTTTTGCGATGCCATTACGTCTAATTGCAGACAGTGTTCAATTTCAACCCGCTTTACCTGTTGCGATTGAAAAGGCATTTTCTTCGACGCCTACTTGGATGGCTGCTCATGCGAAATTTTTTGCGGTGTATGATGAACCCTTTTGGCGTAATAATGGTTTATCGGGTTCAGCCAGTAGTCGAGTTGGTCCTTTAGTTGAGATACATGACGCATCGACGTTTGAAGGTGTCGGAGCACTATTTGGTTTTATAGGTATTGATGCAACCACGAGAGTATCGGCAGGTGACGAGCTTATTAAGTCGATGGCAGTCAGCCAGTTAGCGCGCATTTTTGGCGAACAAGCAGCGAACCCTATAGATGTCAAATTGATAGATTGGAGCCAGCAATCATTCACCGCAACGACTACCGATCAAGCTGCACCAGTGTCTCACCCAAACTACGGGTTACCTAGGAGCATCTCTGCATTGCATGATCTTGGTTGGTATTTCGCGGGCACTGAAGCTGCTGTTGAAAATGGTGGTTATATAGAAGGGGCATTAGAAGCCGCTGAAGAGGCTGTTTGTATTGCCGTTTTGGACAATTAAAGGCAATGAGGCGATACTACCTTTCAGTTATGGATTATGAGTAGAAACAACGTTGATTGAAGCCGTAAATGATAGAGATGTTTCAGATATTATTAAGTTAATTAGTAAGTCGATAAAAACGTGTATCGATGTATTAAATGCAGAGGCTGATTCGCTTATAGCCTGCAGTGTTGATGAGATCTTATGGTGGAAGTGTCATCAAGAAAGTACAGCACATTATATATACCGTGTTGACGGTAAAGTTGTTGGCACGATATTAATTAAAGATTTTTGTTATATCTCTAATCTTCTTGTCGATCCTGACTTTCATCATCAAGGTATTGGAAAACAGCTTATCTTGCATGCGTTGGCTATATGTAAGCGATGCTCTCCTCAATCAACGGTTAAATTAAACTCTTCGTTCTATGCCGCCTCTTTCTATCAAAAGATGGGGTTTAAACAAATCGGTAACGCAAAAAATTTACCGGGTGGATGTATACCTTTTGAGTGTGCTTTATAATACTCCCCCCCCATCTATCCACACACGAACCAAGAATTAGCCGCCGCATCTATGTATGCTTCACTATACCAATCGACTTTTTCAAGCGCGGGGGCGATCCGAATATCCCCTTTAAACTTGGCTGTTGCTAATACTTTTACCCGCCCTTTATAAGCCTGCATTACTGCACCTTGGTATGTGTGACCTAAACTCGAACCTTTAGGTTGTTCAAACAAACAAACTGTTTGCCCTTTATTGGTATAAATAAATTGGCTTTCTTCTGTCCATACTTGAGGCTGCGTTATCACATTAGGTTGAGCTGTATAATTTGTAACACCTGAAGCGTCACTATCGCTAATAAGAGTACGGTGTATCGAGTAGGGTTGATAACCTAGTACTTGAGCAGCACTTAACCATTCATTGGAGGGGGCATTGGTATTCTCGATAACTCGTAAAGTGACAAAGGGCCCATCTAAACACAAGTCAGCCCACAGCTCTGTGCTAGAAATACGAGCTGAAAAAATAGGACGTTCTTCAACGGTATTTGCATTGTAAACACACCATGATGCCGTTTCTTGATGAACTAACGTCCCAATGTTGGCATCACATGTTCTTTTTGCGAGGTCGAGATATTCGGCAACATCGTTCTTCGCTTGTTGCGAACTATTAGCGCAATATCGATAGCTAAATGAATACGCACTTTTCGGATAAAAGTTGCCTTTATCAACCACAGCACCATTTTTTCTGGTGCTATTTAATTCGAGAAAGCTTTTGGTTGAATCAAGAAAACTGTACTCAGCTAGGTCAGGTCTTGTCTCTGAGGTTGAGCTACAGCCGACAAGGAATAAGACGAATAACATTATAGAAGAAGATTGAAAGTGAAAGTGCTTCAGCATTTCGTTCCGCCTTAAAGTGACCCAATGGAGTATTTTTAAGTATATAAGGCTATTTAAAATACGTTGGAAAAGATCTAAGGCGTGAATATAGAACTTAGCCAATGTGGTCTTTGCTACTTCGTAAGATTCTACCCCAGACACTGATGAATCGTACCTTCCACTTTCTGGTGGCTCTGTTAAGCAGTATGTGCAGTGCTGATGGGTTTAGAGTGATTGCAGTCAACCACTACCTTTTCGTATCGGTAAATGGTCTTTTTCGGAAAGGCTCTATCTGCTTTTTTATCCCGTTTACCATGTAGTGTAGAAATGATTATATCACTAAATTTATCAAGTATTTGTTACTGACTTGTTGTATTTTACATTGACTTATATCTCGTTGGCTTATTTCCTTACGAAGAAGAGGAACCCAGTGAAACCCTTCAGGGAATTTATGCATTTATAACCGCATAAATAATGCACCAATAGCACTTATTCTTGAGCTTGCATGAAAATATTGTGAACAACGTATCAAATTTGGATTAAATTAAGCTAATAGCGCATTTAAATCACTGAGATTATATTCATAATTAACGAATCATTTGTAAAAAAAATGAGATAACAGCCAGATTACTCGCATACTCGCGGATAATTAATCGTATAATGACTATTCATTCTATCAATTAGCGATTTCTAGTGAAATGATATTTTGATACCTATCACATTTCCCCTAAATAATTTCACTTACCATGGCGCCACTTAGTTTATTCCTTCAAATAAAATTTATTAAAGAGAAGTATCTATATGTCTGGCGATATCATTAAGTTTTCACGAAACACAGAGAATGCACCACAAAGTTCTGTATCTACACAAACTGTAGCTTTTTCTCATTATAATAATATTTCAGCGCAATTACCTGTAGACCCTAAAACAGGTGAGATTGTAGTTGGTTCTGTAAAAGACCAAGCAACACAGTGCTTAAATAATATTAAAGCAATTGTAGAAAGTATCGGCCACGTAATGGACGATGTTGTTAAATTGAATATCTTCGTTAAGAATATTTCAGACATCGAAGCTATCGATGAAATTTACACAACTTTCTTCCAAAGTGCTCTTCCTACACGTACGGTAGTTGCAGTTGCAGCATTACCGATGAGTGATGCTTTGGTACAAATTGATGCACTTATTTCAAATGGTGAAGGTACTACTCCACAAGCTCCTTGTGCTCTAATCAAAGTTTCTAGAGACACAGAAAATGCACCAAAAGGTCTTTACTCACAAACAGTTGCATTTTCTCACTACAATAACCTTGCATCTCAATTACCGATTGACCCAAAAACAGGTGCGTTGGTAGCAGGTGGTGTTAAAGAGCAAACTGAACAGTGCTTAAATAACATTAAAGCAATCTTAGAAAGCATCGATCACGTAATGGACGATGTGGTTAAAACTACTATCTTCCTTAAAGATATCGCTGATGTTGAAGCGGTAAACGAAGTTTGTGCTAAATTTTACCCGAACTATGTCCCTGTACGCTCAATAGTTAACGCTTCAGCTTTACCTATGGGTGCTTTAGTACAAATTGATACATCTGTATCACACGGTGATGGTACACCACCACAACTTCCTGAAGATACAAGCCTACTTGTAATCGAAGCAAGCAATACGGAAAATGCACCAAAAGCGACATACTCACATACTGTAGCTTTCTCTCACTACAACCATGTTTCTGGACAATTACCTTTAGATCCGAAAACAAATGAATTAGTTGCTGGTGACGTAAAAGCGCAAGCAGAACAATGTCTAAAGAATATTAAGGCAATTATTGAAAGTGTTGACCATGTAATGGACGATACAGTTAAAATCAATATCCAACTTAAGAATATTGAAGATATCGATGCTGTAAACGAAATTTACACGACTTTCTTCAAAGGCGATCTTCCTGCAAGAACAGTTGTGGGTGTTTCAGCTATTCCTATGGGTGCTTTAGTACAAATTGATGCTGTTGTTTCTAACTGTGAAGGTACACCTCCACAAGCATAACAGGCATTTGTCTTCGAGACATTAAGTCGGGGCATCCATAAAGTCAAAGTGCGCTTTGGTCTTTTGGATGCCTATTCCTGCTTATTAAAACTAATCGATTAACCGTATGAACAACTCGACCTTATCGCAAAGTCACTCCATGAGTTATGATCACGGCAGTATTTCACTCCTAGTCATCCATTACCATCCAGTTTTCAGCCCGACACTCCCTTTCAGAAGCATCGTGACAATAAATAAAAAGTCAGCTTGGGTAATAAACGCTTTAGTCTCTGTTATTTTGCTTGTTCAAGCGTTTCATTTAGCCATTGATCAAATTGTGATTTTGGTAACGCACCGTTTAAATTATTCAGTAGTTGACCATTTTTGAATACCATAATGGTTGGAATACTACGAATACGATATTGGGCAGCAAGTTCTTGTTGTGCTTCAGTATCTATTTTTACAAAGCGAGCGTCACCAGAGCGCTCTGCAGCAATATCTTCAAAAATGGGGGCGAAGCCCACACAAGGGTTACACCATGGTGCCCAAAAATCGACAATAACAGGTGTGTCACTCTGGATTAACGATAAGAAGTTGTTTGTCGTGCCTTCAATTGGTTTTCCATCTAATAGCTTCTCTTTGCACGAACCGCATGTTGCCGTGTCTTCAATGCGCTCTGTTGGTATGCGATTCATCGCTTTACAGTGTGGGCAGCGTGTTGTCATTGTATTCATAATTATTATCCGTTTTCTGGCTGTTTACTTTTTTGAATTACTTTTATTTAAGTTGCCTTCATCGGCTCTACATTTAGCCAATGAAGGTAATACCAAGCTAAACAAGTATTTGAGCATTTACTTATCCAGAATGGTATAACTCAGGTATGTAGCTGTAATCTACAGGCTTGCGCTCAGAAAAAAAAGACGACTATGCTTATTAATTCAATTGGTTTTATCTATGAATTGCGCATAGGTGTCGCGGTTCTAGTGGTACGGTTAAGTAAAAAGTGAGTAGAGATCTATAGAGGAGTTGGTAATGGTTTTAATGTGTGTCCAGTTCTGCTGGTTTAGATCTCTCTTATTCTATATTTAGAATGCACAAAAGTTAAAATTTGAACATGTGTATATATCAAGAAGTATATTAGTAGGTGATAATGGTTTACTGTTGGTAAGTAATTATTAAAATTATTAATGTTATTATTTGATATGACTTTCTAATGTATTCTTATCTTTAGTTGTCCCTTATTTGATGCCTTTTTATTGAGTTTTCAATATGTATTTTGAGTTTTACAGGGAGCCTTTACATTATTTATTGTTTGTATTTCCATTGTTTATGAATGTATAAAATTACGAGCAACTACACAGTAATTGTATCGGTCGTTAATATTAATTTGGAAAGTTAAGTTGATTACGAGAAGATGCAATCGCTTTTATATCTACACCAGATTGTTAATCATTGAAGATATAATATTGTGGTATTTTGTTAAGGATAGATAAATGAGGATTCAGGAAGCTGCAGATGTCAGTAGCTTAATTTGCCATACGCTCAGGTTTTATGAGAAAAGTGGTTTGATTTACCCAATACCGAGAGATGCATCAGGGCATCGATTTTATCGAGAACACGATATTCGTTGGCTTCATTTTGTACAATGTTTAAAAAGTACGGGAATGCCACTTAAGGATATACAACAATATACGGATAAAGTGGGTGATGCAGAGCATCAAGCTGAACTGTTAGTACAAATTTTACGGCAGCATAAGGTACGTTTGGAAAATAAAGTAATGGAAACTCAATCGTTTT
>SWCB01006984.1_pt1 | contig 10797 bp, 12 predicted proteins | sample 4692901 | NCBI WGS metagenome assembly SWCB01 (sample SAMN10267276, study PRJNA491770) | bioreactor metagenome | isolation source: DHS bioreactor inoculated with subseafloor sediment | place: Japan: off Shimokita Peninsula | collected 2006-08
ATAGAATTGATCTTTGAGATAGTAATGTCTCAACTATTTCCTTTGAAGATTCTAGTTCCTCATCATTTGTTGCTATAGTATCCATTGCAAAGATTAATTCATGATTAATTAAAATTGATATGAGTAATAAAAAAGACAACAGTACTTTTTTCATGAATCCACACTCCTATATATAGTATTTGTATTTTAACAATACACCATATATTGTGCGAATCATGTATTATACTGCTGTCAATCAGTACTTTTTTATCAACAATTTCTACGATATTATTCCATTTCTTCTAATTCTTCTAATTCTTCTTTTTCATCATCTGTAAGTATTTTTTCTAGGTCAAGAAGTATTACTATTGTATCTTCTAGTTTTCCTACACCATTTATATATTGTCTATCTACTCCCGTAATAATTTCTGGTGCTTGTTCAATATCATCTTCCTTTATACGGAGAACTTCCGACGCTTCGTCTACTATGAACCCAATATTTTTATTATTGATATTAATAACTATAATTCTAGTATCAGAGTTGATTTCTTGAACTCCTTTAATCTTAAATCTTTTTTTAAGATTAACGATAGGTATTATCTCTCCCCTTAAATTAATAATACCATCTACAAAATATGGTGCGTTCGGAACTTTAGTACTTGACTTAAACTCACTTATTTCTTTAACCTTCATTATATCTACACCATATTTTTCATCAACTAATCTAAATATCACATATTGACTTTCAGCCATTGTGGTCCCCCCCGTTAAATGATATTACTCTCTTACAATCTTAATAGAGTCTAGCTGATTCTTAAAATTTTTCCTAAAGTTATTTAGATATTCTTCCCTAAGCTTTTGTTGTTCTAGTTTTTCTTCTTTTGTTAAGCCTTCAGCTTTAGACTTCTTCGCTAAATAGTTAATTTTGTCTATTTTTTCTTGAAAATTCAACTTATACCACTCCAACTACTTTTATTTTGATACTATACTATCATTTAAACACTAAAAATGTCAATTTTAAACTAATTTAATTGTCCTATTTTAGTTTCAACAGTATCTATTATTTTATGACTACTTATAAGATTTTCACATTTATTTATATCTATATTCATGATTCTATCATCAATCAATGTAGAAACTTCTTCCCTTATAATATCATAGGCAATTTTTGTTCCTTTACCTAAATTGTTACTATCTTTAAAATCAATAGCTTGTGCAGCGGCAAAGATTTCTATAGCTAAAACATTAGTAGCATTTTTAAGTATTTCCCTAGCCTTTCTTGCTCCAATAGTTCCCATGCTTACATGATCTTCTTGATTTGCTGAAGAAGGAATGGAGTCTACGCTAGAGGGGTGACATAATACTTTATTTTCAGAAACAAGAGCTGCAGCTGCATACTGAGCTATCATAAATCCAGAGTGTAATCCTCCCTTTTCCGTTAGAAATGCAGGTAATCCACTTAGTTGAGGATTAACCAATCTTTCAATTCTTCTTTCAGCTACATTTGCTAATTCAGAAATAGCTATTCCTAAGAAGTCAAATGCTAAGGCCATAGGCTGACCATGAAAATTGCCACCGGAAAAAACTACTTCATCATCAGCAAAGATCACTGGATTATCTGTAGCTGAATTTATTTCTATATTTATCTTCTCTAAAACATAATTAATAGCATCTCTACTTCCACCATGGATCTGTGGTATGCATCTTAATGTATATGCATCTTGAACTCTAATTTCTCCCTGCTTTGTAGTAAGCTTGCTTCCTTCAGTTATTTTAAGCATATTTTTAGCACAATTTATTTGTCCTTGATGAGGCCTTACCCTATGAATTCTTTCGTCAAATGCATCTGTTATACCATTTAGTGCTTCTAAAGTCATTGAAGCACTAATATCCGCCAATTTCATTAATTTTATTGCATCAAATACGGTTAGTGCTCCCACTGCGGTCATAACCTGTGTACCATTTATAAGTGCTAAACCTTCCTTTGAAGTTAAGTGTATTTTGTTTATTCCAGCTTTTTCCATAGCTTCAGCACCAGTTAACCTTTCTCCTTTATAAAAGGCCTCTCCCTCTCCAAGCATAACTAATACCATATGGGATAAGGGTGCTAAATCTCCACTTGCACCTAAAGAACCCTTTTCAGGTATAACAGGGTGCACTTCATTATTAACCATATCTATTAGTACGTTTAGTGTTGATAATCTAATACCAGAAAAACCCTTTGCCAGTGCATTTGCCCTTAAAAGCATTATAGCTCTAACTATTTCTTCTTCAAATGGATTTCCTACTCCACAGGAATGACTTATTATTAGATTTCTTTGAAGTTCTTGAAGCTCTTCCTTAGATATTGCCACATCACTAAATTTACCGAAACCAGTAGTAATTCCATATACAACTCTTTCTTCATCCACAAATCTATCGACCAAAGCTCTAGATTTCTCTACCTTTTCAACAGCTTCTTCAGTTAATTCCACCTTATACCCTTTTCTAGCAACATTTACTATATCTTCAATAGTAAGTCTCTCACCATCAATATAAACAGTTGACATATGCTCCACTCCCTTATAATTTCTATGATACTTCCTATTCTATATTCTATCATTATTCCCCTTAGTTTTTACAGTAAAATTGGAATATATAAAATTTTGTCAGCAATGTGGAGTTTTAATTGACTAAAGTTTTTTTATATCAAAAAACAAAACCTCCAGCTAGGAGGTTTTATTTATCTCATTGTGTTCTCAAGTTGCTTATGTACATCCTCTGCACTTAAACCCTTTGCATTAATAACAGACGCTTTAGTTGATGTGTCCTGCATACCTAAAAAGTTGCTATCTTGTCCCGATACAATCACTGCATCATAAGAGTCAATATTTATTTTATTGTTCTTAAGGGATTCAACAGTATATCCCTTTCCTTTTAAATAGCTTTGAACATTTTTTAATGAATCTTCTACTACTATTCTTCTCAAAATATTCACCTCCTACTGAATCTAATTTTATTATCTGCCAGTAGAAAGGAAAATATTCTATTAGAGAATATTTCTACAACTATCTCTTTCAATTAATTCATGGGGAAGAATAAAAATATTCTCGTTTGTTTCTTCACCCTTTATTCTTTTAATAATAAAGCGGATAGCAACAGCTCCTATATCATAAATAGGCTGTTTTATTGTTGTAAGCTTTGGCCTATACATTGAAGCTAATTTGATATCATTAAAACCTACAACTGATATATCTTCAGGCACTTTAAAACCATTGTCAAACAAATAATTCATAGCTCCGATAGCCATATAATCAGAGGTTGCAAAAATGGCTGTAGGGTGTGCTTCATCTTTTGTTAGTTCCTGTACGCATTCATATGCACTCTCCATTTTAGATTTTCCATCCTTAATAAGTTTTTCATCTATTGATATTCCATGTTCCTTCAATGATTGTGCATAGCCATTAAATTGATCAACACCAAAAACATCATTATCTATCCCACTTCTGATTAAGGCAATCCTCTTATGACCATTATCGATTAGATAATTTGTCATCTCATAGGATGCTAAATAATGATCAATGGAGATTGAGGGGATATTAAATTCACTAGTGTTTCTATTTATCATTACTATAGGTAACTCACTTGCTTCAAAGAATTCCTTATGTTTTCCATGTAAATTTCGAGTCATAAAAATTATACCTTCTACCTGCTTAGATTTTAATAGATTTAAATACCTCAGTTCTTGAGTAAGCTCACCATAGGTATTACAAAGAATAATATCATAATTGTACATTTTCCCTATTTCTTCAACCCCATTTAGTATTTCTCCAATAAAAAAGTTTGAAATATCCGGAACTATAACTCCTATAAGTTGGCTTTTTTTCATTACAAGACTCCTGGCAACAGGATTTGGAGTGTATTCTGTTTCTTCAATAACCTTTAATACCCTTTGTCTGACTTCATTACTCACTGGTTTAGAATCATTAATAACTCGTGAAACAGTTGATATTGAAACATTTGCTTTTTTTGCTACATCCTTAATAGTTATTACCATTTAATTCACCTCATAAGCTCATTATAATAATATATTAATATTCATTTCTAAATCTTCATTTTTTCATTTAATAGTTCAAGACACTCATCTACTTGAATAATTTGGTCTTCATTGAAATCCTTTAATACATTTTTTAAATATTTCCTTCTATTGTTTAGTGCTTCTTCTATTAAAACATTCCCTTTATTTAACACCTTAACCCTAGTAATCCTTCTATCATTTTCATCCCTAACTCTCTTTACTAAACAATGTTTTTCCATCCTATCTAGAAGGTCTGTTACAGTGCTACATGCTAAAAACATTTTATTGCTTAATTCTCCAATAGTTAATTCCCCTTCTCTTATAAGTATTAAGAGAGCTTCAAATTGAGGAGGAGTTATGTCAAAATCCGCAAAAATTTCCCTTCCTTTTTTCTTAATCTTTGAACAAATTGATCTTAGATTTTCCTCTATATCAATAATGTTATTTTGATCTGATTTTTCCTTTTTATTATACATGTAAACCCCCTGTTAATTTTATGTTGATTTACTTTGTTTTAATAATCAATAATAAACAATATAATAATTTAATATTTCTACAAGTAATTAATTTATCCTTTATTTTTTTCTCTTGAGTATTTTTTTATGTACAAATTAATTTTTATAGAATATTAAAAAGGATTTCAGAAAAAAATGTTGAACTATATTTAATTAGTAGAACTAATGAATATTTTTCCATAAATTTTTACATGGGGGAACCTAAATGAATATATTGAAAAAGCTTAAAGAAGCTCAAAAATTAAAATTTACCTTTATGATAATTCCACATAACGGGAAAAAGGTAAAACAAGTAAAAATAAATAAACTAGTTGTTGCAACTACCCTTTCTATGGTCATCTTTACTTCTATATTCTTTGTTGGATCAACAACAATCCTTTATAAGGAAAATCTATTTTTAAATCATGATCTAATCGTTGAAAATGATAAGGTAAATAGTCTTAACATCATAACTAAGCAACAACAGACGGAAATTGATAACCTAAAGGATACATCTAAATTTGTTATTGATAAGCTATCCCAGCTATATGCATTAGAGAATCAAGTAAGGGATATGGTAGGTCTAGAGAGTAGTAATGAAGATGAAAATGATATTCTACTAGCATCACGATCCCTAGATAATAGATCATCAACTTTTTTACAAGATGATATAGGTCCTTTAGACATAGAAGATCTTACAGATAGTGAATCAGTTAACACTATTTCAAATTTAATAGAATCTGAAAAGGGTAAGTTTGACCAACTTATTACGGATGTAGAAAAACAACTGAAGTTTCTTGAAAGCAAACCCGATAAATGGCCTGTTTCTGGTAATATTACTTCTGGGTTTGGATATAGAATTCATCCTATATCTAGAAAAAGAGATTTCCATCAAGGTATTGATATAGCTAATAAAACTGGTACTATAATAGTTGCTTCAGGTAGTGGTATAGTTACTTTTTCAGGTTACAACGGAGGATATGGTAGAGTTATAATTATATCTCACGGGTATGGATATAGATCTGTTTATGCTCACAATCAAGAAAATTTTGTCAAAGTGGGAGATAGAATTGAAAAGGGAGAATCAATAGCAAAATTAGGTAATACTGGTAGCAGCACTGGACCTCATGTACACTTTGAAATTCACTATAATGGAAATCAAGTTAATCCTTTAAAAATACTTAAAAAAGATTAGATTATTTAAAATAGGAGGCTAATATTATGCTTAAAAAGAAAAATAATACAACTTCACCTCAAGATCTAGATACAATTATAGGCGTAAATTCATCCTTTGATGGATCATTTAAAACATCAGGACTTCTCCGAGTAGATGGATTTTTTAGTGGGGATATAACAGTAGAAGGAAATGTAATTGTAGGAAAAGAAGGAAAAATAGTTGGAAGTATTACCGCAAAAAACATTGAGCTTTCCGGTATTATAGAAGGTAATGTTATTTCCTCTGAGCAAATGAAAATTTCTTCCTCTGGAAAACTAGTAGGAGATATAGAAGTAGGAAGTTTTGTAGTTGAAGAAAATGGTGTATTTGATGGGAAATGTAGGATGAAAAATTCTAATACCACAATAATGGAAGAAAGTAAACTATCTAGAGATATAAAGGCAATATAGGCAGGATTTATATCCTGCCTATATTTTTTCATTTTAAACATTAGATTATAATATTGGAGCATAAGTGTTTTTTCTATTTAAATCATTAAAATCTTTACTCTTGATGAAGGATTCCGATACATTTCCTAGTAGCAGTATACCCTTTCTAATTTCTTCAGGGTATACTGCTGCAATACTTAACCTTAGACAATTACTTTCCCTTTGATTTGGATAAAATACTCCTCCAGGTACAAATATGAGTTTTTTATTTATACTTTCAGAATATAATTCATTTGTTGAAAAACCTTCAGGTAACCTTATCCAAAAATTTATCCCACCTTTAGGATTTACAAAATTAATATTTTTATTAAGATGATTTTCAAGACTTTCAACCATAACATCAAATCTTTCCCTATATATTTCTTTCATAAAAGCTATATGCTTTCTCCAAATCCCTTTTCTAAGATATAAATCAAAGGCTCTTTGAATTAAACCTGATGTGGATATGTCAGAGGTATGCTTTGCCATAAGAATATCGTCATTCAATTTTAAGGGCACAACTAGAAAACCTAACCTCAATCCAGGCATGAATATTTTTGAGAAACTTTTTATATATATAACATTCTCATTCTTATCTATACTTTTTAAAGTTATACTGTCACTTGAATAAAAATTCAAATCACTCAGATAATCATCTTCTATAATCGTTATAGAATCCTTTGCTACTAGTTCTAAGAGTTTTTTCTTTTTATTTAAACTATAGGAGTAGCCTGTAGGATTTTGAAAGTTTGGCATAGTATAAATTAATTTGGGCTTATATTTTTTAATTGCTATTTCTAAAGCATATAAATCAATGCCATCTTCTAGTATTGGAACCTCAATTATCTTTGCCCCTCGTGACTTAAATGCAGCTATAGCCCCTGTATATGTTGGGCTCTCAACGATAACAGCATCTCCATGGTTTAATAACGCCTTTGAAACAACATCAATTCCCTGTTGGGCTCCTGATATTACTTGAACATTATCTAGTCTTGTATCTATTTCATAATGTTTAAGATAATCAACAATAGATTCCCTTAACTGATAGTAGCCTTTACTCTCCTGATATCCAAAAGCAAAACCTTTATCTCTATCTAAAATTTCATTAAGGGCTACTTTGAAATCCTCTATTGGGAACAGTTCTGGTGTAGGCGTACCACTAGCAAAATTAATTCTGTCTTTTCTAATTTGTATATGCCCTCTATCCATTAATTCTAAATCTTCATATATTTCATCTTCAATTATATTCAGCTTTACTTCTTGATTATAAATTGGCTTAGGTAATACAAATGTTCCACTCCCAATTTTTTTGTATACAAAGTTATATTTTTCTAATTTATTGTATGCATTCACTACCGTTACATTATTTACATTTAAATGATCTGCTAATTTTCTTATGGGAGGTAGCTTTTCATGGGAATCAAGCACATTATTTTCAATCATATTCTTAATTTCATTAAATAATTGAATATATATATGATCCTTTCCTTCCCTGTCTATATGTATGCTATTATATTTATCCATATCGATTACCACCCTGTAAATTATTATAATGATATCTTAGTAATTCTATTATAAATGATTATAGTATTATTGCAACTCTCACAAATTAATTATATTGTTTATTCTAATCAAGATAAAACAAAGTGTGGATAGTTCCACACTTTGTTTTTTATCTGTTATCATACTTATCTATTAACTCTTGTAGCTTTCTAGCCTGCATACCTGATTCTTCAGCAAATTGCTTAAATGCACTCTTTACCTCTTGCCCTTCTACTTGCTTAGAGAACATTTCATAATCTCTCACGTTTTCCTGAGCATCAAGAAGCTTTTTCATAACTGTATCTCTTGTGTTCATATTCAAATTAATGCACCTCCTTATTTATCAATATTATTTTCTCATTTAACCAATGATTTTATGTAAGAAAATTTAATGCTAAAATATATTTTAACCATAAATCCTTGATATATTATCACTTTTATACAAAATAGAAAACTAAGCTCATAGTTTATTATACTACTTGCTTAGCTTTAAGGCTTTTGACATTATATATTCATAATTTCCTTAAATTCACTTGCCTTATTTCTACTTACAGAAACCTTTTCATCAAAACCGTTTAAAACTATTTGAAAAGTCCCATTAAACCAGTTATGAATTTCTTTAACTTCATCTAGATTAACTAGAAAGCTTCTATGACTTCTAAAAAAATTAGATTTAAATAATTTTTCTTCAAGTTCTGATAGGTTTAGACTTGTTGTAAATTCCCCAATTTTTGATCTTATTATAGTATTCCTACCAACAGTAGTTATAAAAGATATATCCTTGGGATTAAGTGGAATATATTTTCCGTTTTTATAAACACAAATTCTTTCAACTTTATCCCTTTTTATTTTTATGTTTTGAACTAATTCGTCAATTTTATTAGAATAGTTTTCAGAGTCATCTCCATTGTTAATTGCAATTCTTAATCTCTCTATTGTTGTCATTAATCTTTTTTTATTTATTGGCTTAAGTATATAGTCAATTGCATTTACTTCAAAAGCTTTTATGGCGTATTGGTCATAGGCAGTTACAAAAACTATATAGGGTATATTATTTAAGCTTAGCATTTCTTTCACTAAATCAAATCCGTCCATCTTAGGCATATTTATGTCTAAGAAAACAACATCCAATTTATGCTTTTTAATAAGGTTATAAGCTTCAATTCCATTTGAAGCCTCACCTACTATTTCGAATTCACTTGTTTCCTTCAAAAGATATATTATTTCATCTCTAGCTGGAATTTCATCATCTACAACTATACATTTCATGCAATCTGCCCCCTTTTAATATCAATTTCCTTAGGAATATTAATATTAACCACAGTTCCTTTACCTAATTCGCTATCTAGTTCTATTCCATATTGGTACCCATAGTTGCATTTTAATCTTCTATCAACATTTTTTAATCCAATTGATTCATGGTTTTCACAATCCACTAGTAAATCTTTTACAATTTCTGGTGATATCCCAATTCCGTTATCTTCTATACAAATATTAATATATGTTCCCTTGTCCTTCACCAATATATTAATTTGTAGTAATTCACTTGACCCTCTCAAACCATGCTTTACTGCATTTTCTACTATTGGCTGAAGTATTAAGGGAGGTACCTTGATTTTAATTCCTTTGTCTATATCAAAGTAAATTTTTATTCTATCCCCAAATCTGGCATGAACAATAGCTAGATATGATTCTATATGAGATATTTCCTGATAAAAATCTATCTCATCTTGGTTAACCTTCATATTTTGTCTCAGATAGTCACCTAAATGAGTTATAAGATCTCTAGCGTTATCAGGCTTAGTTCTAATAAATGAAGCTATAGTATTAAGAGCATTGAAAAGAAAGTGAGGATTTATTTGTGCTTGAAGAACCTTTAGCTCTGCCTTATCCAACAACTTTTTTTGATAATCAATCTTACTAAGCTCAATTTGAGTTGAAAACAATTTTGCCAGTCCCAATGCCAATTGTATATCTAAAGTAGTTATTCCTGGTCTAATTCTATTATATAATTTTAAAGTTCCAATTACTTCTTCCCTTTCCTTAAGAGGAACTATTACAGCAGAATTCAGGTCACAATCTTCATATTTGCATCCTATCTCTTCCTTATTTTTTGCTAATATATATTCCCCCCCTTTTATTACTCTGTAAGTTAAATCAGTCAGAGGAATGCTTCCACTTTTGTGATGGTCACAACCCTTACCAACATGGGCTAGTATTTTTTTATCATCAGTTATAGCTACAGCCTGCAATCCTGTCATGCTATATATAATCTGTGCCGTTGAACTTGCAGTATCTTCATTAAAACCCTGTCTTAGGTATGGCAGAGTTTTATTAGCAATTCTTAATATCAATTCAGCTTTTTCTGCTCCAATCTGCTCCTGTTCTATAAATATCCTCTGAGTAATACCAATAAATATTGAAATTCCTATTGCATTTACAAAAACCATAGGAAACCAAATTATTTTCACTAAGGTTAATGCATCGCCAAAGGGTTTAGCTATAATCAAAATCATTATCATTTGAATTATCTCAGCTACTGCTCCTATTATTAATGAAACAAACCAATCCATTCTAATGTTTTTAAATATTTTACTCCCATATCCTGCTATAAGTCCTTCTGCTACTGTTGATATAGCACAGGCAAAAGCCGTAAATCCGCCTATATCAGTAGCCCATCTATGTCCCCCTGCAATCAATCCACTTAAAAAGCCAACCAGAGGTCCACCTAACCATCCACCAACAAACACACCGATTACTCTAGAATTAGCTATTGCTCCATTAATTTTAATTCCTGAATAAGTACCAATTATACCAAACAGCCCAAACAAAACTGCCATTATTAGTTTATCTACTATAGTTATGTCTTTTTTAGTTAAAGTGCGTCTAAAAATCTTTACCTTTGAAAGCAAAAAGGCAAGAATAATTATTATACCTGATCTACTAGTCAAATTTTCAAGCAGTTGAAGTATCAAAGCATTCATCCCCCATATTTAACTTTAATACGATAATTATACCATAACAAAACCTTTATTTAATCACTTTATCAATTTGTATTCTTCTATCATTATGACAGTTTTT
>SWCB01006711.1_pt1 | contig 10775 bp, 7 predicted proteins | sample 4692901 | NCBI WGS metagenome assembly SWCB01 (sample SAMN10267276, study PRJNA491770) | bioreactor metagenome | isolation source: DHS bioreactor inoculated with subseafloor sediment | place: Japan: off Shimokita Peninsula | collected 2006-08
TGCAACTAACGCCAGCGCTGTAGAGTTGACGCTTGAGCTACCCAAAATTTTACTACCATATCTAAAACTAGAATCAATATAGTCAATTAGTACTACTCGCCGAAAATAGTTTGCAAAAGCTAATCGGAGATATTAAGTTATTGTGAATCAATATTCACCTTAGAGCTACTATGAAATTTACTAAAATATTCGCGTTATTAGGTCCTGGTATTGTCTGGGCTGCCACCAGTATTGGTGTTTCTCATATTGTTCAAGCAACACGTGCTGGCGCTGACTTTGGCTTTGCCCTGTTAGGCTTTATTATCCTTGCGCATGTGGTTAAGTATCCATTTTTTTTATTCGGCCCTAAATATGCCGGGCTTACAGGAAAAAGCTTACTTGATGGTTATAAAAGTGTCGGTAATTGGGCATTTTATTTGTTTTTATTTTTAACCTTTGTCACGATGTTTTTTGTTCAATCGGGTGTCACGATAGTGACATCCGCACTAGCAATGAATTTGTTTGGTGATGTGCTTTCACTATCGCAGTGGGCGGCGCTGACCTTAGTTATTGTTTGCGCGGTATTAATTATTGGCCACTATAAGTTATTGAGTTCTTTACTTAAGTGGATGATGCTTATTTTAGTAATATCGAGCATTATTGCATGGTTTGCAGCGGTTAATCGCTTAGGATTTAGTCCTTCAGCTGAAGCGCCGGTTATTTCATTAACCTCTGCCGCGAGTATTGCCTTTATTGTTGCGCTTATTGGTTGGATGCCGACGGCTATTGAAGTGTCGGTTTGGCACTCTATTTGGACCACATCACGTGTTGAAAAACCAGGTAAATCATCAGCTAAAAATGCGACTTTAGATTTTAATATTGGTTACTTAACGAGTTTTTTACTGGCAATTATATTCTTATGGTTAGGGGCGCTATTAATGTTTGGCCAAGGAGAAGGCTTTGCGAAATCAGCGGCAGCTTTCGCCGGGCAATTAGTTGGAATTTATAGTAAAGCTTTAGGTGATTGGAGCTGGTTGCTGATGGCTCTTGTCACCTTTATTGCTATATTCTCAACTACTTTTGCGGTAGCTGATGGCTTTCCACAAGTATGGCGACGTGCTGCTTTGCTTGCCAGCAATGAACAAAGTGAGGCTACACACAAAAGAGCAAACAAAATTTATATTGGCTCGTTATTAGTGCTAGCGGTGGGGAGCTGGTGGATTATTAGTGACTTTAGTGCTGACATTAAAGCGCTGCTTGATTTTGTTACGACGGTTTCTTTTGTTAGTGCGCCTATTTACGCTTGGCTAAATTATAAGGTGATGATGGGGGCTGATGTTTGTCAAACGCAAAAGCCGCAAGGCTGGTTTAAAGTATATACTTTGGTATGTTTGACCGTGCTGACCTTATTTAGCGGCTTCTTTTTGTGGTGGAAATTTTTCTCTTAATATCATGCTGAAGCGTTGCGGTTTTTATAACTGAAAAATCCCTGTGTTCAAGCGCTCACGTTATTGAGCGTAACACATTTTATTAGCCTATATTTAACGTGCTTGTTAGCCAACTAGCTTAATTTGACAATATAGCGGGGCTATTTACAAGCTATTGTTAACAAACAATTAGTCATGAAAGATGATGAATAAACAAGGTTGTTATTAGCCATATTTAATACAAGAGAGAAGAAGCATGATGCAAATTAATGGTGGCTGCCATTGTGGCGAAATCGAATTTGAAGCTGAAGTTGACGAAAATAAAGTGATTGTTTGCCACTGTCTTGATTGCCAAAGGTTATCAGGTACAGCATTTAGAAGTGTTGTGGTATCTGAGCCTGACGGAGTTAAGTTTACTAAAGGTAAGGTGAAAGAGTATATTAAAATTGCTGAAAGCGGCAATCAACGTGCGCAGGGGTTTTGTGAAAATTGTGGTAGCGCACTTTATGCCACTTCAGTTGAGCCATTAAATAGAGTGTATGGCATCAGAGCGGGTTGTATTGAGCAACGTAATTTATTAACGCCAAAAAATCAAATTTGGTGCCGCTCAGCTGTACCTTGGTTAAAAGATATTGCCGATATTCCTATGTTCGATACGATACCGATGAAGTAGTCACATATACCCAAACCACTTGAAAATGCAGGATTGTGCAAGTCGAAAAAAGGTTCGCACCAAGGCATTGATTGAAGGGAATGGTTGTTCTCGGCTCTGGCATCCTGCTTCGCTCTACCTTCTGCATCCTTGCAGTCGCATTGTTAAAATCAATAACGCCGGTGATGACCCTTTATCGCTTTGCCCTGCGGGAGCTAAGCTAGAAAATTAGTGCAGCGTTGCATACATGGATGTATGTACTTAGCTTTTGTCTGGAGCAAAAAAGCTGTGCAGCACTTGATAAGGTTCCCACAGGGATGTGGGACATTAGGATAATGCAGGAGCTATTATCGAGAATAACCATTATCAAGTGCTATGCCTTGCGCTGATTTCCTAGCTTAACGCTGAAACTGCATTTTCAAGTGGCTTGGGTATAATCAGGCTTTTACTGTGATAGGGCATGAAAAAAAACAAGGGGTATTGAAGGGCTGCTTATTCGCTAACAGTTTTTAAAGCGCAATTTCAAAAGGTCATTCAGCAGCAATAAAAAAAACGGGCATCTACTGATGCCCGTTTTTAGTTATAACGTTTTGCTTAATGGGTACTTAGCAGTTAGTCTTCTTCAACCAAAGTCATGAGTGATGTGTTACCACCAGAGGCGGTAGTATCAATACTGATGGTTTTTTCCGTTAATAAGCGTTGTATCAAGTTATCGAAATATTCTGAACTGATCACCGGTAATATTGCGCCTGCACGTTCTGCAAGCTTTTCACTGATAAAGTGCTTACGATCACAGTTACCATCAACCACAATACCTGATAACGCAGGATGCGCTAACATCGTGGTTAAGTGGCGTAATTTAGCAACTTGGAAAACATCTTTGTCTTCGCCAGTGGCAATAAATTTATCTCTAAAGGCAATCGCTTCATCGTAATACAGATCAGAAACAACCGTGATCACCGTATTACCTGTTGCCAAGGCCGTAACAATAGATAACAACCAGAAGTGAAAACTTACGTTTTTATCAGCAAAACAGATGATATTGCCACGGTTTTCTAAATACAGTACGTTTGACTCACCCGTTGGCCCTGGTAGGAACGTTGGCTTTTTCAATTGCTTTTCAATGCTAATTAACTGTGAGCGAGCTGCTTTCAAGCTGCGGTTTAAATCATCAGCTAAGTCATCAACAATATCTACATGAGCAATTTTTGCTAACAACTGACGAACGCAAGAGATACGAGTATTTAATTCGGTTAAACGCCAGCCTTTCTCTGCTGCATTGGCCTTATCCATGAATAAAATCGCTTCTTTTTCTGATTGTTCATCACCGTCTAATGCTTCAACTTGCCAAGGTAGTAAGTTGAATTCTTCCGGATCAGGTGTGGCTTTTTCTTTTACTAAACGCGTGAGATAGTTAGGTCCGCCAGCTTTGGGTCCTGTACCTGAAAGGCCGCGACCACCAAAAGGTTGTACGCCAACAATGGCACCGATCATATTGCGGTTAATATAAACATTACCAGCACGTGAAAGCTTAGCTAAATCAAAAGCTCGATGCTCAATACGGGTATGAATGCCCATCGTTAAACCAAAGCCAGTACCATTAATTTTATCAATAACCGCTTCTATTTCGTTGCCTTTAAAGCGCACAACATGCACACAAGGACCAAATACTTCCTGCTTAAGTACGCTAATGTCGTTAATTTCATAGAGGCGTGGCGCAAAAAAGAAGTGTTCATTATCAGCAACTTCATCAGCAATCGGGCATTGGTATAACAATTTACCGTGGTTTTGCATGTAGTCGCTGTGAGCATTCAGGGCGTCTAGTGCTTTTTGATCAATTACCGGGCCGATATCCGTGCTTAGCTTTGCAGGGTTACCTACATGTAGTTCTGCTAATGCACCTTTGAGCATAGTGATCACGTCATCAGCAATATCTTCTTGTAAAAATAGTACGCGTAGTGCTGAACAACGTTGACCTGCTGATTGAAAACCCGAAGAAATAACATCATCAACGACTTGTTCTGGTAACGCGGTTGAGTCAACAATCATACAGTTTTGACCACCGGTTTCGGCAATTAATGGCACTTGATCGCCACCACGCTCAGCTAAGGTTTGCGAAATTAGCGTACCGGTTTGTGTTGAGCCAGTAAACATGACTGTTTGAATGCGGTCATCAGGAATAATAACGCTACCCACTTCACTACCACGGGCAATAACGGCTTGCACAACCCCCTCAGGCAACCCCACTGACTTCATTAAATCAATGGTGCGTAAAGCAATTAAGCTGGTTTGTTCAGCTGGTTTTGCTAATACGGTATTACCCGTAGCAATAGCCGCGGCAACTTGACCTAAAAATATTGCCAGAGGGAAATTCCATGGGCTAATGCATAAGATAACCCCACGGGCTTCTAAGCGTTCATCCGCGGCAATTTCAACGGCTTTTTCAGCATAGTAGCGACAAAAGTCAACCGCTTCTCTGACTTCATCTATACCGTCTTGAGTTATTTTACCGGCTTCTTTGATACATAACGCGATTAGTTCGTCGGTATGGCGCTCAAGAATATCGGCAACACGACACAGTAAGGCAGCACGCTCAGTGACGGGGGTGGTTGACCATGTGGCAAAAGCGGTTTCAGCAACATCGATCATCGCTAACATGTCGTCTTTGTTGTGGTGCTGATGAAAACCGATAATTTCGCTGTGATTTGCTGGATTTTTTACCGCAACGGCACCTGAAGGCACATCGTTTTTATTAAGTAGATTATCGACAAACCAATTATCTAATGATGCCTTTAATGGCGTAATAACATTGATGTCAGTTAAGTCTAAGCCTTTCGAGTTATCACGGCCTAAGCCTTTTTCGTCGTGGTATAACGCAATAGGTTTGATAATCTGATGATTGTATTTATCTTTTAAGCGTTGAGTTTTTTCAACGGGGTCGCCCAGTAATGACTCAACGGGTTGTGACTCGTCAACAATAGCATTTACAAAAGACGAGTTAGCGCCATTTTCTAATAAACGACGAACTAAATAAGCTAATAGGTCTTCATGGTGACCGACAGGTGCATAGATGCGGCATTGAATGTGTTCGCCGGCGACTATTTGATCGTATAATGAATCCCCCATGCCATGCAGACACTGGAACTCAAAGCCTTCTTTATCATCACCAGCCAGTTCAACAATAGTTGCTGCGGTATAAGCATTATGCGTAGCAAATTGTGGATAAATAGTATCTCTGTATTCTAATAGTTTATTGGCGCAGGCATGGTAAGAAACATCGGTTGAAGACTTACGAGTAAAAACAGGAAAATGAGCATGACCATCTTTTTGAGCATTTTTAATTTCAGTATCCCAGTAAGCACCTTTTACCAAGCGCACCATCATTTTTCGGTCAACACGAACGGTTAATTCTCGTAGCCAATCAACCACAAAAATAGCGCGCTTTTGATAGGCTTGTAATGCGATACCAAAACCGTCCCAATTGCCTAATTCATTATCACTAAATACCGCTTCAATGATATCAAGTGAAATGTCTAAACGTTCAGACTCTTCAGCGTCAACGGTTAAACCAATATTATAACTTTTCGCCTGTAAGCAAAGTGCCTTTAGTTTTGGTACTATTTCAGCCATTACACGTGCTTTATGGGTAAATTCATAACGTGGGTGAATTGCCGAAAGTTTAACGGAAATACCTGGTACTTTACGTGGATCGTTTTTACCTGAAGCAACGGCAACTTTACCGATAACTTCTATCGCATCTTGATACGCTTTTAAATACCGATCAGCGTCGGCCATGGTGCGAGCGCCTTCGCCTAGCATGTCGTATGAATAAACATAGCCTTTTTGTTCTTTTTCTGCGGCACGCTCAGTTGCTGCTGTGATGGTTTCGCCCATAACAAACTGCTTGCCCATAATTTTCATGGCATAGTTCATTGATTTACGAATAACGGGTTCACCCAAGCGACCAATGGTTTTTTTCAATAAACCAAAGCTGTCTTGTTTACGTTTATCGGCATAGTTAACCATAGTGCCGGTAATTAATAAGCCCCAAGAAGATGCATTAACGAATAAAGAATCGCTGCTGCCCAAATGGCTGCTCCATTGGCCTTGCGATATTTTGTCACGAATGAGGGCATCTTGTGTGTGCTTGTCTGGCACTCGAAGTAAGGCTTCGGCCAAACACATTAATACTACACCTTCTTCACTTGATAGTGAGTATTCATTTAATAAAGCATCTATTGCGCCATTACCAGATTGGTCTTGACGAATTTTTAATACCATTTTTCGAGCTCTTTCCCAAGCTCGGCTTCTAGCACTGACATTAACTTCAGCTAGAGGGAGAATATGATCTACTGCGATGTTTTCATCAATACGATAAAATTCACGAATTTTCTGACGAATAGGGCAGTCTGTGATAAACGAACCATTAAAAAGCATATGCTTTTCCTCAAAATGACTAAATAGTAGCCTGTTACTAGTTAGCGAAAGTTACAATAGAATAATTCGTGCATTCTAAATAAAACTTAACCGTATGTGCTAGCTAAATTTGCCTTTTAAGCCATTTAAAATGCCGTTAAAGTTTAATGCCGCAGTAGAATGTATTTGATGTTAATAAATTTAACATCTGTAAAATTAAATAACGGTGTTTCCAAAGTAAATAAAACGCGGTTCAGATTGAATAAATAGCGCCATTATTTGCTTCGCAACGCCATATTCGTAGTTAATGTCATCTTTAATGCTATGCTTGATACTTGTAAAAAAATAAAAGTCACTATCATTAGACAAATGTACTTGATTGCTTAGCTAAATAAGGCAAAATAAGATTTAACATTTTAGTTATATCGTCATTATTTAATGTGCTTGTTGTTTTACTAGTGATTAAATAAACGTTGGATTAACGCTGATAGCATAAAAGAGGAACTGATGGCCGTTTTAATTAACAATCAAACGCAACAACGTTGCCTACTGCAATCTCATCATAGCTTTGGTCGACTTAAAAGCTCAGTTAATACTTACGTTAGTGATGCATATATCTCTAAAATACATGCTTTTATTGAATGGAATGAGCAGCACTGGCTACTGCGTGATGTCAGTAGTAATGGTACTTGGCTTAATGGTAATAAATTATCTCGTGAACAAGTTGCCCAGCTTAATGTTGGTGATGTGATCACCTTTGCAGGTAAATCTAATAATGCATTTGAGGTGTTTGATGTTAGCCCCCCTTGTGATTGCTTGATTCCCGTGGCGCATAACAGCGACGCTATTCAATTAGAGTATTTACACTTATTACCGAGTCAAAAGTCGCAAAATATCGTCCTTAGCTATAACAACCAAACCTACTCTTGGTGGCAAGAAATTCTTGACGATAATTTGAATCAACCAATTTCTGCCAGTGAACTTGATGATCAAGCGTATTTAGATATTGACGGCTTAACATGGCAGCTACAAATTAACCGCAGTATTGCTGAAACACAATTGCTCAGACCTAGTGTAACTTCGCTTGATGAATTAAGTTTTTTATTTCAAACCAGTTTAGATGAAGAAAGCACCCATGTTGTTATGCAAAGCGGCGAAGAGCAGATTGATTTATTAGTACGTAGTCATCACTACCTTATGCTAACACTTGCTCGTCAACGTGCGAAAGATATGCAAGCAGGTCTTGATGATAGTGAACAAGGTTGGGTATATGCCGAACACCTTGCGAAAGATTTAGGACTAGATGCTAGTCATTTAAATATACAAATTTACCGTATTCGTAAACAGTTCGTTGATGCCCTAAATAACGCTTGTGAGTCAAATAACATTATAGAGCGCAATGCCGGTAAGCTACGTTTAGCCAGTAAGTCTTTTTGTATTCATAAAGGCGATAAAGTGGAATGTGATACGCGTCAAGTAAGTTTACTGGAAGTCGAGCCAAACGATAGTTATAAAATGAGTCAAAATATCACCAGTTATGCTGGCCAACGAGCTCATTAAGTTACTGATTATTATGCGTGTATTGGCGAAATGATATGCAATAATATTGAGTTAAATAAAAATAAAAATAAAAATAACTTCAATTCGGGCATATCAATAACACTTGGTATGAAAATGAATTAATACATAATCAACTGAATTAAAATATCAAGTGAATCCAGATAACGACACCATCATCATTGCAGATACTCAATGCAGCGAAGTGACCTTGCTTTCTGAGCAGGAACAAGCGGCTCAAACACAGCAAGTTAATCATAACAGTATGACGCACTTTAAAATTATCGATATTCTCGGTAAGGGCGGCATGGGCGCTGTTTATAAAGCTAAAGATCTGGCTTTAGAGCGCTTTGTTGCGATTAAAATGCTGCGTATTAGCGATGCTCAACAGGCATTAATACTGGCAGAAGCGAAAACCATTTCTAAACTTAATCACCCTAATATAGTGACCATTTATGATATTGCTCGTGACGGCGATAGCAACTTTATTGTCATGGAATGGGTTAATGGTCGGCCATTAAATGCTGTTATTCCGCAACAAGGTTTGGCGCTAAATATCGTTATTGATTATGCCAAGCAGATGGTGGCTGCACTTGCTTGTGCCCATCAGCAACAGATTATTCACCGCGATATTAAACCGCAAAATATTATGGTCGATATAAATGACCAGGTTAAAATACTCGATTTTGGCATTGCTGCCTTGTTAGAGCCAAATGGTAGTATCGAGCTAGAGCAAACGCCAGAGTCAGCACTAAAAACCGCGTCAACACCAACGAAAATACCGTTAGTAGCCACTATTGTTGGCGATGAAAATAGCGATAAAAAATCGTCATCATTAGCAATAACAGGCTCTGTACAGTATATGGCACCGGAGCAAATTCAAGGGAAAACGGGTGATGCGCGCTCAGACTTATTTTCGTTTGGCATTGTGCTGTATGAAATGTTGACCGGCGTTAAACCCTTTTTAGGTTTGAATATAGCGCAAATTACTGACGCGATTACACAAGGAAAATATACCCCGATAGCTGAACTGCTAAAAGAGCGAGAGGCCGAGCGAGAAGTTACGTGTCAACTTGAAGGTGAGAGAAAACATAAGCGTGCAGCTAAACAATCTCTGAAAATTAACAGCAAAAAAACGCAACTTGATATCCCCGCAGAGTTAATTACTGTGGTTGATAAGTTACTGCAATCTAAGCCTGATGCACGTTACCAAAATGCGCAAGACTTAGCGCAAGATCTTGCCGCCATAGACCAGCAGCTAAGAACAAAAAAAAATTTGGTGGCAACAGCAACATTGGCTGACTCAAAGTTTATTTATTTTACCGCTAATCGCTGTTTTAGGCTGGAGTGTCCGCAGCGTTTTATTCCCGCCCAGCACGCAAGAGTTGATTGCTCGACAGCTAGTTGAAGCAAAGAAGATTGCTTTTTTACCGTTCGATAATATTAGCGGCGATCCGGTGTTACAAATTTTTAGTGACGGTATCGCGACTATGCTCAGTAGTGATTTAGCCGAAGTAGGTTATCAGCAAGGTGATGGTAGCACTTGGGTATTACCAACAAGTGAAATTAGACAACTTGACGACCCGAGCGTTAGTGGAATTTATAATAAATATGGTGTCGATACTATAGTCACCGGCAGTATTCAGCATATGGGCTCTACGCGCAGTTTGCATTTAAGCTTAGTTAATGGCGCCGATGGTCGGCAGTTAAAGTCTATCCAACTTACCTTGGATGCAGAAGATTTATTTGCTGCGCAAAGCGACATTCGCCAACAGGTGATGAACTTGCTCGATTGGCAAATACCAGCGGAGTTAACCGCTCGATTTGCTGCGCAAAAACCGGCTTTTGATGGTGCTTATAAACACTATTTAGCCGGCCGAGGCTATCTATATCGCTTTGATCACGAAGATAATATTGCTAAGGCATTGGCCGCTTTTAATACTGCGATCAGTCTCGATCCTAACTATGGTGATGCTTATGCTGGAGAGGCAGAAGCACAATTACAAAGTTTTAATGCATTAAAAAACGTTGAGTTATTATTGCCAATGTCTAATACCATTACTCAATTAAAAAAAATTGATAGTAAGCATCGCTTGTTAAGTTACTTGGAAGCAGAGCTAAAACTTAATCAAGGCGACTATACTAATGCTGTGAGTTTATTTAGTGAAAGTATTAGCAGTCAACCTAACTTTATAAGAGCTTATATTGGCCTTGCCGATTCTTATCAACAGCTTGGTGAATCCGCAAAAGCAGAGGAAACCTTATAAACGCTTATCAGTTAATGCCCAATAATGGTTTAGTGTTAACAGAGCTAGGAGTGTTCCATTACAGTAATGGTAGTTACCATTCTGCGATAGACTACTTTGAGCTTTTAGCTCAACAGGCACCTAATAATTTTACTGCCTATTTGAATATAAGTGCCTGTCACTACCTTAATGGTGATATTAAATTAGCATTATCAGCAGCACAGAAAGCCTTAACGATTCAACCAAACTATATTGTTTACTCTAATCTTGGTACTTACTACTTTATCTTAAAAGACTTTAATCAGGCCGTTGTCGCCTTTGAAAATATGATCGCTTTAAATGATAGTGATTATATTAATTGGGGCAATTTGGCTGATGCTTATCGCTTTGCGAATAACCCCAAATATATTGATGCTTTCAGGCAGGCCATTATGATAGCTGAACAAACTCTTTCATTTAATGCACATGATAAAACAACAATAGCTTCATTAGCCTATT
>SWCB01000889.1_pt1 | contig 10770 bp, 9 predicted proteins | sample 4692901 | NCBI WGS metagenome assembly SWCB01 (sample SAMN10267276, study PRJNA491770) | bioreactor metagenome | isolation source: DHS bioreactor inoculated with subseafloor sediment | place: Japan: off Shimokita Peninsula | collected 2006-08
ACCCGTACATGCGCCAAACGCGCACGAGTGAATCATGGGATCCGTATCAGTCATGGTTTCAGTATCCAGTCGCGACTCTTATTGCGATCTGGCGTATCTTTCCTTGTGAATGCCGCCTCTGGCTAGGTGCCGCTCGGGGTACATACGAAGGAGATAGCCATGTCGGATAATGAATCATCACGAATGAACCCACTCATGGTCGGTCTCGCCCTGGCGGCGACGGCGACCTTGATCGCACCGCTGACCGCCCTGGCGGGCACGGGACACAACTACTACACCGTGCAAGAGCTGACGCCCCTTCCCGGTGGAAGCACCAGCCGAGCGCTGGGGCTCAACGAGTTCGGAGACGTCGTGGGCGTGAGCAACGCCCCGGCCGGATTGCACCGCGGCGTCCTCTGGCGCGACGGGCAAGTCATCCAAATCTCCGGCAGCAGTAACAGCGGTGACTCAAGCGCCACCGCCATCAACGACGGCGGCGTCGCGGTCGGACTGGACGGCGTCTTCGGCAGCAACGCCTACACGTGGCAGGATGGCGTCGGCCTCCCGCTCGGAACGTTCATTGACTGCTGCAGCGAAGCGCTCGATGTCAACGAGAACGGCCTCGTCGTCGGCTTCGCGGCAGTGGGCAGCTTCGGAAACTACCAGGCCGCCAAGTGGGAGGATGGCAACGTCCATAGCTTCGGCTTCTACGGCAAAGCCCAGGCGGTGAATGACCTCGACCAGATTGTCGGAACGCGATACCTCACCTGGGCCGGCGCCTTTCTGGCCGAGGGTGATGTGGTCATGTCGCTCGGGACGCTGGGCGGCCAGGTCAGCGAAGCGTTCGACATCAACAATCTCAGCCAGGTCGTCGGCTATTCCATAACCGCTGAGGACGACACGCATCCGTTCATTTGGCAAGACGGTGCCATGACCGACCTCACTACGCTGCCGGGCACCGACACCGGTACCGCGTTCGCGATCAACGACCTCGGCGCTGCCGTGGGCGAGACATTCCTCTACGATGACTTTCAGTTCAAGGCGACGCTGTGGGAATCCGGACAAATGCCCGTTGATTTGAACGACTACCTGGTGACCGACGAGGACTGGCTGCTGGAGACGGCGCACGACATCAACAACGCCGGCCAGATCGTCGGCAGCGGCCGCTACAACGGCCAGCCCCGCGCCTTTCTGCTCACGCCGACCGCCACTCTCGGCGATCTCGACGGCGACGGTGATGTCGATCAAGCCGACCTGGGCATCCTGCTCGCCTCCTATGGCGTCGACGACGGCGGCGATCTCGACGGCGACGGCGATACCGACCAGGCGGACCTGGGCATTCTCCTCGCCAACTACGGCTCCTGAGCCGAACCAACCCTGACGACGCCCCGCTTCCTGGGGGCGCAACGGCAAATCCTGTCCATCCACCTGCAGGGCGGCGGTCCATCGCGATCGCCGCCCTCTTTCGTGTCACGACTCGCCCCCACATTCGCAAGAACGGTCAAGCGGCAGCCCCTGACGTCCTGCTAGGCTTCTTGCATCATGAGCGAACACCAGCCCACCACCCGAAACGACTACGCCAAGCGCATCCTGCGCGTCCTGGTGCACATTCAACACAACCTCGATAGCGATCTGTCCCTGGATGACCTCGCCGCCATCGCCCACTTCTCGCCCTACCACTTTCACCGCGTCTTCCGCGGTCTGGTGGGTGAGTCGGTCATGCAGCATGTACGCCGGCTGCGGCTGGAGCGGGCGGCGATGCGGCTCAAGCAGAGCGAGCGCCCCATCACCGACCTCGCCTTCGAGGCGGGCTACGAAGCGCACGAGTCGTTCACCCGCGCCTTTCGCAGCGCCTTCGGTTGTTCGCCCAGTGACTACCGCGCTCTGGCCGCCTGCCCGGAAGCGAGCCTTGAAACCCCCACCGCCGTGCACTTCGTCGCCGCCGGCGTTGACATGAACTTCACCCCGATCAACCTGGAGACCCAGCCCATGCACGTTGAGATCAGAGAACTGCCGGTCATGCGCGTCGCCTTCATCCGTCACACCGGCCCCTACCAGGAGGTCGCCTCGACCTGGGGCAAGCTCTGCGGCTGGATGGGTATGAAGGGACTGCACGGCCCCAACGTTCGCATGTTCGGCGCTTGTCACGACGACCCCGAGGTCACGCCCGCGGACAAGATCCGCTACGACGCCTGCGCTACCGTGGACGAGTCAATCGAGGCGGAAGGCGAGATCGGCATCCAGGAGTTCGGCGGCGGCCGCTGGGCGGTCACCATGCACGAGGGCCCCTACGAGAACTTCAAGGACACCTACGCTGCCTTGTATGGCCGCTGGTTCGCCGAGAGCGAATACGAGCCCGGCGACGGTCCCTCACTGGAGATGTACCTCAACGACCCCAACACCACGCCGCCGGCCGAGCTGCGTACGGAGATTTGGGTGCGCGTGCGGGAGTGAGGGCGGCACCGACCGCAAGGCAGCCCTAGCAGCCGTCGCCACCAACTCCTCCCTTGCCAGCACGGTCGCGAAAGAACGGAATGAGAAATGTGAGGCGTGGACGACGGAGCCTTGATCCAACTTGTACTCGCAGATACCAGCGGATCACGTCCTTCGGATCGCCAACCCGAAACTCCGGCCAGCTTTGCTCTGTCTGGATCGTGAACGGATACGCGGCTCCCTGGCTGTCGTCGCTGCCATCACGCCGCGTCGCTTCAAGTGTCGCCATCGGAAGCGCGGCTTCCTGCGTTCGCCTACCCTTTGAGTTCTGACAGTTCATCTCTAGCGTGAGCGAGACTTGCGGCGGTGCTTGCCTATCCGGAGCAAGGACGAGTTCTCCGGACATGGACTCACCTGCCAGTACCGGACAATTCGACAGGCGCAGAAAGGATCGACGAACCGGCAGGTATCGTGCAGTGCTGATGACTGCGCCAACGAGGCACAGTGTCGGCAGGAGAATGCCGACGACGGTCAGGCCGTATCCCTTGAATGTCGCGCCGCCTCGTAGCACTGCGGGCAGGACGATGAGAAGCTGTGGAATCCCTGGGACGAGAAAGTACCCAGCTGCGATCCAAAGGTACACGGGTGGTATGCGGAGCGGCTTGAGCTCGTTCTTCAACGGTGGGAAGTACCACTTCCAGGGTTCTTGTGGATTCTCTCGCTTTCCCTGGCAACGCCTTCGATCGTTGACTGCCCCGCTAACACAGATCCCTGCCATCAGAACGCCGAAGGCAAACACACCGAAGCCAACCCAGATGTTAAACCAGACGTGCTCCGGGTTGGCGGCTCTCAGCAGCACCGCTCTAGCCGGCCAGTTCGGATCGACGTAACAGGGTACGGTCTGTCCGGCCAGCCTCGCCCGATCAAGCTCGTAGAAGGTCTCATCCTCCCAGGATCCAACCAGACCCGGCATGTCAACGATGTGGATCCGCTCACTCACGTAGTCCGTGCCATTGAATGAGTAGCGGTACTCGCACTCGATGTGAACGGTTGGACCGTGCGTCGAATGAGTGACATCGCGGATGCAGTTCAGCACTTCCGCCTGCGCTACGGGCCATGACTGCGCAGCACGCATCAAGAGTGCCCCGTGCAACGTCTTGCCCGTGTACCAGACGCCACCTGCGAGGGCGCCAAGGGCGATGATCGCTAGTATTACGTGACCGCCGTGTACCCAGCCCTTGTTGCTGCGCGTCATGAGACCTGCCCTTCCTCGAGAGGTGAGCCCGTGGATATCGCAGCCAGAGAGTAACAAGAGAGTGAGTGATCGCCAATCAAGCACCGTCCCTGATCTTGGCAGATGCAACGCGCTGTGACCCCCTCGCGACCGTGAACGCCAGCGTGCTACCCTCGGCTTGTTTGTGTGGACAGCAGTCCAGCCGAACTTCACGTATGAGATCAGGGCAGCGTGGGATTCACGCAACCGAAGGCGGCGAGGAGCAGGCCGAGGTCGGATTGGTCCGTGTCGCCGTCGCCATCCACATCGCCGTCGCCGGTGACTTCATAGGCGGTGAGGAGCAGGCCGAGATCGGTCTGGCCGGTCTCGCCGTCGCCATCGAGATCGCCTTCGCACCGGAAGAGCGATTCCAGGGCATTCACTTCCTCGGTGATGGGGAACTGATAAAGCAGGAAGTCAGGCAGGCGATCATTCCAGGCGACTTCGTTGTGTTGGTGGCCATAGCCGATCTGGAAATAGAGGTCGTCTCGCAACACGCGCCCTTGCAACATGAGCGCATCGCGCAGGGCGACCGCGGCATCGCCGCCGTCGTCGACGTCGCCGGCATCCATATAGATCCGAACGCTGGCTGGCAGTTCACCGTTCTCCACGCGCGCCGCCGTGCTGCCTGCCCAGAGGGAAGGCGACATGGCCCCGATGAGGCCAAACGTGTCGCCGTAGTCCAAGCCCAAGACCAGGGAGGCGATCCCGCCCAAGCTCGAACCGATGACGCCCGTGTTCTCAGGACCGGTGAGCGTGCGATACTGACTGTCGACCCAAGGCTTGAGTTCGTTGACCAGGAAGCTGTTGTAGTCGTCGTTGCTGACGATATAGTTGCCCCACTCCGGCACGTACTCCGCGAAGCGGTGTTCCGAGTTGTCAACGGCGACGATAATGAACTCGCGCACCTGGGCAGCACGAATCAGATCGTCCGCGACTTCTTCGGCATGCCAGGAGCCGTACGGCCCGCCGCCGAGGAAGCAGTTCTGTCCGTCGTGCATGTAGAGAACCGGATAGTGTCGGGTCGTCTCGGCGTCGTAGCCGCGCGGGACGTAGACGCGGAACCCCCGGCCGGTGACGCTGTCAACGGTGCGCGTGGAAGGCACGGTTGTCGTCGCCAGGGCATGTGTGGAGATGCGGCTGATGGGAATCGACGCCGGATCGGGGTCGTAATTGTGCAAGGGGCCATAGCGGCGCAGGACCGTGTGCAGGGGCGTGTCGATCTCTGCGCCGAGGACGGTCGCTTCGATGCCCCGGCCGTTCGCCTGATCGGGCAGCATCGCGTAGACGAGATCGCTGCGCCCGGGAACCGGTGCGAACAGTCGCTGCGTGGGGCCGTTCGGAGTGTGAAACGTAATCACCTGTGGATCGGAGGCGGCCATGGCGAAGACGGTCAGGGGGCGCGTGGCCGGGGTGGGATCGCTCGTGGCGCTGCCTTCCGGAGCGCTGATGTCGACGCCGTTGGCCGGATCAGACCAGGCCCCGAGCGAGTCGTCGCGCAGCAGGTAGCGATAGGTGAAGCGGCGCCCCTGGGGGATGGCGACGTCGGCGCTCCAGCGGAGGCTTTGTCCGTCCCAGGTGGGCGCGAGCTTGATCGAGCCCGGCACTTCACCGGCTCCGAGTTCATCAATGTCGCCGAGCAAGAAGACGCTCTGGCCCGGATTCGTGTCGTGGACGATCTCGAAGCGCACCGTGTCGCTGGGCACCTCCTCGCCGTGTACGACGGGGGCGCAGCCAATCAACAGGCACAGCGACATGGGTGCGAGGAGCGCTTTGGTGATATGCATGTGTGTTATCTCTCGCCCGCGGCAGCCAGGCGAGCCGATAGCATAGCGCGCGATTGCCGTGGCGACCGACAAGATTAATCTTGATTCGACTAACTCGGCGAGAGCATTTTCGGCACGCGCGCCCGCGCGCCCACACTATTCATTTATATTGGAGTTCGGAGTACCAAATCGCCGATGGGGGCGAACTAGGATGAGTCCCAACAGGCCAAGCACAATGAGGACACTGGCCTCCGCCGCCGTCGCCACGGTAGCGGCACTTTGGAAGGTCTCCTGCTGCGTCGCCTCCACGAAGCGACCCAGGAGACCGGTGAGCCACTCCCGCGCTCCCAGCGCCCCGATGGGCGAGACGACGCTGCCGATGAGCGGCATGACCGTCAGGGCATAGGCATCGGAGAGCGACACCGGCTGACCCAGGACCTCGCAAGCAATGCGCAGGCGCAGCGTCATGGCGCTGAGATCGACCAGCCGCAGGAAGACCGCGCCGGCGACGATGTGTGGGTGAATGAGCATGCGCTCGGAGCCACGCAAGAGCTTGCCCACCAAGTGGAAGCGGGCCACGAGTACGATCCCCGCCACCCCCACCAGCATGACCGCGAGGCTGAAGCCAAGGCGGGCGGCAACGGGCAGATCAACGAGCAGGGCCGGCAGCAGCATGGCGGCGAAGGGCACGCCCATGCAGAACGAGCCGGCCACGAACCAGGCAGCCATCCGCCCGTAACCCAGCCGATCCGCCCGGCGATGCAGGGCCACCCGGGTAACCACGCTGAGCTTGGCGGGGGCGTAGAAGAGCAAAGAGGCGATGGCGTTGATCGCCTGCACCCGGGTGAAGCTCAGCCGGAGCAGCGGCGACATCAGCAGCCACCAAGTGGCGCCGTGAGCCACGACGCTGACGAGGGAACAGAGCAGCAGCCCCAGGATCTGCCGCGGCGTGGCCTGGCCGAGTTGGGTGAAGGCGTCCCCCTGGATCGCTGTGCGCACGCAGTACCCCATGAGCAGCAGGCCCAGGGCGTACCCAACCAGGTGCAACGCCAAGACGAGCGGGTGTCGGCGTCGCGGCGTGGGCTCGGCCTCGGGATCCGGGCGATCTTCAGCCTCAGTTGTTTCAGGAGCGCGGTCGGTCACGCGGGGAAGTTCCTTTGCTTGCCGGTGAGTGTAATCGACATCAGGGCAAGGGGAACAACAGGCGCAAAGACAGCCGCCGACAGGGTCGGCGGCATCTCATGAGTGAGGAGATCCGTGGGCTGGTCAATCCGCCTCATCTTGGGAGGCGAGGAGCTTGCGGAGGTAGTCGTTCTCGCGGCGCGTGGCTTCCAAGTCGAAGATCAGGTACTTGACGGCGATGCGCAGGTGGTCGGCGGAATCCTTGATCGCCGTGATGGTCGAGCCTACCTGACCGTGCCTGTCGCGGGCCTTCTCACCGGCCTGGGCGAGTTCTTCCTTGTTCGCTCCGGGGAGGTCCTGCAGTTTGCCGATCAGTTGATTGAGCTTGTCTTGAAAGCTGTCGTCTTGCATGCCGCTAGTCTCCAGTTGTTGGGGAGAGGCGGCGCAGGTCAGGTGGCAGCCTCCCGTGGTCGTCTCAGGTTGTGAGACGCCTGGGAAGACATACACGCGACATGCCAGACACCCCCACGGGCGGCGATGTCCGAGAAAACGGGCCCCCGCGACCGCGATCCGGGCCCGAGGTGGCCTCAGCGGCACAGAGTCGCCCACGGAATGTGACGGATGTTGCGTCGGTTCAACGCCGCACGTGGACTTTCTTCAATGACTGTTGGATCTGACCGGGGAGGTTCCCCCGCACCCGGTCCGCCTCCGCGGGATTGCTGCGGCGCAGCTCAAACAGCAGCTTGGCGAGGTGGGCGTCACGCTCACGGGCCCAGCGCATGAAGATCGTCTCCAACTCCTGCCGGTTGTACACCGACAGCGGATCCTCCACACCCATCTGGGCCATGGCCCAGTCCAGGAGCAGGCGCGGCGACTTGTCGTAGCGACACAGTTCGATCGTCGCTTGCAGGCGCTGCTCGAGCGACGAGAAGGGATCGCGCGACTCCATCGGCAAGGACATCAGGCGCTGTTCCAACTCGCGACCAGCCACGTCAGAATCCATAAAACTACTCATCTTCATCTCCCGGCGCTTGCATGTCCGTTCGTCGTACCGGAAGCCCGATTTAGGCCTTGAACGCGTTCGCCACCTTGCGAACCGCTTCGATCACTTGTTCCACCTGGGGGTCACTCAGCATGGGGTGCAGCGGAATCGAGAACACCCGCTCCGACAAGCCGTCCGCGATCGGCGGATGCGTCCTGATCGTCTCGGCGAACACCGGTTGCCGGGAGGTCGCCCGCGGGTAATGCACCGCAATGCCGACACCCTCAGCTCGCAGCGCGTCCGCAAATCGATCACGATCGCAGCAGAACGCCTTCGGCTCCATTTGAAGCGTGTATAGATGATACACGGCTTCCGCCTTCGCCGTCTCCCGCGGCAGTGTCAGCCCCTCGATGCCCGCGAGTCCAGCGTCGTAGCGGCGGGCGATCTCGCGACGACGGGTCGTGCGCTGGGGCAGCTTCTCGAACTGCGCCAATCCGATTGCCGCCGTCAGGTCGTTCATGCGGTAGTTGTAGCCGATGCGCTCGTGCAGATACTTCTGCGTTTCCCCGTGCGAACGCAGGCTGCGCAGCTCCGCGTCCAGCTTCTCGTCGTTGGTGGTGACCATGCCGCCTTCGCCGGCGGTCATGTTCTTGGTGGCGTAGAAGCTGTAGGTATTGGCGTCGCCGTAGGCGCCGATGCCGCGCCCGTCGTAGCGTGCGAGGTGAGACTGGGCAGCGTCGTAGATCACCTTTAGACCATGTGCCTCCGCCAATTCCTGCACCGCGTCAATGTCGACGGGGTTGCCGTACAAATGCGTGACGGCGATGGCGGAGGTCTTCTTAGTGATCTTCTTCTTGAGATCAGCGGGGTCAACACAATAGGTGAGTGGGTCCACATCGCACCAGACGGGCGTCGCCCCACGGGCCACGACCATCGACGCTGTCGCAATGAAGGTCCAGGCAGGCACGAGCACTTCCTCGCCTGGCTGGATGAGGGCGGCGTAGGCAAGCTGCAGCGCCGTGGTGCCGTTGCTGCAACTGACCGCGAAGCGCGCTTCGCTGGCGGCGGCGAACTTCTCTTCCAGCTCCTTGCAGCGCGGGCCCTGCGCGAGCATGCCGCTCTCCAGGACGCTCATGACAGCCGACTTCTCCTCCTCTTCCATACGGATGACGAGGAAGGGAACCGGTTGGGCGCAGAGCGCCGGGCCGCCACTAACTGCAAGTTCTTGCTGCGCGGACGTCGTGGTTGTCATGACGTGCGATCGCCTTTCTCTATCCGAGTTGCCTCTGGTTGGGACCCATCCCGGCTTGCCGCACCGAAGCGATAAGAAAAGGCCTTGTCCTCCGCGGACGCTTCGACCCACACCGTGCTCGGTTTCCGGGCGTCGGGCAGCACGCTGGCTGGTGCTGCCGGTCGGCATTGTACGTCAAATCCGGTGGTCTGTCGGCCTGCCGCCCTGAGGTGATCGGATCGTGAGATCTGCTCTCCGCCCGTGTCTGCGGCGGATCATTGTTCTCTTCGCAGCCGGCCGGGGCACGGATGCAACGGACCGGTCAGCCGGCCTCATTCCGCGGACTTGGTCCTCGCCCCCTTGGTGGCAGGGGTGGTGGCAGGGGTCGCCAGGCGCTTGAGCGCCTGGACGCTGCGCCGGGCGGCGTCGCAAGCCAGCTTGATGGCGGCGATGCGCTCATCCATGCCTCGAACCGCCTCCTCCGCCCCATCCACTGCCTCGGCGGTGATGCGCAGCACGTGCTGTTCCGCCTGGGCAAGCGAGTCGGAGGTCTCATTCCGGACCACGGCGATCTGTTCTTCCATCTCGCTGAGCAGGCCGCGCTGCTCACGCTGCAGCAGCCGGACTTCATCCTGGAACCCCTGACGGACCTCCCGCAGCGTGGTTGCCATCTCTTCCTGGAGCGTCTCCACCTCCTCTGCGGTTCGATTGAGGTCGCTGGTCATCTCCGCCCGCAGAGCCCGCATCTGGTTGATGTGGGTGCGACGAAGGGCCTCGACGGCTCGCTCGTAGCGCTCCTTCTGGGCCTCCAGGCGCTCCTGCTGTGTTCGCTCGATGGTGTCGAAGTCCTCCTGCATGGCCTCGACCATCTGCCCGACCCGATCCGCTCCCTCGACCGCCTCCGTCAGGCCCCGCGAGATCATCTCCGCCTGGACGAGCCGTTCCTCGAGCAGCCGGGAGGCTCGCTGGCCCAGGACGATCTTGCCGTGGGCCTGGGCCTCGGTCTGTTTGAGCTTCTCGTCCGCACTGGCAAGATTGTTCACAAGCCCCTGTAAATGAACACCTTGCGACTTTGCCTGGTCGATCATCTCCGTGAGCTGGCGGGCCATCTCGTCGTAGCCGCTGGCGTCCAGGACGCGGGGTGTCAGGAAGAGCTCGCTCACCGCGCCCTCACCGGTTCCCTCGATCGGCTTGGCCTCCGCCTGGGGGGCAGCGGGCGGGGTTGCCGGTGCGTGTTTCGTGCCTTGTGGGGGGATCCGTCGCGCGATCTGTGCCATGCCGGGCCTCCAAACCTTCACCTCGGTTATCGGCAGATCAGCCTGCAGAACACAAACCGGACGATTCCAGTCGCACGGGAGGCCTCGAAGACGGAATAATGTCCCGAGCGCTATTCGTGCTCTCCGATCGCACCCCGAACGCCCTGGAACGATGCACATGACCTGTCTGACGCGTTGCCTGCTCTCCTGCCTCCTCCTGCTCCCCCTCTCCGCCGCCACGGCCCAAGACGCCGAGCCAACGACGCCGGCCCAACCTACCGCCGCGACTCGAGCCGCCGAAGAGATCCTGGCGGAGCACGACGGCATCGAGCCGCCCCCCTTCGAGCCCGCCCGCATGGAGGAGCCGGACTATATGGCGGAGTACGACGCCGCCTGCCAGGTGACGGTTCGCCGCCAGACGCTGTTGATCCACGAGCTGTCACAGGTCGAGCCCGAGCACGAGGCGCTCGATGTGCTCCTGGAGAAGCTCTGGGCACGGACCGGCATCAGTGAGATGGTCATCGATGGATACGACCCCTTGCAGCACATGCAGGCCTATCTGGATCGCTTCCCGGACAAGCCCGCCGCCAAGCAGGCGCGGCTGTACCTGCCCCTGTCACGCCTCTACCGCATCACCGATCTAAAGGCCCCTTCGAACAAGCGACTGCGAGCCACCGCCTTCGCCGAGATGGACACCTACCTGGCCATGTACCCCGAGGAAGAGATCG
>SWCB01005586.1_pt1 | contig 10765 bp, 9 predicted proteins | sample 4692901 | NCBI WGS metagenome assembly SWCB01 (sample SAMN10267276, study PRJNA491770) | bioreactor metagenome | isolation source: DHS bioreactor inoculated with subseafloor sediment | place: Japan: off Shimokita Peninsula | collected 2006-08
TTGAGCTAGTACCTACAATCAAAAAAATTGGTGGTAATGGACCCATCATGTGTAATGCTTTATCAAAACATAACGCATCTATTGTTTATATGGGAGCTCTAGGTTATCCTTCAATTGATGATGTATTTAAAGTTATGGAAGACAAAGTTAAACTTTATTCATTTGCAACTAATGGGCACACAGATGCTCTAGAATTTGATGATGGTAAGTTATTGCTAGGTAAAATGCAGTCTTTAAATGATGTAACTTATGAAAATTTATTAAATGAAGTAGGAGAAAAAGAATTTATTGATTTGTTAAGTTATACTGACCTGTTTGCTAATGTTAACTGGAGTATGTTGCCTAACTTAACAGATTTATGGGAAAAAGTAGCTGATCATATACTTCCAGTTTTACCTAAAAGAGATAAAAAACCATACTTTTTTGTAGATCTAGCAGATCCTGAAAAAAGAGAAAATGAAGAAATTAAAAAAGCCCTTGATATCTTAAAAAGATATACAGACAACTTTTTTGTAGTTCTAGGATTAAATAAAAAAGAAGCTTATGATGTAGCAAATGTACTAGATTTATTTGATAATGAATCTTTGAAAAATATGCAAGTTTCTTTAGAAGATTTAAATATTGCATTGCAAAATTATTTAGACATAGACTGTGTTGTGATTCATCCTGTTGATCGATCTTGTTGTGTTGTAGATAATAAGTTTTATATGGAACAGGGACCATATATTGCAAAACCTAAATTATCAACAGGTGCTGGAGATAATTTCAATGCAGGATTTATTTTAGGACTCATGTTAGGATTGACTCCCGATCAAGCATTGTTAACAGGTATGTCAACTTCGGGATTTTATGTAAGAAACACACATAGTCCTAATTTCAAAGAGTTATATATGTTCATGAAAGATTGGGCAGAAGACAAGATTTAACATATGCAGTAAAAAGCCCTGTTGGGCTTTTTTCATTAAATCAAAAAATATATGATATGAGGTAACTATGAATATTATAGAAAGAATTGAACAAGATATAAAAAGCATTAAAGTTAAAAAAACAAAGAACTATAGATATATAGCAAAAACATATAAAAAAGAAATTCAACAATTAGATATAAATGTTATATATCAAATATGTGAATACTTTTTAGAAAAAAGAAAACTGACTGAAACTATTGTTGCATACCAAATCATCTATGACAATAAAAATAAATATAACAACAATACATTTGATGTTTTTGAAAAATGGTTATATGCGTATATTCATGATTGGTGGGATTGTGATGACTTTATGACACATGCTTTTAAACACGTTTTACTGATGTACCCTCAATATATCCCAAGGTTAAAACAGTGGGTTAATCACGAAAAGTTTGCAGTTAGAAGAAGTGCAGCAGTTATTTTAATTATGCCCGCAAGAAAAGGATTGATTGAATCATCTATTATTTTTGGTATTTGTGATTTACTCATTCATGATACGCACTATCTTGTACAAAAAGGATATGGTTGGTTGTTAAAAGAAGCAAGTGTAAAATATCATGATGAAGTTATTAATTATTTAGTAAAAAATGTTAAGATTATGAGTAGAACTGCATTTAGGTATGCTTTAGAAAAACTACAAATCAATGAAAAAAAATCACTTATGAAATTAGAATATTAATACATAAAAAAATGATACGAGAATTATCGTATCATTTTTTATTTATTATCTCAATGTGGGAAGTACACCATTTTGTACATCTAGTGTATCAAAATTATAGAAGTATGTACTCCAGGTTAAATGTTTAGCATAAAATTCATCATCATTAAATTGCTCATCATCTGCAGTTACCATAGTAAATGAATAGGTATCATTACCGTTTGCAGCAGGATAATTAGAAGAAATTAATGATTGACCAGCATATTTGAAAGTATTTGTTATGTATGTATTATTACCTGTCCCAACAATTCTACCAACTGAAGTGTTTGATGAAGTTACATCTCCTGTTGCAAAACTATTTGTAATATATATATATCCATGACCGACTAATCCTCCGATATCACCAGCCGATGATTCAACTGATCCTGATGCATAAGAATTGATGATTCCAGATGTTGTATAAATATTTCCTGTCATACCAACAAGTCCACCTGTTGATCCATAATATGTATTTGGAGTACTAAGGTTAACATGCGCAAATGAGTTGGATATATTATTTCGTGGTGAATATGCAGATGAACCATTGCCAAACCATCCAACTAGTCCACCTAAATGATAGGTAACTTGAGATGTATTTGTAATTGTTATTGAACCTGTTGCACTAGATTTTGCAATATTACCATAATCTGATATTCCAACAAGTCCACCAATGATGGATTGTTCTGTATCATCATGATTATAACCATCCATCAGTATATTTATATTAGTATGTGCATTAATTATAGTTCCACGGTTATCTCCAATTAAACCACCAGCATATGTGTTTACAGCACCATTGATGGTTATTGTTGAATTTCCAATAACACTTGCATCTTGTATGTAACCTGATGAGCTTCCAGCTAAAGAACCAACAAATAATGTGTGATTCTCATTTGTAGTTATGTTGAGATATACGTTTTCCAAATTTAAATTATATATATATGCTTGTGTTTTTCCAAATAAACCAAAATAATCTGTTGATGTTTGATTAATTTCATATGAAGTTATATAAAGATTTGAAATTGTATAACCATTTCCATCAAATGCACCATTAAATGGGAAACTTTCAGTTCCAATTGGTGTAAAATCAACACCAGCAAGATCAATATCATCTGTTAACACATAATAATCATATGCTTGAGTTTGTGTGGTATCTATTGCTCTTAATTCACCAGCATTATTTATATAGACAATATTATCTGATAAATAACCATAAATTATGATTTCAGGAATATATAAAACAACATCTTCAACTAAGTCATCATTTCTTAAATACGAAATATCAGTAATTGTATATTGATTGTATCCTGTAGATAAATCTACTTGAAGTGTGATTTCTTTTGTAGTTTGGGCTACAAATTGAGATTTTTGGTATTTAATGCTATTGATTGTGATGCTTTGCACATCTAGATTATATGGATTATCAAGATGGACTTTGATTTGATAATATGTTGTATCACTGATACTAATCTCACGGGTAAAATCATCTGCTGTTAACTCTAAGATACTAACTGATGCATTTTCAGGATCAATAGAACCAGGTTCTCTTAATGTAAAAGAAATAGTTTGATCAAACATAACATCATATATAGATTCATCAGCTTGTGTAACTGAAAAACTTTCTAAGTGATATGAATAGGTTGTATAATCTGTCTCATGTCCAAGAGAAATATATAGTCTTTCAAAGTCACTTGGAAATAAATAGCTATCATATGTATCACCATTAATAGTTACATAATCAATTAACATTTCTTCAGGATTATCAATATCTAAAATTAAGATAATTTCATCGCCAAAATAGTAGTATTCTTGTTCTTGTTCAAAAGAAATACCGGCAATATCAGGTTGTGTTGTAAAACTATATTCAAATATGTATTCACTCCATTGATCGTCTTCTGAATTATCACTTGTTTTATAACTTGCTCTAATTTTTATGGTGTAGGATGTGTTACTATCAATTGAACTATCAAATATAATCTCATTAGCATCAAGTGTAATTAATTGTGAATTTTTAAAAGATGTTCCTTCAAATAATCTTATAAAAGAATTTTCTAATAAAACATTGTCAGGATCTGAATAATCAAAAGTTACAGTGATAGAATTTGTATCACCAATAGTTGATTCCACATTAAAGTTTTCAATTTGAGGTAATGCATATGAAACAACTTCAATAGTAGACAAGGTTTGTTCATCTATTAACTTATAGATATATTCATTTCCAGAAGAAGTTTCAGTATAATCAGCATAAAGCTTAATTAAATAACTTGTACTATCTTCTAAACCAGTAATCTCGATTAACGTGAAATTGTTGATTGCAGTAAAACGACTGTCATAACTGCCATCTAGCCAGACTTCTACATAGACAGAAGTCAATGTATATTTTGATGTATCTAATCCAATAGCACAGTCAAAACCTTCAGTTTCTGGTTCACAGTAGAATAGTATTAAATCAGGAGTTGGTGTTTCTAATGTTGTAAATGTAGATAAAGTTATCGTATCACTTATTGGAGTAGTTGAGCCAACAGGTGTATAAGTATAATCAATAATTAGTGAATGTGTTGTTTCTGATACTAAATAGTCTTCTTCAAAAGCATTATCGCCAATAGCTAAATTCATATGTGCAACTTCAACATCACCTTGATAAAGTGTTGCTGTCATTTGTGATATAGAACTATTAAAATCAACAACGTTTATGACACTACTATAAAGCATATCAGTAATAACTTCATTAGTATTTGTAAATGCGAGTACAACTTCTGGAAGTGTATCAACCTCTTCATTAAATCCCTCAACTGAAAGTATACTTCCATATTGATCATATGAACCTTCTATCTTAACTTCATAAGTTGTATCTGAATCTAAATTAGAAAAAGTGATCGTATTAAAACCATTGTTAATACTATAACTATTAATAAGTGTTGATTCATTATACAATGATAAACTTCCATCTTGTAACAAATCAAGAGGGTCAGTAAGATTAACTGTATAAGTAATCGAATCTTTAGTAGCTTCTATGAATGTTAAGATGAAATCAAAACCATCTAATACAGAAACATATTCAACAACTAAAACACTTCTTGTAACACTATAAATAACATCTTCATATGTAACACTATATGTAATGGTATAAGAACCTATAGTATTTGCATCAACATCTGATGAAACACTAATATCTAAATCAAAATCATTTGTAATGGTTGCACCTGGATCAGTAAAAGAATCATAAACGAATATCGTTATCGTTTCTTCACCATTTAATACGAGAACAGGTGTTTCACCTACAGCATTAACATTTGGAGATGTGAAACTAATTTCATAACCATTAATCTCTTGTGTGATACCACCATAAAGATAATTGCCTTCTACAACTACTCTATATTGAGTATTTGCAGTAAAAGTATCAATTGTAATTAATGTGTTTCCATTTGTAATAGGAAATGTTTTAACCACATTACTACCTTGATATAAAACTACTTCAACATTTGAAAGTTCACCTGTAGGATCATTAAGTGATACCGTAAAACTAATAGAAGTGTTTGTAATATCAACATCTGAGATATTGATATCTAGATTAAATAATACAGAATCGACTACAGTAACAGTTCTATCAACAGAATAAGTAATGCCTAAATATTCGACAGAATAAGTAATGGTATAGACACCTACTGTATCGACATCAAGATCTGAGGTGGTTTGGATTTCTAAATCAAAATCACCGAGAATCGTAGCTCCAGGATCTGTATAAGCATTACCAACTTCAAGCGTAACAAAAAGATCACCTGATAGCTCGATATCAGGTAATAGAGTAGAGATTTCTTCGGGAGTTGCTTGGCAAGACGACAAAATAAAAAGTGAAATTAGCAACACTCCGATTTTTAAAATTGTTTTCATAAATACCCCTTATTTATTTATTTTTTAAAAAGTCTAGATAGTTTATTATACAATAATATTTAAGTAAAGCAAAATAATATTTTAGATATATGCATAGCAATCTTTATTATGGGGCATATTTTAAAAAAAAAACTATTGTGTTTTACAATAGTTTTCTTAGGTATGAATGTTTTATTTAACCCAATTGTTTGACCAAACTTCAATAGATTGCATTACTGGTTTTAATGAATATCCTTTTTCAGTCAAAGTATACTCTATTCTAACTGGAGTTTCTGGATATACGGTTCTTATTAATATCTTTTCTTTCTCTAATTCCTTTAGTCTTTCTGAAAGAATTTTAGCACTGATAGGAATATCTTTTTCTAAATCAGAAAAACGTTTATTTCCTGAAAGCAACTGATATACAATGAGTCCCATCCAACGCTTACCTAGCAATTGAACAGCTTTTTCAAATTTCGGACATATATCGTTCATAAAATCACTCCTTATACTACTTATTATATACGATTGTCTTTAAAAAGCAAATCACTTTGCAATATTCACTTACTATTGTATAATGACTATATAAAAGAAAGTATAGAAAAAGGAGATATATTATGGAAAAGACAAGAATTGGAATTATTATAAGTAGTACGAGAGAAGGTAGAGTTGGAGATAAAGTTGCTCATTGGGTATATGATAAATCCAAAAATAATAAGGATTCAATTTATGAGGTTATAGATATAAAGGAATATGACTTACCCTTTGTTGGAACAACAAATGATCAAAGCCAGGTAGAAAAATGGAATAAAAAATTAAACTCTTTTGATGGATTTGTTTTTGTAGTTGCAGAATATAATCATTCAATAACAGCTGCATTAAAAAATGCACTTGATTCAGCAAGAGATGCATGGGCTAATAAATCTGCAGGCATAGTGAGTTATGGTAGTGCAGGTGGAGCAAGAGCTAGTGAACATTTAAGAGGTATTTTATCTGAACTACAAATTGCAGATGTTAGATCACATGTTTTATTATCTTTATTTGATGATTTTAAAAATTGGAGTGAATTTGTTCCAAGAAACATTCATGATGACAATTTAAATACTTTATTTGCACAGGTACAAGATTGGGCAAAGGCTTTAAAAACGTTAAGATAAAGTAAAAAAGATAATAATTAATTTATGAAGAACTCTTTTGAGTTCTTTTTTTTCTATTAAAATGATTTCAAAAATGATACAATAAAAGAAAAAATAAGGTGATAATATGGATTTAGAAGATAAAAGAGTTTTATCAAAGATTAATTATAAAAAAGCATTAGTATTCATAGTAACCAGAAAAATAAGAGATAAAAGTTATAAAGGCAGAATAAAAAAATTTACAGGTTATGCTAATATTGCAAAATTAAAAGTTGATGACTTACAAAATCTCTATATAGATTTTAAAATCACAAATGGAAATGCAACTTTGATAGCTATTCAAAATGACGAAATAAAAGTTTTAGCCAATGAAAATATTGAAAAACATATTACTCTACCATTTAAAAAAGGATTTATTAGATTGAGACTCATAGCAGAACATTCAGATTTAAATTTTTTAATTAAAAAAGTATAAAAAAAATTAATTTGCTCAAAATATTATATTTTTTGTTATAATGATATGGGGAAAAGGAGTTATTATGAAATATATAGCACATCGTGGTAAAACGATCAACGCATTAGAAAATACAAAAGAAGCATTTATTGATGCTGCTCTTGATTCTCATTTTGAAGGTATTGAATGTGATGTTTATACATCAAGTGATGGTGAGTTCATCATTTTTCATGACGAAGACATGAAACGATTATCTTCTAAAAAGCAAAATATAATGGACTTATCATATGAAGAGATCAAACAAATAAAATTACATGATAAACATAAAAATATCTATGAAGTCCCTCATCTTGTAGAGTTTTTAGACATTTGTAAAAAATATCAGAAAAAACCTATTATTGAGATAAAAAAAATACATGATATAACATTATTGCATCATTTAGTTGTTTTATTGGAAGATTATCTTGAGCTAGAACCAGTACTAATTTCTTTTAATATAAATTACTTAAAATATATTAGAGCAATTTCAAATATTAAACTGTATTTTTTGACAACTTATGTTGATGATCAAATAATATATGACAGTAGAGTCAATGAACTTAATTTATATATTAACAAGGAAACTTTAGATAAAAGTTTAGTCAAGAAACTTAAGAAAAAAGGATTTGAAATAGGTGTTTTCACTGTAAACGATAAAAAAAATGAGTCTAAATTTAAAGAACTAGACATTGATTTATTTACGACAGATAAACTATAAACTTAACGATAATAGTTAAGTTTTTTTTTTAGCCTTTTATTTATCAAGCATTGTGTTTATAATAGAAGTATAAGCATATGTTTAGGAGGCAACAATTGAAAAAATATATTGGATATTTTTATACTTTTATGATCATGTTTGTGATTGCCTTTTTTGCAATTCCAAATATCAACATTCATGCATATGACCAAGATGATCTACAATCTGCTGATGCGCTTTATTTTGCTTCTAGATTTTGTAGTGCTTGCCAAAAGTTAGAAAATGAAAAAATTATTGTCAACCTTATTGAAGAAGGCTATGATATAAAAGTTTTCTATTTAGAAGACGATCAAGAGTATACAAAATTATTATATGACGTACAGTTCACTTATGATGTAGATTTTTTTGGTACATCCTTAACACCAGTGATTTTTGTTGGTGACACTTATTTTGTTGGATATACAGATATTAAGAATAGCGTGGATTCAAATAATCTTCAAAACATTATGGATCAAGATCAACTACTAACTATTAGGTCTGCACCTGATGCTGATTTTTCGTTAATTACTTTTGTACTATTGGGATTTGTTGATGGTGTCAATCCTTGTGCAATTGCAATGCTATTACTGTTTATCTCAATGTTAAGTTTCTCAGATAATACAAAGACATTATTAAAAATTAGTTTTATTTTTATATCAGCAATTTTTGTATCCTATTTTCTATTTGGAACAATTCTTTACAGTACATTATCAAGTTTATCGGGTCTTTCACCATTACTAGATGTGATACCGTGGATTATTGTGGGGATTTCAGCTATTGTCGTTATTCTAAATTTATATGATTTTATTGTAACTATGCTAAAAAGATATGATAAGGTTAAAAATCAATTACCAAATAGAATTCAAAAATTCAATAAAAAAATGATGCATAAATTCACTCAAAAACTAGAAGAAGGCAGTGTCATGATATATTTAATTGCATTTTTTATTGGTGTTGTTATATCATTTACTGAGTTTTTATGTACAGGTCAAGCATATTTTACGGCAATACTACATCTAATACATTTTTCTAGTCACATTGGACGTGGATTAATCTTGTTGTTAATTTATAATTTTATCTTTGTCCTACCATTGATTATAATTGCAGTTGTTGCTGCAAAAACAAAATCCATCATGAGCATTTCCGTTTTTATGAGAGAAAAACTACATTGGATTAAACTCTTTAATGTTTTAGTGTTTTTAGCGATTATCATATATTATATATTCTTCGTTTTGGGAGGATCATATGAAGTATAAAATAACAATAAAAAAACAAAATGAAATCATCTTTGATGGAAAACTAATAGATTTACCAATTAAAAAGGATATATTAAAACAAAAATCATTTGAAATTTTTGCCGATAATGAGCCGTGTATCATTCATCAAGCATTTGTAATTGAAACTTTTTGTGATGCATTAATTTCTAGATATAAAGATCAAATAGATCAAGAAATTGAATTATCAAAAGATATCAAAGAAATTGAATTTATTGATATTAAAAATATGGATCAAGCTAAAATAATTATAAGGAGAAAATAATGATGAAAGAATTTTACTTAGATTATGCAGCTACGACACCTATTGATGCTCGTGTACAAGAATTTATGAAACCTTTCTTAGAGCATAAGTTTGAAAATCCATCTTCAATGCATACCTATGGCATTGAAAATAAGAAAGCAATTAATCAAGCAAGAAAAAAAATTGCTGATGCTATAAATGCACTACCAGAAGAAATATTTTTCACATCTGGAGGAACAGAAGCAACGAACTGGGCTATTAAAGGATACGCATTGAAAAATCCTGAAAAAAAGGAAATTATTACATCTAAAATAGAACATAAAGCTACATTAAATACAGTTCGTTTTTTAGAAAAGCAAGGCTATAAAGTTACTTACTTAAGTGTTGATGCGTTTGGACTCATTGATTTAAAAGAATTAGACCAGGCGATTAATGAACATACGCTAATGGTATCAATAATTTATGCTAATAATGAAATTGGAACTATTCAAGATGTTAAATCTATATCTAGAATTTGTAGAAAGCATCATACAAAGCTTCACTTAGATGCTGTACAAGCATTTGCACAATTTGAAATTGATCTTCAAGATTTAGACATAGATTTTCTAACGCTTTCAAGCCATAAATTTTATGGTCCAAAAGGTAGTGGAGCACTTTATGTTAAAAAAGGGATAGCTTTAGAACCACTCATTCATGGGGGTTCACAGGAAAGTAAGTATCGTGGAGGTACAGAAAACTTATATGGAATTGTTGGCATGGGAGAAGCTGCAAGAATTGCTAAGTTAGAATTAGAAAAAAATAGAAATCATTACCAAATGCTACAAACAGATTTTCATCAAAAGATGATGGAAACATTTGATGATGTCAAACTAAATGGAACACCATGTGGATCTAATAGATCTTATAATAATTTATCATATGCATTTAAAAATGTCTCAGGTGCAGAGTTGCACTTTCAATTAAATAAGCTAGGTGTTTTTGTATCAAGAGGAAGTGCATGCAATGCACAATCAATAATAGCCTCACATGTTATTTTAGCTATTGGTGTTGAAGATGAGTACCAAGCATGTGTTATTAGAATTTCATTTGGAAAGTATTGCAAATTAGAAGATAATGAAGAAATCATAAAAAGATTTAAACTAGCATATAACGAAATAAGAGAATAGAAAATAATAAAATTTGTATATCAAAAATAAAAGCATACTAAATAATAGGATACCTCTAAAGTAGATACTTTGGAGGTTTTTCTATGAGAATTTTTTTATATATATTTGATAAATAACTTTAAATTAACAAGTACATATAAGAAATTATATAACAAATTTCTTTTTTATTATTACGTAT
>SWCB01004723.1_pt1 | contig 10757 bp, 10 predicted proteins | sample 4692901 | NCBI WGS metagenome assembly SWCB01 (sample SAMN10267276, study PRJNA491770) | bioreactor metagenome | isolation source: DHS bioreactor inoculated with subseafloor sediment | place: Japan: off Shimokita Peninsula | collected 2006-08
ACACAAAGGTCATTTGGCGAAAGAACTGCACTTAATGCTCCAATTCAAGGTAGTGCTGCAGATATTTTGAAAAAAGCGATGATTGATTTACATAAATATCTAAAAAAAGAAAACAAAAAATCTAAAATTCTTCTTCAAGTACACGATGAACTCATTTTAGATGTTGTCCAAGAAGAATTAGAAGAAATGAAAGAAATTGTACCAAAGATGATGCGTCAAGCAATCAATTTAAAAGTTGAATTAGAAACATCATGTGATGTAGGAAAAACTTGGTACGATTTGAAATAGAGGTGATTATATGCCAGAACTTCCAGAAGTAGAGACGGTAAGGCGTACATTACTTTTAAAGATTAAAGATAAAAAAATAATTGATATTAATTGCTTATACCCAAATATCATAAAAACTGATATGACATATTTTATGACTCATGTTATTAACCAAAGCATTAGAGATATCAAAAGAATGGGTAAATATTTAATTTTTATCCTTGATAAAAATGTTATGATTATCCATTTGAGAATGGAAGGTAAGTTTTTTATTAAGCAATATGATGAAGAAATTGATAAACATGAGCATATTATCTTTACACTTGATGATATGAGTCAATTGAGATATCATGATGTAAGAAAATTTGGAACACTTCATATCCATCCTATTGATAATTATTTGAAAGCATATCCCTTAAATGTATTAGGATCTGAACCCAAAGATAAAGATAAACTAGATTTTTATCATCAAATCCATCATTCTAATAGGCCTATTAAAGGTGTTATGTTAGATCAGCATATCATTAGTGGTCTAGGAAATATTTATGTTGATGAAACACTTTTTCTAGCAAAAATACACCCAAGTAGATTAGCTTCAAAAATAACAAAAAAACAAGCATCAGATTTAATAGATGCAGCAACAAAAGTTCTTTCTAAAGCTGTCGAACTTGGTGGAACAACTATTAGAAGTTATACATCAAGCTTAGGAGTTCATGGAAGATTTCAAAATGAATTAAACGTACATACAAAACAAGGCGAATCTTGTCCTGTATGTGCTCATGAAATAATAAAAATCAAAGTTGCAGGTCGTGGAACATATGTCTGTCCAAAATGTCAAAAATAAACCATATATTATTGGATTAACAGGTGGAATTGCATCTGGTAAATCAACTGCATCTACTTACTTTAAATCATTAGATATCAAAGTTATTGATAGTGATGAAATTGTAAGAAATTTGTGGAAAGAAAATAATGAGATGATTTTGAAAGCAGAATCTCTTTTTGGCTTTCCTATAAAAAATGATCAGGATAAAGAAAAAATTAAAAAAGCGATGTGTGATGATAAGAGATTAAGATTAAAACTCAATGAAATTACGCATCCATTTGTTTTTAAAGAAATTAATAGACAATTGGAATTATTTGAAAATGAAAAAATGGTTGTCATCGATATGCCACTATTATTTGAAGTATCTTATGAAAAAAAATGTGACATCACATGTTTGGTATATGTATCAAAACATATCCAATTGATGAGGTTGATGTCTAGAGATGACATGTTAGAAAAAGAAGCCAAAAAACTTATTAATTGTCAGTTAAGTTTAGAACACAAAAAAATGAAGGCCGATATTATTTTTGATAACGAAGGAGATCTTGATTATTTATATTTTCAAATCGATCAGTTTTTGAGAGGTTTAGACATATGAGAAATAGTTCAACATTTCAATTGAGTGTCCATACAGATCTTGCAAATCAAGATTTTAAAGTATTAGCGCTTCTTTATCAACCATTGTTAGGTGTGGCTTCACACTCATTATTCGTAACATTTTATCAACTCAATGATAAAATCAACCAAAAATTATATACACATCAACAACTTTTTGATTTATTAAATTTAAAACAAACTGAATTTTTAAAAATGAGAAATAAACTAGAAGCTCTAAATTTATTAGAAGTATATCAAGAAAATGATTCATATATTTATGTTATGAAAACTCCTTTATCAGCAAAACAATTTTTACTTGATACTGTTTTTGGTAGTTATCTTCAATCAGAAATAGGTGAGAAAAACGTTGATATGCTTGCAAATTTATTTAAAATAGAAACACCAAAATTAGATGGTTATACTAATATTACTAAACCTTTTGACAGTATGTATGAATTCAAGAGTTTAAATTTATTAAAATTAGATTATGAATTTCAAGGTAGAAAACAAAATGGAGGAAGCCATATAGGAAATCATTTTGATTTCAATGCTTTTGTCGAAGCTCTACCTGAGAGATTAAAAAATTCACAATTACTAAATCAAAAATTACAACAACAAATTTCAAAAATTGCTTTTGTATATCAATTTGATATCAAGGATATGGTAGAAGTTTATATCCATGCATCACAATCTAGACAAACGATAAACTTTCAAGCATTAAACCATAAAGCAAAATTACACTATGAAAGCAAAAATCAAACACTTGAGATTAAAGAAAAAGAAATACCAAAAACTGAATTAATTAAAAACATACCTCCTCAAGTAATTATTCAAAAATATAGTAAAACAGATACTCAGGGTATAGCTTTATCAACAGCAACACTTTTAATTGAGAGAAACCATGTAGATCCAGGTATAATTAATGTTATTCTTATGCTTGTTTTAAAACAAAAAGATGGAGTGCTTCCTGGATTAAAATATATGGAAACTGTATTACATGATTGGTTAAATAGAGGTATTCAAACTACTGAAGATGCGCTTAATCATTCAACCCAATTAGAAAATCAATGGGTCAATAAGAAAAAAGCTAAAAAAGTTAGTGAACCTGACTGGATGGATGATTATGTGAAAGAATTAGAGAATATGGAGGCGTAAGAAATGACAATTGATGAAATGAGAAAAGTTATTGATAAAAATCAAGAGACTAAAAACTTAAAAATTTTAGATGTTGATGTGAATAAAGTTTATCAATATCTGGTTCAAAAAGAAGAAAAACCAGTTGTAGATGGCTATGAAGTTGTTTTACGCACAGAACCGTATATCGAAATTGTTTATCGACCAACAAAAGAAAAAGCCTTTGAACTTAAAAAAGAAAAAATAAGAAGAAATTTAAAATTTTATGATAGTGAAGTTTATATTCAAGATGCAAGTATTTCAGAATTTGAATGTTTTAATGAAGAAAGACAAAAAGCACATGATCTTGCAGCTTCATTTCTTGAAAATTATAAAAAAGACCATTATGAAAAAGGTATGCTTATTTATGGTAGATATGGAACAGGTAAATCTTATTTATTATCAGCAATTGCACAAGAACTAGCATTAAAAAATATCGCCGTTTTATTTGTATATGTTCCTGATTTAATTCGCTCTATACGTCAAGGTATGAATGATGGAAATTTAGAAGAACGTATTAATAAGTTGAAACAAGCTGATATTTTAATGCTTGATGATTTTGGCGGTGAAAACATGAGTCCTTGGTTTAGAGATGAAATCATCGTTCCTGTACTTCAATATCGCCTATCTGCAAAACTTCCAGTATTTATGAGTTCAAATTTTTCACTTGTTCAACTTTTAGAAGCTTTAACACTTACAAAAGATGAAACCAATAGAATGAAAGCTGGAAGACTCATTCAACGAATTAAAGATTTGATGCACTATGTCAAATTATCAGAAGAACCTTTTAACAATAATAAATAACTTGTAATTTAAAAAACTAGTGATATAATATATTTAGATACGATGAACAGGACAACATTTGGATTAATCAAAAGCGACGTAGGACGGTGTAAGCTACGACAATCTTAAATGACTACCTGGAAGTAGATTAGCAAAAACTAATCCGCAGACCCAAGCGTTAAAAGGGATAAAGTGCTAGGGTAACCTAGAACTAAGGTGGTACCGCGATTAAATTCGTCCTTAGACTATTGTCTAGGGATTTTTTTATTAAAAAAGGAGTGAAATACATGATTGAAATTAAATTTCCAGATGGAAGCAAAAAAGCGTATAAAAAAGGCATTACACCTTTAGAAATTGCTCAAAGTATAGCTATGTCTCTAGCTAAAAAAGCTATAGCAGCAGTCTTTAATGATGCATATGTTGAATTATCTAGAGAACTATTGGAAGATGGTAGCTTAGCTATATTAACAGAAAGAGATGAAAAATCTTTAGATATTATCAATCACTCAACAGCACATTTAATGGCTCAAGCCATTACTAATCTTTATCCAGGTGCTTGTTTTGGTGTTGGACCTTATATCGAAGAAGGTTTTTATTATGATGTCGATTTTAATGATGAAAAGATTAATGATGAAGATTTATTGAAAATCGAAAAAGAAATGCATAAATTAGCTGAACAAGCTTTTGATATTAAAAGAGAAGAAGTTACATATCAACAAGCTCAAGATGTTTTTAAAAATGATCCATATAAACTAGAGATTATTGAAGATTATAAAGATCAACAATTAACAATTTATCGTCAAGGTAATTTTGTAGATCTTTGCCGCGGTGGACATGTTTTAAATACAAAACAAATTAAACATTTTAAATTATTAAATCTTGCTGGTGCTTACTGGAGAGGTAATAGTAATAATAAAATGCTAGTTAGAATTTATGGAACAAGCTTTTTCTCAAAGAAAGCTTTGGATGAACATTTAGTATTACTTGAAGAAAGAAAACTTAGAGACCATCGTAAATTAGGTAAAGAATTAGACATCTTTATGATTTCTAAAGAAGCTGGTCAAGGTCTGCCTTTCTGGTTACCTAAAGGAGCAACCATCCGAAGAGTTATTGAAAGATATATCACGGATGTTGAAATTTCTTTAGGCTATTTGCATGTCTATACGCCTATTTTAGCCAATGTGGATTTATATAAAACATCAGGACATTGGGATCATTATCAAGATTCAATGTTTCCTCCAATGGATATGGGTGATGGTGAAATGTTAGTTATTAGACCGATGAACTGTCCACATCATATGTTATTATATAAAAATGACGTTCATTCATATAGAGAACTACCATTAAGAATTGCTGAATTAGGCATGATGCATCGCTATGAAAAAAGTGGAGCATTATCAGGATTACAAAGAGTTAGAGAAATGACTTTAAATGATGCGCATATATTTGTAAGACCTGATCAAATTAAAGAAGAATTTAAAAGAACAATGGAATTACTTTTAACTGTATATGAAGATTTCAATATTACAGACTATAAATTTAGATTAAGTTATCGTGATCCTCTAGATACTGAAAAATATTTTCCAAATGATGAGATGTGGAATAAAGCAGAATGTATGTTAAAAGAAGCATTGGATGAATTTGGTGTTGAGTATTATGAAGCATATGGAGAAGCTGCATTTTATGGTCCTAAATTAGATGTTCAAGTTAAAACAGCTTTAGGAAATAGTGAAACATTATCAACCATTCAATTGGATTTCTTACTCCCAGAACGATTTGATTTAACTTATGTTGGTGAAGATGGTAAGAACGATCAAAGACCTGTTGTTATTCATAGAGGTATAGTATCCACAATGGAACGTTTTGTAGCATATTTAATAGAAGAGTATAAAGGTGCATTTCCTTTCTGGTTAGCACCAGTTCAAGTGAAAATACTTCCTGTTAATGTATTAGCGCATCAAGCATATGTAAAGAAAGTTCATGACACATTAAAATATAAGTATTTCAGAGTAGAAAGTGATTTAAGAGAAGAAAAACTAGGTTATAAAATTAGAGAAACACAAACACAAAAAATACCTTATTCACTTGTCTTAGGTGATAAAGAAGTAGAAGAAGGATTAGTAACTTATCGTAAATATGGTGAGCAAAAACAAACAACTGTTTTATTAGATGAATTTATTGAAATGATATCTAAAGAATTAAAAAGTAGTTTAAAATAGCATACATAGAGTTATAAGAATTTTCTTATAACTCTATTTTATTTCATATGTAAAAATGTTATAATAGCAATGGATTTAAACTTAGAAAAGAGGGGATTATATGTTAGAAGTAAAGAATGCTAAAATGATGTATGGTAATTTAGTTGCCGTTAATCATTTAACATTTACCATAAAGCCCGGAGAAATCTTTGGACTCTTAGGAACCAATGGGGCAGGTAAAACAACAACCTTTAGAATGATTATGGGCTTATTAGAGCCAACAGAAGGCGAAGTATTATATAACGGTGGTAAAGTTGGATATCATAACGTTAATGAAATAGGTTACATGATTGAAGAGCGAAGCTTATTAACAAAAGTAACTGTAAAAGAGCTCATGCTTTATTTTGGACAATTAAAAGATATGGAACCAAAGCTTATAATAGAGCGTCTTGATTATTGGCTAGAGAGATTCAATATTGTTGAATATAAAAATAAAAAAATTAAAGAATTGTCTAAAGGTAACCAACAGAAAATACAATTTATTTCTGCCATCATCAATAATCCTAAACTATTAGTTTTAGATGAGCCATTTAGTGGGCTTGATCCAATTAATACAGAAATTTTTGTTGAAGTTGTTAGAGATTTTCAAAAACAAGGATCCATGGTTGTTTTTTCATCTCATCAGCTTGACCATGTAGAATCATTTTGTGAGGAAATCATAGTTTTAGAAAAAGGTGAAGCGATTATCAGTGGACGTATTGATAAAGTTAAAAAAGACTTTAAAAAACTTAATATAAGTATCATTGGTGATGTAGACATCGAAAAACTAGAAGCGATAAAAGGTGTGTTTAAAGTTATCGAAAATGCGAATGGCATTATTGTAAAAATAGAAGATGAATCAGTAAGTAAAGAAGTTTTTGATTATATTAAGACTTGTGATCATATAACTAAATATGATGTTGAAGAACCATCTTTATCTGAAATATTTATTGCAAAGGTAGGGCATGCACATGAAGAAATTTAAATTTTTAATCGCATATGGCTTAAAAAAACGTGTCTTAAGAAAATCTTTTTTAATTGCTAATATCGTCATTGCATTATTATTTGTTGCAATTGTTAATCTACCAACAATAATTGGTTGGTTTAGCAGTGATGAAGACCAAATTACAAATATCTATGTTGATGTTTACAATGAAACAACAATGAATACCATTCATTCTGATTTACAAGATACATTAAACCTTCCTTATGAAGGCTTTGATTATTTCTTAATAGAAAGTGTTGATCAAAGTTTTGATGAGGATGCTTTTTGGGAAGCAGAAGATAAAGATGTTGCATTAGTAATTAAAGGTAGTGTAGAAAACCCTGTGATTGATATTTATTCAAAATATCCAGAAAATAATTATTTATTTATGGGGCAATTAGAATTATTAATCATAAATTATCAAATAGATGATTATCAAAGCCCAGTTTTTGATACTATTATGGCACCAGATTATGAAGATCCAGAACAAGAAGCAGCAGTAACTTCATTAATGAGTATATTGGTACTTCCGTTATTTATTTTAATTACAATGGCTACGCAATTTGTTGGTGTGGATATTATTGAAGAAAAATCAACAAAAGCAATTGAAACTATTATTGCTAGTGTTCCTGCTAAGATCCATTTTTTATCAAAAATTGCAGCAAGCATCTTATTTGTGATAATTCAAGGCGCACTCATATTAGTTTATGGTGGTATTGCAGCTTTATTAGGTAATTTTAGTGAGTCTGCTGGCTCAGTTGTGCCAACCGGTGTAAATGTTCATTTATTAAAATATTTAGGTGAATTGCTTCCAAATTGGCCTTTAGTATTAACGATTGCATTATTATTTGTACTTGTAGGAACATTATTTTACCTAGTGATTGCAGCATTATTTGCATCAATGGCAGTGACACAAGAAGATTATCAACAATTTCAATCACCATTAATGCTTATGTTATTAGGTGGATTTTATATTGGAATATTTGCACCACTTGCTGGAGGATATGGATTTATGAAAGCTATGGCTTTTGTTCCGATATTCACACCAATGGTTGCGCCAATAGCTTATGCATCTGGTATTATGAGTTTATTAGAAGCAATTATAGCTTTAGTTGTTATGGTTATTGTATTAATTGGAGCTTTATATGTTGTTGCTCCAGTATATAAGATTGCAATTTTAAGCTATGATCAAACTAAATTTTTCAAACGCATTAAATCATATTTTAAAAAAGCTTTTACTAAAAATGGCAAGAAAGACAAAATAGCTTGATGGATGATCCTGTATTATATGCATTTACTACTATTGCATTAATAGGTATACCAGTCATTAGTCATCTATTGAGCAAGATAAAACTTAAATATATCTTTATACCAACGATTTTATCACTTTGTATTTCATTTCCTATGTTTTTATTTCTTGTGATTGTTCAACAACCAGGTATATCTAGATACATATTTTATGTATCGATGAGTCTTTGGACAGGTGGATTTTTCTCAATATTTATAAATTTATATATATATCGCAAAAGAAATAAAGCACTAAATAAAGAACTATAAAAAGTCAATCAAAAGCAGTTCATCACGAACTGCTTTTTTATATGAAATTATAGTAGAGCAAAAAGAAAATAATCTATAGACAATCATAGTTTTATTTGATAAAATATACACATTATAAACATAGATGGGGATAAAAAAAATCAATTGTAAATTGAGATAATTTTTGGAGGGTTTTATGAAAAAAATTAGTATTGTATGCATTCTTTTTTTGACTATAATTACATTATCAAGTTGCGCTTTAATTGGAATGAAACCGGGAAGTAATAATTCTATTTTTGATAATATTTCGACACAGACAGCACAAGAAATAAAAGATAAAATTGATTTTTATAAAACAAGGTTACTAACATTAATAGATCAGCCAAGCGAACAAAGTACTTATTCAAATAGAAAATTATCTATAGAAACCGTAGATGGAAGTGTAATTTATCCAAGAGATGAACTGCCTATAGAATATGATTATCCATATGATCCAGATGCAGTTGATCCTGAATTTATCATGACAAAAACAATGCTTCTAAATGAATATGAAGAAGCAATTGACGCTTGTGATGGATTCAAAGAAGATGCTTTTTGTACTGTAGAGTTAGAACATGATAATGTTTATTTAAAAGTTTTAAATGAAGGTGATAAGTTATTTATAGAAGCATATAGATATCATGTTGATTACCAGTCAGTAAACGTTGACCTTATCTATTTAGATCTTGTAGAGGACAAAGTGCAGTTACAATATGTGCGTGATCATTATCGTAGAAGCGAAAATTTTGACACACATGATAGATATTTTGATATTTTTAATGAATCTGGAGATATGCTTAATATACATGTTAACATGAAAAATGATGAAGAAGTCTATTATCAAAATGCAGTAAGATCTAGTCAAAATGTATTTTTATTTCACAACTCTGAAGAAGGATTAGGATTTAATTATACAGATTCAGAACAAGAAATTTTTTATTCAGTTACTTTTGATGCTATTGGAGAAATACAAAATAATTTCTTAAGTTATGGTATACATAATCCTACATTTCGTTATTCACAAGCAACATATAATGAAAGTGTTCGTCTTACTTGGAATTTATTAGATGTAGATGGTTGGAATAAAGCACTTGTAAACGAAAATGATTATGATAAAATTTATCTTGATGATACTGAACTTTTAACTGGTTTTTTAACTGATTTTTCTGTTCAGGAGCATATAACAGCAATGACTTCAATTACGATATCAGAAGAAGAGTTTTCACAACAACTGATAAATCTTTCAGATTATGGCTTATCATATGATGAGATTTCTTATCAACAACTTATAACTGATAGATCATATTTAGCCAATCATTATATAGATATTTTAGAAGCTCGTGGCTTTGTAGAAGATATGTCAGAAAACAAAGTTCGATTGCTTGCAATGTTTCCATTTGTTGGAGATGAAGATATTATAAATGATTTATTTGCACAAATGGAAATATAATTAAATTTAAAAATTATATAAAAAAATGAGGCATTTATTCAGCCTCATTTTTGTTTGCATCTAATTGTTTTCTTAATAGTTCATTTGTTCTTAAGGTATTCATTTTAATATCTCTAATATTATAAAGCATATTTACAACAATCATTCCTGTAAAATAATATAAAACTGATCCTAAAATTAATGCAAAACTGTTTTCAATTCTATTTCCAAGTGCAAAGATACCGATAAGTAATCCAAGTCCAGATGTAATAATTACAATCCATCTTGCGACACTTAAAAACATTGGATTTTGCGGATCAAAAAAACTATATTGCGTGTTGTCCATTTTTAACCCCTCCTTTTTATATTCTTTGTTTTAAAGTTTTCAATACTTCTTTTTCGTTATGTGCGTTTAATAGCTTTTCTGCTAATAAAACTAACTGACTATGATTGTGTTGTAATATTTTATTTTTAACTCCGGGTATCAAAGAAGAAGTCATAGATAACTCATCAACTCCAAGACCGATTAATAAGCAAGCTCCTAATGGATCAGATGCCATCTCACCACAGACTGCAGTTTTTTTACCATGAGCTTTTGCTGCTTTAGTGACCATATGAATAAGTCTGAGTATAGAAGGATGAAAAGGTTGATTTAAATAATCTAGATTTGCATTTGAACGATCAGCTGCAAATGTATATTGAATTAAATCATTGGTTCCAATTGAGAAGAAATCAACAACACTTGCTAATTGATCAGCGATAAGTGCTGCAGATGGGACTTCAATCATGACACCCAATTCAAATGATTTATATAAAATTTGTTTTTCTTTAAGTTCCTTTTCAACTTGATGAACAATTCTTTGAAGTTTCATGAACTCATCTTTT
>SWCB01000413.1_pt1 | contig 10756 bp, 7 predicted proteins | sample 4692901 | NCBI WGS metagenome assembly SWCB01 (sample SAMN10267276, study PRJNA491770) | bioreactor metagenome | isolation source: DHS bioreactor inoculated with subseafloor sediment | place: Japan: off Shimokita Peninsula | collected 2006-08
ACCGTGGTCACGCCCGTTTTCGCTGACGAAGGCAAGCTCGTGGGCTACGTCGCGAATCGCGCCCACCATGCCGAGATCGGCGGAGCCCGGCCCGGTTCCATGCCGCCGGATGCGACAACGCTGGCGGTGGAAGGCGTGGTCATCGAGCCGCAGTTGCTCATCGAGCGGGGCGAGCCGCGCTGGCAGGCGCTCGAGAGTCTGCTGCTCTCCGGTCGCTTTCCCAGTCGCAACGTCAGCGACAACCTCGCGGATCTGCGGGCAGCGGTGGCGGCGAACGAGCGCGGTCGATCGGCATTGCTCGACCTCGTCGCGCGATTCGGACCCGACGCCGTCAGCCACTACATGGCTGCCTTGCAGCAGCAGGCGGAACGGGCCATGCGCCGTGCCCTCGCGGCGCTCGATGACGGCGCCTACACCGCCAGGGAGTTGCTCGACGACGGCACGCCCATCGCGGTGCGCTTCGAGATCACCGGCGATCGAGCCGCGATCGACTTTGCGGGCTCCGGCGGACAGCATCCGGGGAATCTGAACGCCACGCCCGCCATCGTCACAAGCGCCCTGCTGTACGTTCTGCGTGTGCTGATTGATGAGCCCTTGCCGCTCAATGAAGGACTGCTCGCGCCCGTCGAGGTGACGATTCCAAGCGGGCTGCTCAACCCGGCCTTCCCACGTGATCCGGCGCGGTGCCCGGCGGTGGTCGGCGGCAACGTTGAGACCAGCCAGCGAGTCGTCGACACCTTGCTCAAAGCGCTGAAGCTGCAGGCGGGCAGCCAGGGGACGATGAACAATCTACTCTTCGGCACGGAACGCTTCGGCTACTACGAGACGATCGGCGGCGGCACGGGCGCTGGGCCAGGCTTCGCGGGCGCCTCCGCCGTGCACAGCCACATGACCAACACCCATATCACCGACGTCGAAGTGATCGAACATCGCTACCCGGTGCGACTGGAGCGCTTCGAGATTCGTCGTGGCTCGGGCGGGAACGGACAGTGGCGGGGCGGCGACGGCATCCGCCGCGTCCTGCGCTTCCTGGAGCCGATGCAAGTCTCTGTGCTCACGCAGCATCGAACCGTCGCGCCGTTCGGCCTGGCCGGCGGGGAGGAGGGCGAGCCTGGCAGGCAGCGTGTCATTCGCGCGGACGGCATGGAGATCGTGCTCAAGTCCGTCGACGGCTGCGATGTGCAGGCGGGCGACCAACTCATCATGGAGACGCCGGGCGGTGGGGGGTACGGCGCAGTGCCCGCGACGTAGCGAGTAGTAAACGGTGGAATCAACTCCGAAGCGCAGCACCGGATACCGTTCTCGTTGCTGTCATCCCCGCGCAGGCGGGGATCCAATTCGACGGTGTTTCTGTCCCAGACGCCGTAGTGGATTCCCGCCTGCGCGGGAATGACGCTTGGGCAGTGTGTCGATGTCGGCGAAGTCGCGTCACACCACCGACGCGGCAATCGAGAGCGAGAACGCTCCTTCACGCTTGGCGTGCTTCTCCACACGGCGAATCGGCTCGCCGGGTTCGTGCGGCGGGATGACGCGCCAGCCTTCTTCGCAAGCCTGCTGCAGGTAGCCGCGCTTGCTCTGGATGTTCGTGTAGGGCAGCACGTCGTAGGCCATGTTGTAGGCCAGGCCGACGTGGGCGGCGGTGGGCATGACGTCACCGGCGAACGCCACTACGCCTTGCTCATCCCGGAAGCGGATCATCTGCTGGCCCCAGGTGTGGCCGGGCATGGGGCCGACCTGGATGCCGGGCAGCGGTTCGCACTCGCCGTCGAGCAGCACCATCCGATCCGCGAGCGGCTCGAAGTTCTCGCGAAGATACGTCTTGGTCATCGTCGACTTGTTGGCCAGGGCATCGTCCCACTCGGTCTGTTGGGCGTAGACCTTGGCGTTGGGGAAGGTCGGGATCGACTCATCGTTCTTGCCCAGGCGCGTGGCGCCGCCGGCGTGGTCGAAGTGCAGGTGCGTCAGGACAACGGCACTGATCTCGGCGGGATCGACGTCGATCTCTGCGAGCGCGTCGGTCAGGCACCGATCCTGCATGTCGAAGATCTGGCGGTCCTTGGCGGCCATCTTGTCGCCGTAGCCGGTCTCGATGATGATCTTCTCGCCGGTCTCGCTTTCCAGGAGCAGGCAGTTGGTCTGCAAGAGGATGCGGTTCTCATCGTCGGAGTCAGTGAGGTGCGACCAGAGGGGCTTGGGAATGATGCCGAACATGGCCCCGCCGTCCAGTCGAAAACGCCCTGCCCGCAGAAGCTGCCAGGAATAGAGAGACATAGTGGTCCCCGTCCTTCGTACTTACTTGCCCGCGGGGCTGGTGAGACGTTCCGGGTCTTCCAGCGTGCGGACGACCGTGTTGAGAAAACGTGCCGCCTCGGCGCCGTCGACCACGCGGTGATCGCAGCTGACGCTGAGCGGCATGGAAAGGCCGGCGAAGATGGAGCCGTCATCGCGCGCCATGACGCGGCGCTTGGCGCGGCCGATCGCAATGATGCCGACTTCCGGATAGTTGATGATGGGCGTGGCGAACATGCCGCCGTAGCTGCCCACGTTGCTGATGGTGAAGGTGCCGCCCGTCAACTTCTCGCGCTCGATGGTGCGATTCTTGCAGGCGCCCGCCAGCTCCGCCACCTTGTCGCCCAGTTCGAGGATGGTCAAGCGATCGGCGTTGGCCAGCACCGGCACCATCAGGCCATGGTCGGTGTCGACGGCGCAGCCGAGATTGATGACGCCCTTGATGAGGATCTCGCTCTTCTCATCGTCAACGTTGGCGTTGATCGTTGGATGCTGCTTCAGACCATGACACACCGCTTGCATGATGAAGGGCAGGAAGCTGATCTTGCGGCCGGTCATGCCCGCGAGTTGGCGGCGCATCTGGTCCAGTCTGGTGACATCTGCCGCATCAACGCAGGTGAAATGCACGGCGGTGTGCACCGAGCGGCTGAGGGCCTCCGCAATCTTGCGACGCACGCCGCGGAAGGGGATTCGCTCGGCAACGCCGGAAGCGTCGACCGCAACCGCGGGGAACTGCACCGCGGCCGGAGCGAAGGCGGGGGCGGCGCCTGCGGGGCTACCGTCGGTGATCGTTGAAGTGGGGGCAGCAGCGGGGGCGCCTGAGCCCGCGAAGGCGCGAACGTCCTTCTCCATGACTCGGCTGCCGATCCCCGAGCCGGGCACCTGGTTGATATCAATGCCGAGGTCACGAGCGATCCGACGGACGGCGGGGGTGGCCAGGGCCTTGCCCTCGGTGGCGGTGGGCATGGCCGACAAGCTGCCTACCACGGAGCCGGCATCCTCGCGCTCTTCCTTGGCTTCCGCGACGGGCGGGGCGGCCGGCTTGGCCGGTTCCGTCGCGGCGGAGGCGGACTCGCCGGCACCACCCACGAAGGTCACCAGGGGCTGACCCACGTGCAGAATCTCGCCATCCTTGCCGTGCAGCGTTTGAATCGTGCCGGCCCGGGGGCTGGGGACCTCGGCGAGGGCCTTGTCGGTCTCCATCTCCGCCAGGACCTGCAGTTCCTCGACGGTGTCGCCCTCCTTGACCTTCCAGGAGACGAGCTCTGCCTCGTGGACGCCCTCTCCGAGGTCGGGAAGGAGGAATACGTTGGGGTCGCTCTTTGTCGTCGCCATGGAGGGCCTCGTTGTCAGGGAGTCAGCCGCGTTCGGGCTGGAATTCTAGCAGAAATGACGTCTGCATCCGCCTGCCAACGAGCGGATGAGACTCGGTTCATCAAGCTCCTAGAAGGCACAAACATCGCGTACGCCGGCGGCGATGCGGTCGGCGTCGACCAGGAACTCCAGTTCGAGCTTGTAGTATGGCGTGACCACGTCGAAGCCGGTCACCCGCTGCACCGGCGCTTCCAGGTGCAGGAAGCAGTGGTCTTGGATCTGGGCGGCGATCTCCGCGCCCATGCCCGCCGTCAGCGGCGCCTCGTGCACCACCACGCAGCGGCCCGTCTTCTTCACTGACTCAAATACCGTGTCGAGGTCGGGCGGGTAGATCGTGCGCAGGTCAATCAGTTCCGGCTCGATGTCCTCAGGAAGCTGGTCCATCGCCTCCAGGCACTGCATGACGCTGGCGCCCCAGGAGACGATCGTCACGCTGCTGCCTTCCTCGACCACCTTGGCCTTGCCGATGGGGATGGTGTATTCGTCCTCCGGCACTTCCTGGCGAAAGGCGCGGTAGATCCGCTTGGGCTCGAAGTAAATCACCGGATCGGGATCACGAATCGCGGAGATGAGCAGGCCCTTGGCGTCGTACGGCGTCGAGGGCATGACGACCTTCAGACCCGGCGTGTGGGCGTAGATGGCCTCCGGTGACTCACCGTGCAGTTCTGGGGCGTGGATGCCGCCGCCCACCGGCACGCGGACCGTCAGTTGCAGCGGGTAGGCGCCGCGGGTGCGGGTGCGGGATCGGGCCGCGTGCGAAACGATCTGATCGAAGGCCGGTCCCAGGAAGCCACAGAACTGAATCTCGGGGACAGGCTTGAGGCCGGCCATGGCGAGGCCGAGCGAGGTGCCGATGATGCCGGACTCGGCGAGCGGCGTATCGACGACGCGGTTCTCGCCAAAGCGTTGCTGCAGACCGTCGGTGACGCGGAAGACGCCGCCGTTCCTGCCGACGTCCTCGCCGAGCAGCAGCACGTCGGGATCCGCTTCCATTTCCTGGATCAAGGCCAGGTTGATTGCTTGCACGATGGTCAGGTTGGCCATGCTTCTCGTCGCCCTTTCTTCCGTTCACTCACCCATTCGCAATCGATGCGGCTCTGTCGTTTCGGTCAGACCGTCTGCGGCGCCAGAATGTGCGTGCGGTCGTGCCCCAGGTAGTGCGTCGTCCGGGTCTCGCGCTGCGTGACCAGGGAGGGGGGCAGTTCCGCGTACACATAGTCGAAGATGTCGCTCTTCTCCGGGTCCTCGATGTTCTCCGCTTTGTGCACCACGTCCATGACGTCCTCGTGCAGGCGCTTGTCCAGCGCTTCCTGCTTGGTCGCGTCCCAGGCCTTCTGCTTCTCCAGGTAGATCCGCAGGCGCGTGAGCGGGTCACGCTTCTGCCACACCTCGAGTTCCGCGGGATCGCGGTAGCGGCGGGCGTCGTCGGCGGTCGTGTGATCGCCCATGCGGTAGGTCACGCCCTCGATGAAGGTGACCTCGTGGTTCTCCCGGGCCCGCTTGACAGCGTCACGCATGACCTTGACTACGGCGAAGATGTCGTTGCCATCCACCTGCACGCAGTGCGCTCCGTAGGCCAGGCCGCGCTGGGCGATCGTCTCGCCGCCGGCGTTGCGGTCGCGGGGTGTGGAGATGGCCCAGCCGTTGTTCTGGCAGAAGAAGATCACGGGGAGCTTGAGGGTTGTGGCGAAGTTGAGCGCTTCGTGGCAGTCGCCTTCGCTGCTGCCGCCGTCGCCGAAGAATGTGACCGCGACAGACCCCTCGTTGCGGTACTTGCCTGCCCAGGCCAGGCCGGCGGCGTGCAGCATCTGCGTGCCGATGGGAATCGAGATGGGCGTCATGCGCAGGCCATCGGGGATCTGGTTGCCGCGTTCGTCTCCCATCCAGTGCAGCAGGATGTACTCGGGCGGCAGACCGCGCCAGAAGAGCCCCGGGTTCTCGCGGTAGGAGGTGACCAGCCAGTCCTTGTCCTCGAGGACGTAGGCGGCCCCGGTGGAGGTGGCTTCCTGTCCCCAAGTCTGGGGATAGGTGCCCATGCGGCCACTGCGCTGCAGCTTGAAGGCGACCATGTCGAGCTCGCGGCAAAAGGCCATGTGCTCGTAGAGCTTGACCACGTCATCGAGCGGGATCAGATCCTTGCCCAGCTTCTGATCAAAGTTGCCGTCCTCGTCGAGAATGGAAACGGACTCAATCGTCGCGGAATACACGGTCTTGATCGGCATGAGCGGTTCCTTCACACGGGCAGACCGACAGCGAATGTCGGCTGCGGTGGTTTCGGGAAAGGCAGTAGGGCCCCGGATGACGCGCCTGCAAGGACGGCCACCGGCCCTGTGGAAGGGTAGGCAAAACGCAGCGCCCAGACCAATCCGGCCGGCTCTCCACGCGTGGCGATCTTATACCACAGGCCAGAATCGGATGAGGGGCTCGGCAATCCTCCCCGCCGGGGACGTAGCCCCGATAAGCGATCCCCCTTAGCGGTGCATTTGCTCCGGATTTCTTGACTGGGCCGCAGACGGGTGCATGCTTGAGATGCGCCCAGGCGTTCACGGTACGAATCGGAACGGAAGACCGAGTCTACTTGAGTCACGGCTTGGCGACCACGCTGTCTTGCGTCGCGGCTCTCCGATCGAAGGAGCCATGTCATGAAACGTGCCCGTGCTCTGCGTCGCGGTGGTGCCTGCTCTCTCATGCTCGCACTCATCGGCGCCTCCCCCGCGTCGGCGACCCTGCTCAACGTGCCAGGGGACTATGCCACGATTGAGGAAGCCTTCAACGCCGCCTCAGACGGTGATGAGATCGTCCTCGCCGATGGCACCCACACCGGCGGGGGGTTCTACGGCCTCACCTTCTCCGGCAAGCGAGTGACCCTCCGGTCGGAGAACGGGCCGGCGGCCTGCACCATTGACGCCTGCTACTACGCGGCTCGTCGCATGCTGCAGATCTCGGGATCCGCGGATGGCACGCGCCTCGAGGGCATCACCTTCACTCGGGCCCGGGAGGGGGCGCTGTACTGCTACGGCGACACCACGATCACCAACTGCCGCTTCGTTGACAACCAGCTCTACGATTGGGGCGGGGCCATCAACTACAACGGCTGCAGCGTCATCGTCCGGAACTGCACCTTCATCGACAATTACGCTTCGATCGGCGGCGGGGCGTTCTCCGGCTATCAGGGCACCTCCTGGATCGAAGGCTGCCTCTTCCTACGCAATACCGGCACCTCGGGCGGGGCGATTCAGATCAGCGAGAGCAACGCCACCGTGGTCAACTGCGTCTTCATCGAGAACGCGGTCTGGCGCTACGGCGGGGCCATTCGCAACGACAATCCGAACTCGCGGATCGTCAACTGCACGTTCCTGAACAACCATGCTCCTTGGGGCGGGTCGGCCCTCGTGGCCCGCGCTGCCAGCACGCCTACCATGAGCAATTGCATCATGTGGGGCGATGAGGAGTTGCAGGTGCACCAATTCGAGGACGCGGTTGTCACCCTCGACCACTGTGACATCTCCACCCCCTGGGAGGGGCCGGGCGTCAACAACTTCAGCAACCCCCCGTGCTTTGTTGATCCGCTCGGACCCGACGGCGTGGCCGCTACTGAAGACGACAACCTGCGGCTGCAGCCCAACTCGCCCTGCCTGAACATCGGTGACAACAGCGCCATTCCCCCCGGCGTGGATACTGATCTGGATGGCAACCAGCGCGTCGCCTATCAGGTGGTTGATCTGGGCGCGTACGAGCTCGGCGAGCCACCTTGCCCGGGCGATGTGGACGGCGATGGGGATCGCGACCAGTCGGACTTGGCCATTCTTCTCGTCAGCTACGAGTTGCCGCCGGATCATCCGCTCTACCAGCCGGAGGCGGACATCAATGGCGACGGCGCCGTCGATCAGCAGGACCTGGGCATCGTCCTGGCTGGCTATGAGATTCCCTGTCCGTGAGGACAGACCACTGAGAAACGCACCGCCGGAGGGGGCGGTGCGTTGGTTTTGTTCCACATCGATGAACGGCGAACGGATTTAGATGTCGCCGGCGGGAAATGTGTTGGCGAGCTGTTGCAGACGCTCAATGCGCCGCCGACAGAAGACTCGCGTCGCTTCCAAGTCGACCGAGCCCTTGGGAAAGCGGCGCTGCCGCTTGTAGTACTCCTCGACGTCAACCCACTTGGGATCCGCGTTCAGGCGGTAGCGTTCGCCGCCGAAGACTTCATAGAGCGGGAAGAGGCCGCTCTCGACTGCGATGCGCACGAGCTCGACCGAGTCGCCGGGCTCTGACTTCCAACCGGTCGGGCAGGGCGAGTGGATCAGGAAGAAGCGGAAGCCGTCCAGCTCCATGCCGATCTTCAGCTTGCGCGAGAAGTCCTCGGGATGGGCCAGGGACAAGGTGGCGGCGTAGGGGATCTTGTGGGCGGCCATGATCGCCATGATGTCCTTCTTGGTCTCGTCTTTGCCGCCGGGCGTCGTCGTCGTCTTGGCCCCGATGGGGGTGGCGCTGGAGCGCTGGCCGCCGGTGTTGCCATAGATCTCATTGTCGTAGCAGATGTAGATGATGTTCTCGTTGCGTTCGGCAGCGGCGGAGATGGTGGCCATGCCGATGTCGTAGGTGCCGCCGTCCCCGGCCCAGCAGATCACTTGGCCGTCTTCCTTGTTGATGTCACGGACGGCGGCGACGCCGCTGGCGAACGCCGCGACGCCTCCGAAGGTGGCGGCGATCGTGGGCACGCCGTAGCTGGTGGTGGGATAACCACCGGCGGTGACGATGCCGCAGCAGGCGGGGATGCAAAGCGTGCACTTCTCCTTCGTCTCGGCGAGCACCCGCCCGAGGAAGGTCAGGGCGACGCTCATGCCGCAGCCACCGCAGTTGGTGTTGCCGGGACGAAGCAGGCACTCTTCGCTGCAAGCGATCTGGTTGGGATCCGGCTGTCTGGCGATGGTGGTCATGCGTCGATTCCTTTCCAGATGGGCTTCACTTCTTCGCTGCGTCCGACCAGATCGTCAATGCACTCTTCGACCATGCTGGGAACGACATCGCCGCCGCACATGCCGGTGAGGTAGTTCTGGACCATGAGATCGTCGCGGACTCCTTGGAGCGCGGACTTGAACTCGATCCAGAAGATCCCACCCACGCCGCCGGAGTAGTTGCGATCCAACACGCCCACCTTCTTGGCGTTCTGGCAGGCCTCGATCATCTGCGCTCGCGGGTAGGGCCGCATCATGCGCTGGGTGATCAGGCCGATCTTCTCACCCTTGGCGCGGCGGGCCTTGATGACCTCCCGGGCGGTGGTGGCGATGGTGCCGGAGCAGACAAGCACCGTCTCCGCGTCCTCGGTGCCGAAGCTCTCGACCGCTGCCGGGGCTTCTCTGCCGAAGATCTTCTGGAACTCGGCTCGGCACTCTTCCAGGACGGCGGGGACGCGCTCCATGGCTTCCTGGGTTTCCAGGCGCTGCGACATCGTCTCCCGGGGCCAGGCCAGCCCGCCGATCGTGACCGGATGCTCGTGCTTCATGCGGTGGGGTAGGTCGAGGTTGGGCAGGAAGGCATCGACCAGATCCTGCTCCGGCAGATCCGTCTCCTGCTGGGTGTGGGAGACGATGAAGGCGTCCATGCTCACCAGCATGGGCAGGAGGACGCGATGATCCTCCGCCAGGCGGAAGGCGACCAGGAGGGTGTCGACGACCTCTTGGTTGCTCTCACAGTAGAACTGGATCCAGGAGCCGTCGCGCAGGCAGAGCGTGTCGGTCTGGTCTGCCCAGATGTTCCAAGGCGGACCCAGGGTGCGATTCACCGTCGCCATGACGATCGGCAAGCGATACCAGCCGGCGACGAGGATGTTCTCGAACATGTAGGCCAGGCCGTTGCTGGAACTGGCGGTGAAGGCCCGAGCCCCGGCGAGGGAAGCACCGAGCGTGACGCCCATGGCGCTGTGCTCGCTCTCCACCGGCACGACGCTGCCCTTGCTGAAGGGAAACTTGGCGACGTATTCGACGATCTCGGTCTGCGGCGTGATGGGGTAAATGCCGCACGCCACGCCCTTGGCGTCACGGTTGGCCTCTCCCGCGAGGGACAAAGCATGGCCCGCCGCATGGTTGCCGGTAACGATCTGTAAACCCATTGCGCGCTCCTCTTGGGCTTGACGCCGTCTTAGAGCTGGCTCATGAAAATAACATTGCGTGGGCATTCCGCGGCGCAGACGCCGCAACCCTTGCAATAGGAGTAGTCAAAGTGGAAGTCGTGGCCCACCCGGGTCAAGACGCCCTCGGGGCAGAAGGTCACGCAGCGATCGCAATCGTTGCAGACGCCGCAACTCAGGCAGCGCTCCGCCTCGCAGGGATCGGCCAGGCCCGCATGAATCTCCTCGAAGGAGTGGATTCGCTCCTCCGGATCGATGGCGGCGCCGGCGTGGCGATTCTGCTTCTCGAAGAGATGCATCTTCATTGCCGAAGCGCCGATGACCTCTGCCTCGCAGTGCGGCTCGGGAAGCAACTGCTCGCCGGTGAAGGTCTGGTGAATGTGGAACGCGGCCCGCCGACCATTGCCGATGGCGGCGGTGACGGTGCCTTCGTTTGTTGCCAGGTCGCCCACGGCGAAGACCGGCTTCTCCAGCACGCCCAGGAGCACCTTCCCTTCACGCACTTCCGTGCCCTCGGGGAACACCGACATATCGGGCGACTGGCCCAGGGCCAGGATCACCCGATCGCAGGCGATGTCGTAGTCGCTGTCCGCGATCTCCACGGGACGCCGCCGACCTGACTCATCGGGCTCGCCCAATTCCATGCGGCGGCAGGTGAGTTGGTAGTTGCTGCCGTTGCGGCTGATCTTCGTGGGCGAGGTGAGGTACTCGATCTGCAGCCCTTCCTCGATGCCTTCGTCGATTTCCTCAGCGATGGCGGGCATCTCGTCACGGGTGCGGCGGTAGACGACCTGCACGCTCTTGGCGCCCAGGCGCAGGGCGGTGCGGGCGGCGTCGAAGGCCGTGTTGCCGCCGCCCACGACGACGACGTCTTCGCCATCGACGCGAATCTCGCCGACGTTGGCCCGATCAAGGAAGTCGATGCCCTGCACGATGGCCTTGTCGTCCGTGCCCAACTTCAGGGCC
>SWCB01003959.1_pt1 | contig 10755 bp, 8 predicted proteins | sample 4692901 | NCBI WGS metagenome assembly SWCB01 (sample SAMN10267276, study PRJNA491770) | bioreactor metagenome | isolation source: DHS bioreactor inoculated with subseafloor sediment | place: Japan: off Shimokita Peninsula | collected 2006-08
ATGGAGGGCATTGACCCCGCCGACACCACGCTGCCAGGTCGGCGCGAGCGGCAGTTCATCACGCCGGACTAGACCCTCGCGACCGGTGGACTCTTGCGATCGGCCCGCCTGCCAGGCCGCCCCGGTAGAATGCAGACGTCAACGCCTGCCGATTCCGGCAGGCTCGCTCTTGCCACGTCGATTCCGCAGGAGACACGCCATGTCCCGTCACTCAACGCACCTCACGCGCCGCACCTTCCTCCAGACCACCGCCGCCGGTGCTGCCACGCTGGCCTTCGCCGGGCCGCGCCTCGCCTTCGCCGGGCAGGCGGACAAGCTGAACATCGCCGCCATTGGCGTGCAGAACCGAGCCTGGGCGAACATTTCCGGCGTTAGGCACGAGAACATCGTCGCCCTTTGCGATGTGGATCGGAGCTACCTCAACCGCGCCCATGCGGAGTTTCCACAAGCCAAACGCTTCACGGACTTTCGCGAGTTGCTGAGCAGCAACCTGCCCATCGATGCGGTCGTCGTCTCCACTCCCGACCACACCCACGGTCCCGCCGCCGCCATGGCGCTGAGAAAGGGCAAGCACGTCTACTGCGAGAAGCCGCTGACGCACTCCGTCTACGAGACGCGCGTGCTCACCGACCTCGCTCGCGAGCAGGGCGTGGCGACGCAGATGGGGACGCAGATCCATGCCGGCGAGAACTACCGACAGGTCGTGGAGCTCATCCAGAGCGGCGCGATCGGCAAGGTGCGCGAGGTGCACGTCTGGTGCGGCAAGAGTTGGTCGAACGGCCGCTTCCAGGAGGAGCAGCCCGTGCCGGAAAACCTCGATTGGGATCTCTGGCTCGGGCCCGCCGCCAAGCGTCCCTTCTCGCCCGGCCTGCATCCGGGCAACTGGCGGCGCTTCTGGCCCTACGGCACCGGCACGCTGGGCGACATGGCCTGCCACTACGTCGATCTCGTCTTCTGGGCCCTCGAACTCAAGTACCCCACGCGCGTGGTGGCGGAAGGGCCGGAGGTGCATCCGGTCGGCACCCCGCAGTGGCTCATCGTGCACTACGACTTCCCGGCCCGCGGCGAGCAGCCGCCCCTCAAGCTGCATTGGTACGACGGCGGCAAGCGGCCGGACATCGTGGACAAGCTTAAGCTCGCGGACGGCTCGCCCGTGCAATGGGGAGACGGCCATCTCTTCATCGGCGAGAGAGGCATGCTCCTCTCTGACTACGGTCGGCACCTGCTGCTGCCCGAGGAGCGATTCACCGAATTCAAGCAGCCTGAACCGTTCCTGCCTCGCTCGATCGGCCACCATCGCGAGTGGCTGCAAGCCTGCCGCGACGGCGAGAAGGCGACCTGTGACTTCAGCTACGCCGGGCCGCTGACGGAAGCCGTCCTGCTCGGCACGATCGCCTACCGCCTGGGCAAACCCCTGGAATGGGACGCCAAGAAGCTCATCGCCACGAACGCAGTCGAAGAAGCGGCCACGCTGGTCCGGCCCCAGATGCGCGAGGGATTTGAGGTTTGAGGACGCCCTGACTCAGGAGCTCGACGTGTCGTCCTGGGTGGCCTGATCTGCGGCCTTGCCGCGCGTGAGCAGGCGCGAGCGATGCCGCCAGCGGCGCAGGAGCGCTTCGCCGATCGAGGTCAGCAGTTCCGACATCGAATGCAGTGACAAGTGCAACCGCAGACGCCGGGCACACTCGTCCTCCGGATCGACCGCCAGAGCCTGACGGACCCAGTAGCCGGCCCGTCGCCACTGCCCCTCCTCAAGGTAGGCCAGGGCGAGGTTGTGCATGGCGGGGACGAAACGCCGCTTCTTGCGCAAGACCTTGCGGCAGCATTCGATGCCCTTGCCGCGATCACCGCTACGGAAGGAAGCAACCGCCAGTTTGTGCAGGTGGTCGACGTTGGTCGGCGACGCCTCCACCAGCTTGCCGAACACCCGCGTGGCTCGCTTGGTCTGGCCGGCCTCAAGGTGCAACTCGCCGAGATCGGAGAGGGCGTCCTCCGCGATCTTGTCCTCGTCCATCAGGGCCTTGTACTCCTCGCGGAGCAGGCCGCGGGCCGCGTCGATCCGACCCGCCTCGATGAGCAGACCGGCCAGGCGACGGCGGACGGAGTCGTAGGTCGGCGACAAGCTCTGGACGAGCTCGTACTCACGGAAGGCGTCCTCGGGGCGGTGCTCCTGCCGAGCCAACTCGCCGAGGTAGAAGTGGGCGTCAACGTTGACCGGGTCGAGTTCCAGCACCTGGCGGAACTTCTCGCCGGCCTCGGGAAGGCGACCGGTCTCCATGAGCAGGCAGCCGAGGTCCAGGAGCGTGCCGGTGTCGCCGGGCGCCTCGCGCAGTTCGCGAAGGAAGAGCTGCCGGGCCCGTTCCAGGCGGCCCATCGCCCAGTAGGCGTCGGCGAGGCGGGCGTGCACTCGCGGCATGTGTGGATCCAGGGAGGCGGCCTCGCGCAGGCACCAGACGGCTCGTTCGTGCTCTTCACGCTGCAGAAGCGAATCCGCAAGATTCGAGTAGCAAAGGGGGCAGGCGTCGCTGAACTGGCGGGCCATGTAGAACATGACCTCCGCCTGCTCGTGCTCCCCCAGCAGGGCGTAGCTCTCGATTCGATGGCAGAAGGGGGTCTCCAGGGCGGGGTCCAGCTCCGCTGTCTTCTCGAAGCACTCCACGGCCTCACGGGCCCGATCGACCCGATTGAGGTTCACCCCCAGGCAGAGCAGCGTCTGCACATCGCTGGCGTCCAGGTCGTGGGCGCTGCGGAAGGCGTCGATCGCCGCCTCGAATTTTCCGGCCTCTTCCAGCGTCAAACCGAGGTTGAAATGCCATTCCGCACGATAAGGGTTAAGGGCGAGGGCTCGCTTTAGCTCTGCGACCGCCTCGTCCCAACGGCCCATTTCGTAGAGTTCATGGGCCCTGTCAACATGCTGTTCGGCTTCAGACCAGTCGTTCATCTGGATGCTATATCGGAAAACCATGCCTTCTTGTTCGAATCAACCTGTGGTCTATCTTACTCGCGAATTGAAGCGCGATCGATCAATCCGGGAAGAAGAGAGCGACGGATGTGTCCTTTCTGTCGGCTATAATCAGGGTGCCGCGACGCCCCACACCGGACGCCCGCCGACCAGGACGGTCGGCCGGACTGAGTTCAGGGATCCCAACCGAACGTAACGTCGAGCAACCATGCTTCGTGATGACGACAGGTGCATCTCCTGCAGACGGGCCCAGGCCGGGACGACCAAGAGTCGCCCGCGGCTGGGGTTGTGCGTCCTGGTAGCGGCGGTCCTGACGGCGTTTGCCTTCCCCGCCGCCTCCCTCCTCCAGGCCCAGGAAACGCCGCCTCCCGAGGAAACCGCGACCAGCGCTACGGAGACGGAAGCGGCCCAGCCGGAGGAGCGCCAGGCCCCGCTGGTGGCCCAGCCGACCCCTCAGCCCTCGCCCGACGACCTGCGCCAACAACAGATCAACCTCCTCCGCAACGTCTTGCACGAGGACGCCATGAGCCCCCGCGACCGGCAACAGGCGGCCGCCCAGCTTCTGCAATTGGGCACGCCCGACGCGGTGGCGGTCCTCGTCGAAGGCCTGGAGGCCTCGAACAGCCAGGCCGTCGTCGTGGCCATTGCGGACGGCCTGATCCTCAACGGCCCCCCACCCCCGGCCCTACTGGCTCCGATCCTGACGGCCCTGCTGGAGGCCGACCGGGGCACCGAGATGCTCCTCACGCGGGTGCTGACCCGCTTTGACGCCCAAGGCGTGGTTCCACCGCTGCTGGCGGCCGCCCAGGACGAATCCCATCCGGCGGACGGCGATCGGCGTCTGCGGGCGATCCGGGCCTTGGGGTCGCTCTACGACGATACCGCCATCGAATCGCTCATCGGGCTGCTCCGGACCACGGAGGGAAGCCCCCTGCGCCCCGAAGTCCTCGGAGCCTTGGAGTCAAGCACCGGCCTTGAGGCCTTCTCCGCCAAGACGGAGGACTGGGAGTCCTGGTGGACTCTGCAGCGCGAGACGCCTCGGGAGCAGCGACTGGTCAACATCATTCGCACGCTTCGCACCGAAGTGGAGACCCGCGATGAGCAGCTGGATGAGCTGCGCAGCCGATTCGTGCGGATGATTCAGTTGCTCTACACCGCCACGCCGCCCGAGCAGCGGAGTCGATTGCTCGCGGATCTGCTGCAGGATGAGGAAGCCTCCGTCCGCCGCACCGCCACCGGTCTCGTGGAGCGGGCCATGGGCGATGCCGTCGCCTTGGAAGAGAGCGTCACCCAGGCGCTCAAGCAGCTTCTGGCCGACAGCGAGGCGGATCTGCGAGCCCAGGCGGCTCGGTTGCTCTTGAATCTCGGTGATCCCGAGGTCGGAACGCTCGTGGGCCAGGCCTACCTGCTTGAGCAGGACCTCGCCGCCTTGCGGGAGTTCTTGCTGGTGCTCGCCCGCTCGCCGCAGGCAGAGACCCTGGACCAAGTGATCGCTCACCTCAGGCAAGGCATCCTGCCGGCCCTCGCGGGCCAGGCCTTGCTCGCCGCTTCGGATCGGGAGCTCCTCACCGACGAGGCACGTGCCGCCCTGCGCGAACATCTGCGAGCCGCCGACCCGGCGACGCTGCCCGCTTCCAACATCCGCCTGCTGGCCAGGCTTGGGGGCGATGCCGATCGAGCGGAGCTCTTGCCCCTGCTCGAAGGGGAAGATGCAGGCATCAAGACGGCCCTGGGAAAGGAACTGGCGCTGCGAAGTGAGTTCGTTGACCTGCTGGCCCGACTTGCGACCGATCCGGTGCTGCATCCGATCGCCATGGACGCCGTGCTGCGGCATCGGGCCAACCTCGAAGGTGCGCGGACCCTCCTAGGACTGCGGCCGACCAACGGCGGCAACGAATCCATCTGGCTCGACCGATTCGCCCTGCTCGCTGGTCGGCTGCCGCTGAGTGACCTGCGCACGTTGGACGACGAGATGCTCGCCAGCGATATACCGCTGATTGCCGAAGGGGCGCACCTGCGACTGTTGGAAGGAGCGCTTGCTCGCTTCCCCGCAGCTCCCGAGCAGCAGTTGGGGCAGTGGCAGGAACTCCTGACGCGCCTGGCGACCTGGCGACTCGAGCGAGAGCAAGTCGGCCCTGCCGCGGAGGTGCTTGACCTGCTGCGCGGCAGCCAACCCCCCGGCGACTCCTACAAGCGCACCCAGACGATCGTCTTTTTGCGGCAAGGACGGCTGGCCGAAGCCGCGGAGTTGCTGCCCGAAGTCGGGTTGTGGCTGGACGTGGCCCAGACGCTGCACGAGGTCCAGCCGGAACGCTTCGCGGCGATCTGCCAGGCCGTGGAAGAGCGGTTCGCGGAGCAACTCAGCGATGCCCAGCGCGAGCGCCTGACAGGCCTCCTGGCGCTCATCCCGCCGCCAGAGGGGGAAGCGACGGAAGCGGAAGCGGAGGGAGCGACGGCGGAGGAGACCACGCCGGACACCACGCAACCGCAGGAACCGCCGCCGAGCGAACCGGGCGAGGATCAAGGATGACCGGGGACGCCCTGGCGCGAGCGCGTGGCTGGATCGACGAGGCCAAGCACATCGTCGCCTTCAGCGGGGCCGGACTCTCCACCGAGAGCGGCATCCCCACCTTCCGCGATGCCCAGACGGGGGGCTTCTGGGAGAAGTACGACCCTGTGACCCTGGCGAGCCCTGAGGGCTTCTCCGCTGACCGCCGGCTGGTCATCGAGTGGTACGCCTACCGCACCCGCCTGATCGCCGAGGCGAAACCGAACCCCGCCCATCGCGCCCTGGCGGCGTACGAAGCGGCCCACCCGGGCGGCCTGGCCAACGTCACCCAGAACATCGACGGCCTACTCCAGCGGGCCGGGGCCACGACGGTCCACGAACTGCATGGCACGCTCTTTCGCGATCGCTGCCATGCCCCCCACTGCTCGCACACCGCCGAGGCGACGATCTTCGAGGAAGACGCCGAGATCCCGCTCGTCGACTGTCCGCAGTGTGGCGGCTGGATGCGGCCGGATGTCGTCTGGTTCGGTGAGATGCTGCCCCCGGCGGTCTGGCAGGCGGCGGAGCAGGCGTGTCTGGCCTGTGATGTGCTCATCTGCATCGGCACCAAAGGCGCCGTCTACCCGGCGGCGGGGCTGGTGCAACTGGCCAAATCGACCGGCTCGAAGGTGATCCAGGTCAATCCGAACCCCTCGGAACTCGACTATCTGGCGGACGCGACGTTCCTTGCCGCCGCCGGCGAGGCGGTGCCGGCGCTGCTTCGGCAGGATTGAGGCTCAGCGCGGAGAACGCGGGGCGAGCCCACGCCGCGAAATAGGAATCGGGGCCCGCTGCCTGCTGCCAGGCGCTGCCGGAAGCGTCATAATGTCCGTTTCCACCTGATCGACCCACCCCGGTTGGCCCGGGCCCGGGATCCCCAAGGAGACGAGACAATGGCAGGCGCGACGCGGATCGAACGTGACACCATGGGCGAGATGACCGTTCCGGCAGAAGCCCTCTACGGCGCTTCCACCCAGCGAGCCGTCGACAACTTCCCCGTCTCAGGCCGGCCGGTCTCCGTTGAGGTGATTCGCGCCTTCGGCGACCTCAAGGCCGCCTGCGCCCAGGTCAACTGTGACCTCGGCAAGCTCGACAAGGACAAGGCCGAGGCGATCGTCAAGGCGGCGAGCGAGGTCGCGGCAGGCAAGCTCGACGAGCATTTCCCGGTCGACATCTTCCAGACGGGCTCGGGCACCAGCACCAACATGAACGCCAACGAGGTCATTGCCAACCGCTGCGCCCAGATCGCGGGCAACCCCATCGGGGCCAAGGACCCCGTGCACCCCAACGACCACGTCAACATGGGCCAGTCGAGCAACGACACCTTCCCCACGGCGATGCAGATCGGTGCTGCCCGTGCTATCAACGACAAGCTGATCCCGGCTCTGCAGCGCTTCGCCAAGGCGCTGCACGAGAAGGCCAAGGCCTACGACCACATCACCAAGATCGGCCGCACGCACCTGATGGACGCCACGCCGATTCGCCTCGGCCAGGAGTTCTCCGGCTACGCCGCCCAGGCGGACTACGCCGTCACCCGTGCCAAGCGCGCCATGCAGCGCCTCGCCGAGAATCTCCCCATCGGCGGCACGGCGGTCGGCACGGGCATCAACACCCACGTCGAGTTCGGCAAGCGCGTCTCCGACAAGCTCGCCCAGGCGACGGGCGTTGAGTTCCAGGAAGCGGCCAACCACTTCGAAGCCCAGGCGACGCGCGACTGCGTCGTGGAAGCCTCCGGGGCGCTCAAGACGATCGCGGTATCGATGAGCAAGATCGCCAACGATGTGCGTTGGCTGGGCTCGGGCCCGCGCTGCGGTCTCTTCGAGTTGTCGCTGCCCGCGACGCAGCCCGGCTCCTCGATCATGCCCGGCAAGGTGAACCCCGTCATCTGCGAAGCCATGGTCCAGGTCGCCTGCCAGGTGGTCGGCAACGATGTCGCCATCACCTACGGCGGCTTCGGCGGCGTCGGCTCTCTCCTCGAACTCAACGTCGGCATGCCCATGATGGCGGCGAACCTGCTCGATTCGATCAACATCCTGGCCGGGGCTGCCAACATCTTCGTCGACAAGCTGCTGGACGGCTTGGAAGTCAACGAAGCCATCTGCACGGGCATGGTCGAGAAGAGCCTGATGATGTGCACCTCGCTCGCCCCGGTGATTGGTTACGAGAAGGCGGCGGAAGTCGCCAAGACGGCCTTCAAGCAGAACAAGACCGTCCGCGAGTACGTCACCGAGATGAAGCTGCTCGATCCGAAGGAACTCGACGAACTGCTCGACCCGACCAGCATGACCGAGCCGGGCGGGAAGTAGGTCCGCCGAAGCCGACAAGTCAAGCCTGCCCGTGAGGAGTCCAGTGAATGACCAAGTCCCGCAGGCGCTTTCTGTGGTCGGTCATCGTCCTGGTGGTCATGGCGCTTGTCGCGGGTCGCTGGTGGATGGTGCGGTCGAAGCGACTGGCCTTCTTCGACGCTGCGGAGCGCGGTGACCGCGTCATGGTGGAGCGAGCCCTCGACCGCGGCAGGGATGTCAACGCGATTCACTCCTACCTTGACGGCCTAATGAAAGGTGAGCCGCTGCGCGTGACCGAGACCGCCTTGTATCTCGCCGCCCGAGAGGGTCACGCGGAGGTGGTGCAGTTGCTGCTCGCACGCGGCGCTGACCCGAACATTCGCTGCACCCTTGGCAAGACTCCGCTGATCAGCGTCGCAATGGTTGGAGGAAACGAAGCGATCGTTCGGCACCTCCTTGACGCCGGGGCCGACGTCTCGTTCGTCGGTGGCAACCTGGCCTTCCCAAGACCTGCTCTGGGCTGGGCTGTTGGTCGATCTGACTACCCCACGTTCCGACTCCTGCTGACCGCGACGCGAGAGCAAGGTCATCTTGGGAGACTCCTGCCGGCCGCCTTGTCGGAGCTTCAGTGGCGAAGCGAGCGATCTCTGAACGGCCGCGTCGCCAAGGCGCTGACAGCGTCCTATCGCGACGGCACGATCATGGCTGCGGCAGCGCGCGGGGACACGGCAATGCTCCTGGAGTTGCTCCCGAGCGTAAGTGGCGCTACTGGGCCAGCAGATGAGGACGGTTGGACGCCATTGCACTGGAGCGCGGGGTTCGAGGGCAGCGTGGAGGATGTGCGCCTCCTGCTGGCGTACGGTGCCGATCCGAACGCCCGAACGTTGAATGGCTACACGCCGCTCATGGCGGCAGCCGAGGCGGGAGACACCGAGAAGATCAGCCTCTTGCTTGAGGCGGGCGCCAGGGTCGATGCCTTTGATGACAAGGGTGACACCGCACTGCATGCCGCCTGCAAACATGCGTCAGAGGATCTGGTTGTGCTCTTGCTGAATGCGGGTGCGGATGCAAGGATACCCGCATTGGACGGCACGACTCCCAGCGATCTGGCGCGGATGAGAGCGCAGCGAAGCGGTGAGGATCTTCGGGAGCTTGTCAGAGCAAGGGCCATGGAGGCTACGGAACCTGACGGCTAGGAGTCATTCGACAGGGTGCACCGGAGGTGCGGCATGGGACTGGACGCAGTTGAGTTGGTCATGGAGGTCGAAGATCAGTTCGACATTGCCATCCCAGACAAGGCTGCCTGCGAACTTGTCAGCGTCGGCGACCTCTACAAGTACATTCTGACCCAACGGAATCGGCCCCTGGCGCGCGGCTGTTGCACTGCGAGCGCGTTCTATCAACTGCGACGTTGCCTAGTGGAACGCTACCACCTTGACAAGAGATCCATCAGGCCCACAACAGATCTGGCATCGCTGATCCCGCGGGAGCAACGATTCCTGGAGTGGGAAGCCCTTCAGAAGACGTGTAGCCTGGCCATGCCGGGCCTAGGCTGGCCTGCTGCAGCCGAGATGAGCCTGATGACGCTGTACTTGCTCGTCATTCCTGCGGCAATCATCGTCGTCTCAGTGACAATGCTCCCAGTCGGCTGGCTCCTCGGAGTCTTGGGAATGGTGCTCTGGCTGGTCGTTGGCTCCTCTCTTCTGACCCGTATGGATCGGTGGCTCGCCCGCGAACTGCCGGCGGCAACCGTTGGCGAAGCCGCGAAACGAATCGTGGGGTTGAACTGCGACTACTTCACAAGCGGAGAAGCCGACGACCCCAATGTGGTCTGGCTGCGTGTGGCTTCGCTGACCGCAGAACACTACGGCCTCGACTTCGAGCGAGTGTCCCACGAGACCACGTTCGCGGAAATTGAGTGAAGACGGCGCCCGCGCTGGAGGACAGCATGACCTTCGACGAACTAATGACACAAGCGCGTTTCCCGCGGAGCCAGCAGTACGACTCCATGTGGATGATCGACCACAGCATGGGGCCCAACGCCGTGTGGCTCACAGAATCGCTCTGCGAGCAGATGGACCTGATGCCCGGCATGCGGGTGCTGGACCTTGGCTGCGGCAAGGCGATGTCCTCGATCTTCCTCGCCCGCGAGTTCGGTGTCACCGTCTTCGCTACCGACCTCTGGATCAAAGCCACAGAAAACCAGCAGCGCATCGAGGAAGCCGGCGTTGCGGACCGGGTGTTTCCCATCTACGCCGAGGCGCACGCCCTGCCTTACGCGGACGACTTCTTTGATGCGATCGTCAGCGTCGACGCCTATCAGTACTTCGGCACCAGCGATCTCTACCTCGGCGTCTATCTCGCCAAGCTGGTCAAGCCGGGCGGGCAGATCGGCATCGTCGTGCCGAGCCTGAACAAGGAAATGCCCCTGCCCGTGCCGCCGCACTTCGAGACGTTCTGGGATCCCAAGGAGTGTGGCTGCTTCCACCAGGCCGACTGGTGGCGGACCCACTTCGAGAAGACGCAGACGGTGGATGTCGAACACTGCGCCGTGATCGAGGAGAGTTGGAAGCACTGGCGCGATTACGAGCAGGCGAAGAAGCTCGTCGACAAGCAGATGTTCCCGGATGAACTGGTGACGCTGGAAGCGGACCAGGGGGAATACCTGGCGCTGATCGAGATGGTGGCGCGGCGGCGGTGACGAAGACGTCGCAAAGCCAAGATGGCTTGGCTACATAGCACGGCCATCCTGGCCGTGCGATTCTGCGACCAGTCGTGCGTGGCGGGCGCGGCACCCTGGCCCCGGAGGGGAGAGGGTGGGCGAAGCAGGCGGTGCAAATCCGCAATGACGTCAAAGAGCCGGGTGAGGGGAGACGCCTCCGGCAGCCCCTGCATGAGCTTGATCAGACAAAACGCTGCGCCCCTCACCCCGGCCCTTCCGCCCTGGGCCGATCTTCGAC
>SWCB01009249.1_pt1 | contig 10747 bp, 8 predicted proteins | sample 4692901 | NCBI WGS metagenome assembly SWCB01 (sample SAMN10267276, study PRJNA491770) | bioreactor metagenome | isolation source: DHS bioreactor inoculated with subseafloor sediment | place: Japan: off Shimokita Peninsula | collected 2006-08
GAAAGGTTCACGATTAAAGAACATGTCTTTACCCGCTTCCGTTCGGCCATACCCCACATTGGCATCGGGATCGCGGCCAAGAGCAAAACCAGCGCCTGCCGATGCACCGACAGTGACTGCTGCAGCGGCTACGCCTCCCATCTTTAGAAAATTACGACGCGAAGGGTTATCTGCACCTTCTATTGTGCTATTTTTAGATTTCACTGTTGCTCCCCAATACTAGCTAATTACACTTACAGCAATACTATTTTGCTGTCTAATCTCATTAATTTGGTCGCGATAAGTGCTGCTATAGTGCGTTGATAGTTTATTAAGCTCTGCCAGCACATACTCAGCATCTAACCACTGCTTGGTGTGGTAATAGGTAAGAAAAAGCTGCTCAAGCAGCTCGCAGTCATGTGGGTCAAACGCCAATAGGCATTTCAAATCGGGCTCTAATACGGTCCACTGATGAGCACCAATTTGAGCTTTTATTCTTAAATGCAGCACATCGTAAGAATCAGGGGTATTACTGAGGTAATGGTTGAAGGCGGCAATGGCTTCTTCATAACGTTGACATTGAAATGCTGAAATGCCACTTAATCGAACCAGTTCCATGGATGTGATTTCATTATCAATCGATAATTGGATCCAGCGCTCCGCTTGTTCTGTATTTTTAAGCGCTAAATACGCACTGATCGCAGTGATGTAAGTCGCGACAATCGTTTTGTCCAAGGTGAACACTTTTTCACAATAGCTAGCCGCTTGTTTAAATTCACTATCTTGGTAATAACAGCCCGCTAAATTTTGATAACCGCCAGATAGTTCAGGTGCAAGCGCAATAACCTGTTCAAACATTTCGATTGCCGCCGCATTTTCACCGGTATAGATGTGATTAAAACCAAGGTGGTTAAAGCACATGTAACTATTAGGGTTAGACTTTATCCCATCTTCAAACATTGCTCGGGCATGCTCATGATCCCCTAGCTGCTGATAGATAAGTCCAGCCTTTAAACTAAATTCATCATTAGATAACTGAGTTCGAAAATGATTAATAACCGCTAGCGCAAGCTGACATAACTTAGCCGACATTAAGATGTTATAAGCGGTATCGAGCTGGTTTAGCGACAAACTTCCACGACGAATGATATCGCTAAAAAAAGCAGTGAATGCTTCATGTTCTAACCAGTCATTCCTATTTTTATCCTCACCGCTATATACAGTACTAAACTGACTTTTAATAAAGTTATATTTATAATTCAGGTTATCTTCGATATTACCCTCATATAAAAAGCCGCCAGTTTTTTCCTGAAGGTATTGATAGAGTTCTAGCCACTTTGTATCCATCATGTCGTTACGCCAAATCATTTTGAATAATGTTATGGTACGTACAAATAAAGTGGTCAAAAGGTCAAAAAATACCGTCAACCGATAGATAACCTCCCTTTCTTTTAATTATTGATAATGATCAAATTTTATTGAGCACTCTTATACCAATATATAAATCTGCTTAATTGTTTTGTTTTTATATCTCATTGATTTGATCAATTATTAGTTTATAACGACATTGCTTGGCATATCCGCATTTACCTTTTCGATAGGCTAAATCTTTATATTTTGAAAACATTGATCAATAACACTCACAGACGGCTAAAAAAGCAGTGCCAACCTGCTTTTAAACTTGATAAAGTGTTACACTGTAGTCATATAGTCATACATAATAATTATTGTTCCAAGGATTTCCATGACAACGATTTTTACCGCTATTGCAGGCTCAAAGCGTAGTCTGCATGTTCAGGTTGCACGTGATATTGCACGTCGTATTCTTTCAGGGCAACTCAAGCAAGGCGAAGTAATTCCTGGTGAGATGAGTCTCTGTGAACAATTTGGAGTAAGCCGCACTGCCCTACGTGAAGCAGTTAAATTACTAACATCTAAAGGTTTATTGGAATCTAAGCCAAAAGTTGGCACAAAGGTTGTCGATCGCTTAAGCTGGAATTTTCTTGATCCTCAACTTTTAGAATGGATGGATGGGCTGCCAAATTCACAAATATTCTTCCATCAGTTTCTTGGTTTACGTAAAGCCATTGAGCCAGAAGCTTGTGCCCTAGCAGCCCGTAACGCTACAGCCGAACAGCGAATGGAACTCTCCGAAACATTCCAACAAATGTGCGAAATCGCTGATAATTTTGACCAAAGCCGTTGGGCTGAAGTCGACATGAACTTTCATCGCCTGATCTTTTTCTCAACAGGCAACGATTTCTATCTGCCTTTTGGTAATGTACTTGCCACTATTTTCATGAGCTTTATTCACCATTCATCAAAAGATGGTGGCGTATGTATTGGTGAGCACCGTGCAATTTACGATGCCATCATGGCAGGTAATGCGGAAAAAGCACGCCAAGCTTCACAACAATTGCTTCAAGAAGAAAAACACCGCTTACCAAACGAAGTGCCTGCTTAATTCTAAAAATGCTGATATTCCGCCAATATCAGCATTCTTTATTCCTTCTCCACTTTATCGACCTAACGTTTCATAACAAATAAAAAAAGAGCCCTTAGGCTCTCTTTAATTACTCGATGATATTAACTTTTATCGCTTGGAGTCAGTCGATAGTTAGGCCCAACATCATCAGCCGTCAGTACTTTCAGTTTCGTCACATCTGCTCCTGCCCCTTCAAACTGATAAAAACCATTAACTATCTTATAATTTGGTTTTTCTGTCGAAATGCCATTCGGCAGTGAATCAAATCCATGTATCGCTCCAAAATACACTTCATTATTATAAGTAGGGCTTGTCAGTTCAGCTGTAGGGTCGGCGCGTAACGACTGCAAAGACTCTTCATCATTGAAAACAACATTATGGCCAAATGTAATCTTATCGCCAGTATGAGTCGTTTCAACTTCACTGTTATCAAATAAACTTGCACGATGCGTTTGGTTTCCGTGCACCATTCCGAACTCAACATCCACTAGCGTATTATTCTCAATAGTAATGTTCTTTGGTGTCCATTGCTTATTTAACTCTTTACCTTTCACCGCCTGATCAAGCTTTTCACCATTTTCAACATCGATGATTCCGGTGTTGATCACAACGCCTCCCCGAACATCGGCATTACCTGCAATTTTACCACCACCGCCACGTAACCCAGTAAAGTAATTATTGCGTACAATATGGTTTTCATCATAGATACGAATACCACCCGTATCTTCTTTCAGGTTGCCAATCACTACATTATTTTCAACAATGTTTGCTTTACCGTGACGAAGAGAGATCATCGATGCACTTTTAAAAAATCGTATTACCCGCAATACGGTTTTCACCCGACTTCACTGAAATCAATTCGCGCTCACCATCTGAATCAACCAGTAGATTATTGACAAATTGAGTACGAGATGGCCATTGGCTACTTTTTGAATCACCAATGCGTATTGCTTCCCAACTATTGCCGTTGTAACGAACCGCTTTTTTAATATCCAGTTCGTTATAACGGTTCTTCTTCTGTGAATAAAATATATTGTCTTTAATCACATGATTATCAGCTTTATCATCAATGTTTTTTTGTACGCCAATAAGGGTACCGCGCTTGTGCTTACCTTCGAAACGGTTATTAATCACCTTGGCTTCTTTACCCCAAAGCGAAACCCACAAGTATTTTGGGTATTCACTACGGCGCTCGTCAGGCTCGTAAGCATAATCTTCAATGAAGTAATGGAATGTCGAATTCTTTAGCGTATTGCGGTTACCTTCAAGCTTGATACCACCCATGCGCTCTGCTGGTCCACCATCAGTAAACACTAGGCTGTCTAAAGTAATATCATCGCCCTTTGTTACTAGCTGAACCAGCCCAGTAAACAAGGTTTTACCTGGCTGTTCGGCTTTAATCGTCACGTTATCGGCAGTGATATTAACTACACCTAAATTTGCAAACCGCCCACTTGGTATTGAAATGGTTTCCCCGTCTTGCGCATTACTAATCTGTTGCTTCAGTGCTTCTGTCGCTTCAGGTGTTGCTAGCTGAACCGAGTCAATATTGACAGCTGGGCGACTTAGACCCGCAACCAACTGCTCACTGCTTAACGCACTTAGATCAATTGAAGAAGCAGGCTGAGAAACCTCAATCACTTGCTGCTGTTCAGTGTTATTAGCATTAACGTAAAAAGTGGATAGCGACAGTGCAGCCGTTAAAGCAAAGGCGATAGGCGTCATTTTTTTCATGGGAGATATTTCCTTGCATAGGGCTGCTTTACACAGCCCTAACTATTTAGGTTAATGATTTAGCTTTCAGCAATCAACGTTGCAACAAAAAACACCGTATTAAGCACATCGCCATTTGCATATAAGGGGGCAGATATAATCGCACAGACCAAAGCCAACCCCGTAATAGTTCGTTTAAACATTTCAAATCCTATGTCTAGTATGTTGACTTATTTTTGATCAGTCGCTAATTCTGCTGTTTCCACTTTGTCATCAACGGCCTTCACAAGAAGCAAGCCGACAGCCAATACAATGGCGCCACACAAAACGAAAATCATACGCCCCCACATTGGGTTAGGAAGAACAAACATAACCATCACACCCACACCTGCTACCGAAATGAGTGAGCCAAGCATACGACGCTGTTTATTATCAAGCTGCTTCTGTTCAGTTGATTCTGCAACAAGTGGCGTTGATAAATTATTGAAGAACTTATCAACATCTTTCTGACGTTCATCAGATAATGGCTTATAGAACAATGTTGACAGAACGAAGAAACCAGCTGTAAACACTAGGTGAGACATAAGACCTATGGCGACTTTAAGATCTGACCACTCACGACCCGTTAGTGGTTCAAGGTTAAACCAACCCTGCACCATATCAGCAGTAATCACGAAGCCGACAAAGTAAGAAACAATACCACCAACAACCAATGTTCCCCATCCAGCCCAGTCAGGTGTTTTCTTAATGAAGAAGCCGCAAAAAGCAGGGATAGTCATCGGGAAACCAATCAATGCACCCACATACATCATGGTATCGAACAGGCTTAGTCCTTTTAATGAGTTAATAAACAGCGCCACTAGGATGATAGCCAAGCCGAAGAAAGTAGACGTAATCTTAGAAACAACGACTAACTCTTTTTCAGTCGAATTGGGACGTAAAATTGGCTCGTAAAAGTTCTTAACAAAAATGCCCGAATTACGGTTTAGGCCTGAATCCATTGAAGACATAGTAGCTGCAAACATTGCCGCGATTAGCAGGCCAACCATACCAGCAGGCATATATTCCTGAACGAAATACAAGTAAGCAAAATCACCAGCTTTAGATCCAGCATCAGGATATTGGGCAACTAAGTCGACACCTTGACCCGCGATGAACCATGAAGGCATAAACCAAATCAGTGGGCCCATAGTCATTAAAATACATGCTAGTAACGCCGCTTTTTTGGCATTTTTTGAATCTTTAGCAGCTAGGTAACGGTACGAGTTCAACATATTGTTGGTAATGCTGAATTGCTTGAAGAAGATAAAGAATGCCCAGATACCAAAGATGCTCAAATAGTTCAGGTTGTTACCAGAAACAAAAGATGCCCCCTCTTGAACAGGGAAATTATTGACAATCTCACCAACACCACCACCTTGTATGATAGCAACCGCAGCACAGGTGACTGTCACGGCCATAATAATGACCATCTGCATGAAGTCAGAGGCAATAACCGCCCATGAACCACCTGTTACTGACATCACTAATACAACTAAACCAGTAAGAATAATCGTCGTGGTCATATCGAAACCAAATATGCCCGATGCAATAATTGCAAGACCATTTAGCCAAATACCAGCAGAAATAACGCTGTTAGGCATACCTGACCAGGTAAACACTTGCTCGTTATATTTACCAAAGCGCATTCTAATTGCTTCGATAACCGTGACTACACGTAGTTGACGGAATTTCGGCGCAAAATATAGATAATTCATCAAGTAACCAAACGCATTGGCTAAGAAGATAAAGGCAACGGCAAAACCATCATCGTAAGCTTTACCTGCGGCACCTGTGAATGTCCAAGCACTGAACTGAGTCATGAATGCCGAAGCACCAACCATCCACCAGAGCATAGTGCCGCCACCACGGAAGTAATCACTGGTGGTATTCGTAAACTTTCGGAACATCCAACCTATTGCTATTAAAAACAAGAAGTAAATGCCGACAATGAGGGTATTAAGATCCATCGTAGAGCCCTTTTTAGTTGTAATGATTCAACAACTATAAAACCAGCATGCTATTTCTTGTACTACAATAAGCTTTATTCGTGATCAGGATCTATAAGATTTATTACAAAAAATAACACAAGTAAATTTAATCATTAAAAAACAATAGATTATGACAATTAACTGGAGTAAAAACCAAGAGGATAGATTTGCACGATAATTTATAAATCATATTAAATATGATCTAATTCACGTTATATCAAATACGCCAATTTATTACCCTCATAAAATACACCTATTAAGCAATTGATTTAATGAAGGTTAATTATTTCTCATGTCATAGGGCCCTATCGAGCATGATCACAAAAATATAATTACTCACTACAAAGATAAGTTAACGATCGATATTATTGTATTACTTAATACAATAATTTTGGAAGCTACCCATGTTTAAATATCCTCGCCTAGTGATTCTTATTGGTTCAGCTGTGATTGCAGGCCAAGTAAGTGCCGCTTCTATCGACTTTCGTCATGAATATAAAGGCAAGTCAGAGCAACATGCCAGTCGAATAAAAATAAACGAAAGCATTGGTGACTTGTATTTTAGCGGTGAACTGAAATTTAAGGGTTCTGACGCAAAATTCATGGAAGACTTGCAGAACAACGGCTGGGAGTTTGATTGGGGTTATCGTTTTCGTTCAGGTAACTGGACAATTCAGCCAGGTATGCCAATCGAAGGCCGAAGCAGCGGCATGACTTATAAACCCCAGCTACGTGCAACATACGCATTTGAAAGTGTTGAAGGCCTAAGCCTGAGTGGTCGTTACCGTCATGATTTCAAAACTTACAGTAATGGTGACGATACACAAAAACGTCACCGTGTTACAGGTAACGTAGGATATAAAATTGATAACTGGCAGTTCGGTTTAGAGATGAACTACTACAAAGCTGAAGGTTACGACTTATATAAAGACAAAGACACTAACTACGAGAATAACATCAGCATCCGTTACCGTCCTGGCGCATGGAGCCCATACGTTGAGTTCGGTGATGCCAACTTTAATAGAGATGATGTAAATGGTAACAACAATGATACACGTGAACTACGTAGCCGTGTTGGTATTACTTATAGTTTCTAAATTAAGACAAGCCACAATCGCAACGTTTGTATTATAAGATTTTAAGTGGTGCGATATTGCAAAAAAGCCGGCTATTGTCGGCTTTTTTACACGTCGCTTTCAGTGAGAATATTCTATAAATATCAAAGCTATACATTTACAGTTAATATTGCCTATTACCTAATCAGACTTTCTGGAAGTATCACACCCAAAGTAACAGACAAATGAGGGTAAATAACGGGCATAAAAAAAGCGTCCCGAAGGACGCTTCTATTCACTTAAGAAATTATAGATTAAAGAGCCAGTTTAAAGACTTCGATAATTTCTTCTTTCGTGATTGGCTTAACACCTGCAATAGTGTTTGTGCCTGGCATAGCAAACATACGGATTACGTCGTCAGCCATTTCTTCAAATTTATCAGCAGTAATACCATCATCAGAAAGCTTGATAAGCATACCTGTACGCTCAAACCACTCTGCTACTTTTACAGAAAGTAGTTTTGCTGCAACGTTATCATCTTGCTCAACCACACCGAAACAGCGACGTGCTAACTGTGCCCAACGATCAGGACGAACATCAGAGAAAAACTCTAGGTATGGTGGAACAACCACTGCCATACCACGAGCGTGACGCATGTCATAGTGTGCAGATAGCGGCATTTCGATAGAGTGCATTGGGATAGAACCCATACGGCCTAGGCCTTGAATACCTGACCAACCAAAGATAGAACATAGTGCCAATTGGCCACGAACATCTAGATCATTTGGATTCTTCTGAATCTTATCAAAGTTATCCATTAGGTTCAGGATCATGCCTTCAGTTTGGCGGTCAGCAAAACCAGAATCTGCCTCACTTGATAGATAGTGCTCAATCAGGTGAGAGAAGATATCAATACAGCTTTCGTTAGTAATAAAGTCAGGTAGAGTTGCATGTAGCTCTGGGTCAAGAATCGCAACTTTGGGGATTCGGTACTCAGAACGGCTAAAGCTCTTCTCTTTTGTTTCTTCATTAGAAAGAACACCACCAGCGTTACACTCTGAACCAGAAGCAGCAACCGTTGGGATAGAGATGATAGGGAAAGCGCCAGTGTATTCACGTGGCACACGATCACCAAGTACAACGTAATCCCAGCAAGAACCACCGCTGAACGATGTTGCTGCAATGTACTTAGAACCATCAATTACAGAGCCACCGCCAAGAGCAATAACAAGATCACAACCTTCAGCGTTAAAGAGTTCGATTGCTTTATCGATAGTGTGCGCACGTGGGTTTGGTTCAATTTCAGTAAAGACAACCACTTCAACGCCAGCAGCTGCTAAAGAAGTTACAACTTTGTCGATAACTGGAGCAAACGTTGCGTTCGCTTCATAAGTTGCAAGAAAAGCCTTTTTGCCAAAACCCGAAGCAATTTTACCGACTTCGGCTATGCGGCCAGGGCCATAAGATAGTTTGGTTTGAAAATTCCAGTCAAAGTTTTGCATATGATACTTCTCTTTTGGGTTGATGTTGACATTATAAGATCGACCACCTTGTAATACAATATACCCAGAAGGGACTATTAAAGAAAAACCTTTGAAACCCCGTAAAAATACTACTTACGTGATGTAGATCGCTAAAACACGGTCGATTCATAATGTAAAAACCAGCATTTAATAATACAAAACCCCAACACTATTAATGCTGGGGTTTTAATTATGGTTCAATACACTGAGTAGCTAGGGTTTTGCTATCAATGCCTTTGGTCTATGTTTAAGTCCAAAGCCCGACAACAATATAAGTAAGCCAATCAATACAAAAGCACTGCGATCAATAAGATCATTCGGCAGTAATGCCATAACCATAACAGCAACACCTAACCCCTTAGACAACCACCCTAAGTAAGTACCCTGTCGATAATCAACATTTGCTTGTTCTGACTCTGAAATCGGACGTTCCATATTAGAACGCATCTGATTAACTTCGCTTAAGCGCTCTTCACCTTGCTGTGATTCTTTATAAAAATACGATGTAAATACAAAGAACCCACCAGTGATAACCACTTGCGATAAAATTGCAACTATCACTGTAATATCGATGATCTCACGGTTGGTAAAACTGTCAGCGCTAACCAAAGGCAACAACCAGTTGGCATTAAAAACGAACTGTATAAAGCAAGAAACCATTAAACCAACCAGTAACGTAGCCCAACCTGACCAATCAGGTGTTCGTGTCACTACAACCGCCAGTAATGAAGGAATCGCTAACGGGATTTGCAACAACGCACCAAACAACATCATCAAATCAAAGAAACTGTATTCTTGCATCGAAGCAAAAAACAGAGCAGCAACAACAGCAAGCACACCATTAACCACGGTTGCTAACTTACCAACAAACATCTGTTGGTCTTCTGTTGCGTTCGTATTAATAACAGATTGATAGACATTACGAACAAATATACCTGCATTTCGATTCAACGCTGTCGTCATCGGTGCAATGGTCGCAGCTATCATCGCGGCAAGTACCAAACCCAATACGCCCGCAGGCATATAATTATCAATGAAATATAAATACGCAGCATTATTGGCATCACTGCCTAGATTTGGATAGATACTCGCAAGATCAACACCTGATGTTGCGGTTACCCAAGGCGGTACAAACCACATAACAGGGCCAATAATAAATAGAATACCCGTTACGAAAGCAGCTTTACGGGCTTCTTTCTCGTTAACTGTTACCAAGAATCGGTAGCACGTCATCGCATTGTTTGTACTGATTGACTGCTTAGTCATAATAATAACAACCCACAGAACAAAGATCTGCCAGTAGCTAATATTGTTACCCATAATACTTTCAGCTGGAAAGTCATGCGCTAGCTGAGTTGGACCACCAGCAAAAAACAATGCATATACGCCAACAATCAGGGTTATCGACATCAGTAATATCAACTGAATAACATTCGTAGCTGACACTGTCCAAGAACCACCACTTACAGCAATAAGCGTCACAATGACTCCTACTCCGATAATAGTTACTTTAAGATCGATCCCAAAAACAGCAGCCACAAAAATGGCCAAGCCGTTAAGCCAAATGGCTGCAGATAATGTTGTTAGCGGGAATTGTAGCCAAGTATAAATTTGTTCTGATACCTTACCAAAACGAAGACGGATAACTTCCATTGCGGTTTCAACGCGCAATTTACGGTAGCGTCCGGCAAAAAACCAAGCTGCAATAAAAAAACCAACGGCATTGCCCCAAAATAGGAACAAAACCGGTAGACCGTCTTCAAACGCTTTTGCCGCAGCACCAGTAAATGTCCATGCTGAAAACTGAGTCATAAAAGCAGTTGCGCCAGCCATCCACCACATCATAGCCCCACCGCCTCGTATAAAGCCGGAAGAACTGCGGGAAAAGCGTTTAAAAATTAATGCCGCGATTAAAATAAAAATAAAGTAGCCAGTATCAACCAGCAAATCTAAGGTTTGCAT
>SWCB01000552.1_pt1 | contig 10716 bp, 7 predicted proteins | sample 4692901 | NCBI WGS metagenome assembly SWCB01 (sample SAMN10267276, study PRJNA491770) | bioreactor metagenome | isolation source: DHS bioreactor inoculated with subseafloor sediment | place: Japan: off Shimokita Peninsula | collected 2006-08
GGTACTATCGGCATCATCGCAATGTATTCTGCGGTAATGATGTCTTGGGCTGATGGCCTAACGCAAGCTTGGGACCATGTTGAGCTTGGTAAAGAATTTGCCATTGAAGTCGCTCGTGTAGAAATGCTTATCCCAGCATTACTCTTCTGTATTTTAGCCTCTGGTTTCTTTAACCCTAGAGCTAACTTAGCAGGTAACCACGGACCAATGATTCCATTAATTGGTACGATTGCCCTAGCCGGTGCACACCCTCTTGCTCTTGCAATTCTTTTAGGTGTATTCGGTTTATTACTGAGTTACTTTAAAGGTGGCTCTAAACTGGTGAACCTGACCGGTGAAGGGGTTGCTGGGGGCTTACTCGTTTTTCTCGGTTTCACGGGAGCAATGAGCCAAATTGGTGATATCCAGTCTTGGGCAACAAGCCTTGAAACAGCCGATGCCGCGAAAGGCAGCTTCGGGTATATTGGCTTAGTGGTACTTGCTGTTAATATCGTACTTTATGCTTTCCTTGCTCGTATCGGCAAGCGTTGGCTAGCGATTCCTGCTTGTGCGGCAACTGGCCTAGCTATTGCTTTGGCACTGGGTGCAGGTTTTGACCTAACATTTGAAACTGAAATGGGTCTGCCAAATCTAAATCCTGTATACTGGTGGGGTAGCACAGATCAAGGTTGGATGCTTGGCTTACCAAACTTTCAGCACTTCCTTGCATCATTACCGTTTGCCATTCTAGCAGTAGCAATGTGGTCACCAGATTTTCTTGGTCATCGTATTTTCCAAGAGCTAAACTACCCTCGTGGCGCAAAGAATGTACTGATGGACGTTGATGATACAATGACAACGTGTTCACTACGCCAAATTGTAGGTACAGCGGTTGGTGGTGGTAACATTACATCATCTTGGGGAACGTACATGATCCCAGCAGCTATTGCTAAGCGTCCAATTCCAGCGGGCGGTATCTTACTGGGTAGTTTGTGTATTATTGTTGCTATCCTTGGTTTCCCAATGGATGTTGCGGTATGGCCACCAGTAATGCGTATTGCGCTTCTTGTAGGTGTATTTCTTCCTCTTCTAGAAGCTGGTATGCAAATGGTTCGTGATACTAAAGACTCTCAGTCTGCTGGTATTTGTATCTTTGCAGCAGCAGTGACTAACCCTGTACTGGCTTGGGCACTCACTATGCTACTTGATAACAACGGCCTAATCGGTGATAAAGAACGTGCTAAAACACTGTCTATCTTCGACCGTATTATCATCCCAGCATCAGTATTGATTATCTGTCTAGTTGCGATGCTTTCTGTCGGTATGCTAGAAGGTCAATACGGTATTCAATCACTATTGTAATACCCGTGGGCAGTGCGCTTGCACTGCCCTGCTTTACTTGAAAATAAGCACGAATACGAATAATGAAATCTTAATTTAGTTAAGCTGTAATTTTTCATTATCCGTATTATTGTTAATAAAAGTGTACTGTTCATCATTTATGATGATTGATTGCGTAATTGCATCGTAATCAGTACGTATTTTTTCTACTGAATAGAAACAGGTAGGTATAACATGGCAGAGCAATTTGCTAAAGCTTGGGAAGGTTTCGCTGCAGGCGAATGGCAGAACGATGTAAACGTTCGTGATTTCATCCAAAAGAACTACACACCGTATGAAGGTGACGAGTCTTTCCTAGAATCTGAAGCGACGCCAGCAACGGCAACGCTTTGGGAACAAGTAATGGTAGGTATCAAGCAGGAAAACAGCACTCACGCGCCTGTTGATTTCGATACTTCAGTTATTTCTACTATCACTGCACACGATGCAGGTTACATCAACAAAGATCTTGAAACGATTGTTGGTCTTCAAACTGAAGCTCCACTAAAGCGCGCTATCATCCCTAACGGTGGTATCCGTATGGTTGAAGGTTCTTGTAAAGCGTACGATCGCGAACTAGATCCTGAAGTTTCTAAAATCTTTACTGAATACCGTAAAACACACAACCAGTGTGTATTCGATGTTTACACGCCTGACATCATGAAATGTCGTAAGTCTGGTGTACTGACTGGTCTTCCTGATGCATACGGCCGTGGTCGTATCATTGGTGATTACCGTCGCGTAGCACTATACGGTATCGATCGTCTAATGAAAGACAAGTTCGCTCAATTTACGTCTCTACAAGAGCGTTTCGAGTTAGGCGAAGATCTTCAAATGACAATGCAACTTCGTGAAGAAATTGCAGAGCAACACCGTGCTCTAGGTCAGATCAAAACTATGGCAGCTAAATACGGCTACGATATTTCTGGTCCTGCTACAAGTGCACAAGAAGCAATTCAGTGGACTTACTTCGGCTACCTAGCTGCTGTTAAATCACAGAACGGTGCTGCAATGTCTCTAGGTCGTACTTCTACGTTCCTAGATGTGTACATTGAGCGTGATATCGCAGCTGGCGTAATCACAGAAGTTCAAGCACAAGAAATGATTGACCACTTCGTAATGAAGCTACGTATGGTTCGTTTCCTACGTACTCCTGAATACGATGAGTTGTTCTCTGGTGACCCAATCTGGGCAACAGAATCAATGGGTGGTATGGGTCTTGATGGTCGTACATTAGTTACGCGTTCAAACTTCCGTTTCCTAAACAGCCTATACACTATGGGTCCTTCTCCAGAGCCGAACATCACTGTTCTTTGGTCTGAGCAGCTACCTGATGGTTTCAAGCGTTTCTGTGCAAAAGTATCTATCGATACTTCTTCTATCCAGTACGAAAACGATGATCTAATGCGTCCAGACATGGACTCAGATGACTACGCAATCGCTTGTTGTGTATCTCCAATGATTGTTGGTAAGCAAATGCAGTTCTTCGGTGCACGTGCTAACCTTGCTAAAACAATGCTTTACTCTATCAACGGCGGCGTTGATGAGAAGCTTAAAATCCAAATCGGTCCTAAGACAGCGCCAGTAACTGACGAAGTTTTAGACTATGCTGATGTGATGGATCGTCTAGATCACTTCATGGATTGGTTAGCAACACAATACGTGACTGCGCTAAACAGTATTCACTACAGCCACGACAAGTACAGCTACGAAGCATCACTAATGGCGCTTCACGACCGTGACGTTCGTCGTACAATGGCTTGTGGTATTGCTGGTCTTTCTGTTGCAGCTGACTCATTGTCTGCTATCAAGTACGCAACAGTTAAGCCTATCCGTGACGAAGACGGTATTTCTATCGACTTCGAAATCGAAGGTGATTACCCTAAATTCGGTAACAACGATTCACGTGTAGATGACATCGCTTGTGAACTAGTTTCAACATTTATGGGCAAAATCCGTAAGTTGAAAATGTACCGTGATGCTATCCCTACTCAGTCAATCCTTACTATTACATCTAACGTTGTATACGGTAAGAAGACGGGTAACACACCAGACGGTCGTCGTGCTGGCGCTCCTTTCGCACCGGGTGCAAACCCAATGCACGGTCGTGATGAGAAAGGTGCTGTAGCCTCTCTAACGTCTGTAGGTAAACTACCGTTTGCTGACGCAAAAGATGGTATCTCTTACACATTCTCTATCGTGCCAAACGCACTAGGTAAAGAAGTTGATACTCAAAAAGCTAACCTTGCAGGTCTTATGGATGGTTACTTCCACCATGAAGCAGGCATCGAAGGCGGTCAGCACTTGAACGTTAACGTATTAAACCGTGAAACGCTTCTTGATGCCGTTGAGCACCCAGAGAACTACCCACAGCTAACTATCCGTGTATCGGGTTACGCTGTGCGTTTCAACTCTCTAACAACTGAACAGCAGAAAGACGTAATCGCACGTACTTTCACTGCATCTCTATAATTTAGAGCTGAGTAACGAGAAACTAATCATTAGTTTTCTCTCGCTGACCTAATAAAAAACCGACTTTATAGTCGGTTTTTTGTTATCTGCCACATAGTCGTACCTTCTGATTAAAGCCCTGCTCTATATTAAAACGAAAACGAAGTAGACTTGTACGATAGATCGAATGCAAACACTAACAGGTATGAAAATTTAATATGACCTTTGAAGAAGTAATGAAACTCCCTATTAAGGAGAGAGGCGCTCCTATGCATGAGCTTGCCAAAGCCGAAGACGATAAGGCATGTGTCGCGTTTGCAAAGCTAGTCTTTGATGACAAATTCAAAGGCGTAATCGATAAAACATTATCAAAGGAAGACGCAAAAGCCGCAAGTAAAGCTGTACGTTCAGACGCCTTAAACCAACTCCTGAACGCTGGCAAACGTGGATATATTCCAGCAATTACAGAAGGACAAGATGCAGCTTTTCTAGGTCGAAGAGGCGCTTTCAGCAAAGTATTTTGCCCAGTAAACTATAGCGTTGCTTTAGAGTTCTACGATCTATGGCTTACTCACGATGCAGAACTAAAAGATGAAGATAGAGCATTACTATTAATGCGAAAGGCCACTTGCTTGCGTCTGACAAATCTTAACGATATCCCTTGGGATCAAATGATGGAGTTATGGAAAGAAGGCTCTACATACCGCGGTATTTTTGCTGTTGAGTGTAGTGTCAAAATTGGCACTTATTATTTCGATAGCGGTCGATATGAAGAAGCTATACCTTGGCTAAAAGCAGGGGATAAAATCAATATTACCGCTGTAGCTCTGCTTTTACTCATTTATAAAAACCATATTATTGATAAAGACTTATATGCTTCATACCTCGAACTATGTGAAGCCATGTGCAAAAGAAAAGGCTAGGCTGCAAAGCCTCTGATAATACGATCACGAAAACGAGCTTTGTTCTGTATTTTTTGTTTTAGCCTTCACAGATATACCGAGCCACAATAAGTATTACTGAATGGCGTGATAAAAAGAAGAACGCAAAATACGCATACAAAACACTACAATTGCCCTTACACTTTAAACGTATATAGGGCTACTTTACCCTGTCGTTTTGTAATAAAATGACAGGTAAATAACACGCACAATATATATGCGGAGATAGTAATGTCAGTAAAAGGTCGTATTCACTCTTTCGAATCTTGCGGAACCGTCGACGGACCCGGCATCCGTTTTATTATCTTCATGCAAGGCTGCTTAATGCGCTGCCAATACTGTCACAACCGTGATACTTGGGATCTTCATGACGGTCGTGAAATTTCGGTTGAAGAAATCATGAAAGAAGCGGTGTCTTATCGTCATTTCATGAAAGCATCGGGTGGTGGCGTAACCGCTTCTGGTGGCGAAGCGATGCTTCAACCTGAATTTATTCGTGACTTTTTCCGCGCTGCACAAGCTGAAAATATTCATACTTGCCTTGATACTAATGGCTACATCCGTAAGCATACCGATGTGGTTGATGAAGTATTAGATGCAACCGATCTTGTCATGCTTGACCTTAAACAAATGGATGACACAGTTCACCAAGAACTGGTTGGTGTATCTAATAAACGTGTACTGGATTTTGCTCGTTACCTTCACAAACGCGGTCAAAAAACATGGATTCGCTACGTCATAGTTCCGGGTTACACCGATGATGAACAGTCTGCTCATAATTTAGGTGCGTTCATTAAAGATATGGATAACATCGAGAAAATTGAGCTGCTACCCTACCACCAGCTAGGTGAACATAAATGGGATGCAATGGGTTACGACTACCCACTATCAGGTGTTCAACCACCATCAAAAGAAACGATGGAAAAGATGAAAGAAATCATTTCGAGCTATGGCCATAAAGTGATTTACTAAAAAAGCGAGGGGACGACGTTCATCGCCCCTCCACTTCTGCACTTATTCTGCTTGATATTAAGGCTAACTGGCTACCTGAATCTTAGTCGTTGTTTTGCAAAGTAGCGACTTATCATCACCAGAGCAGGTCTGGTTAACCAAGTTACATTTACTCTTGGCCACCCCTTCCAGAATGCTGCACTGGGCATTGATCAGACAAAGATTTTTGCGGGTAGACAGACCTGACACTGATGCAGTAAGTATCTCGTCTTCAACGCAGCTTGCAATTTCTTCCTGTACCTTGTCATCAAATGCATTAAGCTGTCGCTTGAAGGTAATATCCTCTTTGGGCTCAAAGCGTCCGACTGTGGCAAGCGAAAGAATATCGTCATATTTATCAACGTTCAGCGGCTTACAAGCAACATCCCATTTATTTCTGAAACGGTTACGGTTTAACTCAACCGGTTTTTTACTTCCGTCAAATTGATAATAACGCGCTCGATCATCTTTAAAATAACCATAAACACTGTATTTTTTATTTAAAAAATCATAAACCAGATCAACAATAAATGGCACCCTTTCACGGGAAAGCCCCATTGCATTTTTCGCAGCATAATAACCGCAGGTCGTGAGATTAAGCACATTGTCTTTTTCCATCACCGTTGTCGGGCTAAACATCCAGTTCTCACTGCTGGCCAGGCTATAGAACTCAACCGAATCAGGAAAATTAAACTTATTGGCAAACCGCACTAACGCCGCTTGCCTGAGTTTGAACATCTCATCTTCAACGGCGGTGATCGCCTCACTAGACGGAGTATTCTCTTCGGAAGAAGTCGCTAAAGGCTCTTCCGGTAGTGATGATGGCTTTTCGCCAGCGCTCGCCGGCAAAGTCAGCTGCTGAAGCGCAAAAGCTGAATTAGACAAATTGTCTGTAACCGTATGCAAGTTCATCAACAGCAGCAGTAGCAGCAGGCAGCCGACCCCTCGAAACAGAGTATTAAGTTTGAAGGATAAGTCCCTCACCGGCTTTCCTTTGATGATCATTTTATATTCCCTAGCAGTATCAACTACGGCCGGATTCTATAGATAATTGTGCCCTTGTCCATAGATCAATCGCCCACTTTTTGAGCAACTATTGATGTGGTAAATGAAATCAAATAGATGTATTTCCATTTTTTTCAGTCTTTGTGAGCAACCTCTTTTTTCTTGATAGTCCAAGCTCCTTACGGTAAAAAACAACTTTCTCTTCTGTGAACTTTATGAACAAAACGTTTAGAAGGTTCTTTAATCTCTTTTTTTACGCTTTATATCTCGCCATGCAACATTGCTTTAACTTCCCATTAACCCTGCTAGCCCAATAGGCATCTCGGCAGTGATAAAAAAGGAAGCTTAATCATGTTGAACACCTTTAAAAAACAGTTTACGACGCGTGTAGCGGTCACCCTATTAGCATCAAGCATGGCGGCAATATCTGGCTCTGCGATGGCTGAATCACTTGAGAAAATTCACTTCCTAGTACCGGGTGGTGCAGGTGGTGGTTGGGACATGACAGCCCGTGGTACGGGTGAAGTGCTGGCAAAATCAGGTCTTGTCGAAAAAGTATCTTACCAAAACCTATCTGGCGGTGGTGGTGGCAAAGCCATTGCGCATTTGATCGAAACAGCGAAGCGCCAACCTGATACCTTGATGGTGAATTCAACCCCTATTGTTGTTCGTTCACTGAGTGGTATTTTCCCGCAATCTTTTCGAGATCTAACCCCTGTAGCGGCAACTATCGCGGATTATGGCGCGATTGTAGTATCAGCTGACTCCCCTTTTACCGATTGGAAACAAGTAGTCGCACAGTACACCAAAGATCCTCGTAGCGTAAAAATTGCGGGCGGTTCAGCACGTGGTTCGATGGATCACCTGATCGTCGCTGCGGCATTTAAAGGCGAAGGTTTTGACCCACGTAAAGTACGCTACATTGCCTACGATGCCGGCGGTAAAGCCATGGCCGCCTTATTGTCTGGCGAAACTGAATTGCTATCGACAGGCCTTGGCGAAGTACTGGAAATGAGCAAGTCAGGTCAAGTGCGCGTACTGGCGATTACAGCCCCAGAACGCCTAGCCGCCGCCCCTGAAATTCCAACCTTAGTAGAGCAAGGCAACGATACTGTTTTTGCAAACTGGCGTGGTTTCTTTGCAGCCCCCGGTGCTAGCCAAGCAAAAATTGATGCATGGAATAAAGCGCTGTCTGGCATGTACAAAACCACTGAGTGGACTGTGGTTAGAGATCGTAACGGCTGGATCGATACCTACAAAAATGACAAAGATTTCTACAGTTTCCTTGAACAACAAGAGAAGCAGATGGGCGGTCTAATGCGTGAGCTCGGATTCTTAGAATAAGGTTCAGAGAGCAACCCTCACGCAACACACTGCAATAAGGGCTGTATAGCAGCCCTTATATGAAATCTATACCGCACTTGGCAGTCATACCTATCACTTTAGGTGCGGTTCTTTTAATTCGGGAGAGCGTAATGAATTCCTCTACTTCGAAGCCTAATTCAACACAGACATCATCAGTACAATTGCTCAGTCGCGACCGTATCGGCGCATTAATTTTTCTTGTTGTTACCCTTATTTATGGTTACCAAATTACAAATATAGCCCTATTTCCCGGTGATGAATTTGAACCCTTTACTGCCCGTACATTGCCATACCTGCTGACTATTGCAGGTGTTGTATTGTCGTTATTACTACTGATTACCGGTAAAAATGATGAACAAAGTGGTGCGACGGTTGGTTTTAACTGGAAGCTACTAATTAGCTTTTTGGTCTTAATGGCGGCATATGGTGTGGGGTTAACGTGGCTGGGCTTTGTGCTTTCCACCAGCTTATTCTTACTGGGTGGTTTTTTACTGCTGGGTGAGCGTCGTAAATCTATTCTCTTTGGTGCGTCATTTCCTTTTGTGACCGCATTTTGGTTATTGCTTACTCAAGGGTTAGATATTTACCTTGAGTCAGGCTACATATTCTCAGCTTGGTAGGAGAACACGGATGTTAGATGGAATCCTTTCAGGTCTATCCACGGCCATTATGCCAACCAACCTAATGATGGTAATGGTAGGTTGTTTTGTTGGTACGTTTATCGGCATGTTACCCGGCCTTGGCCCTATTTCAGCCATCGCGCTGATGATCCCAATCAGCTATGGGTTAGACCCGGCATCGGGACTGATCTTAATGGCTGGTGTATATTACGGTGCTGTATTTGGTGGCTCAACCTCATCAATTTTGATTAATGCCCCTGGCTGTTCGTCCACCGTAGTAACCGCATTTGATGGCTACCCAATGGCACAGAAAGGCCAAGCAGGTAAAGCCCTCGCATTGGCGGCTTACTCGTCATTCGTTGGTGGTACGCTTTCTGCCATTATGTTGTTAATTGCCGCACCAGTATTGGCTAATGTCTCTCTGAGTTTTCAGTCTTCAGATTACTTTGCCCTAATGCTCGTAGGTTTATCAGCCGTTGCTGCTTTTGCTGGTAAAAACCAAGTGGTGAAGGCATGGATGATGACCATTCTTGGCTTAATGTTAGCAACAGTAGGTATCGATAAAGGTGTTGGTGTTGAACGCTTTACCTTTGGTTTAACGGATCTAATGGATGGTTTCAGCTTCCTATTATTGGCAATGGCGACCTTTGCTTTAGGTGAAACGCTAATGGGGATATTAAAACCTCAAGATGATACTCGCCAAGAAGAGCAAGCAAAAATCGGTCAGATTGGTAGCATGAAAGTGACCAAGGAAGAATTCAAAGAAGTCGCGCCAGTTTCTATTCGCTCATCGATCTTGGGGTTCTTTGTCGGGGTACTACCTGGCGCTGGTGCCACGATCGCGGCATTCTTAAGCTATGGTTTTGAACGTAGTATTGCGCCTAAAGATAAGCAAGCCGAATTTGGCAAAGGCAGCCTTCGCGGGCTAGTCGCACCAGAATCTGCTAACAATGCAGCTTCTAGTGGATCGTTTGTACCGCTATTAACCTTGGGTATTCCTGGTTCAGGAACAACGGCTATCATGCTGGGCGCGTTGATTGCTTACGGTATTCAGCCGGGTCCTCGTTTATTTGTCGATCACCCCGATATTTTCTGGTCAGTTATTATCTCAATGTACTTTGGCAATATTGTGTTGGTAATTTTGAACCTTCCGCTGATTCCCTACATCTCAAAGCTATTGATGGTGCCAAGAACGGTATTACTGCCGATGATTTTGTTCTTCTCTATCACCGGGGTATATCTAGTTTCCTTCAATACTGTCGATGTCTTTATCATGCTATTAGTCGCCATCGCCGCGATTGCATTAAGGCTCGCGAACTTCCCGCTAGCACCATTACTGCTCGGCTTTATTCTGGGTGGATTAATGGAAGAAAACTTGCGTAGAGCCTTAATGATCAGTGATGGGGAAATTAGCTTCTTATGGGAGCGCCCTATTACACTCGCGTTCACCGTTATTGCCGCATTAGTGTTAATCACCCCGATTATTCGAACCGCGATGCAGTATAAGAAAAAGGCGAGCGACGCGAAGTTCAATGTGGAATAAAAGGAATGCATTATAACAACAGAGCTGTAATCGCTACTCTGGCGTGAACTACAAGCCGTCTATATCGGCAATATGACAGCGCAAAATAACAGGAAAATGCGCTGATATATTGCCGATTTTTTATGCCTGATTAACGCGTATTCGCCTCTATCATTACAACGACAAAGCTGATTAAGCTAGCCATAATCGTAAGTGCGAGCAGTGTCGTATACTGCCACTTCGTGACTGGCTCTTCTATCGCAATTATATTGGTGACAGCTTGGTTCTTCGGTGATGATTCCATTTTGATTTATCTTCTTTTTATAGGCTGAACACGCACAATAAAGAGAAGTGTTGCAGCAGAAAACCACCAGCAATGGAAAACCAGTTTCCATTATTAGCTATCGACAGTAGCACGTTAAAATTGCGCCATACAAATCAAGAGGTTGCTTGGATATCAAAT
>SWCB01000629.1_pt1 | contig 10709 bp, 10 predicted proteins | sample 4692901 | NCBI WGS metagenome assembly SWCB01 (sample SAMN10267276, study PRJNA491770) | bioreactor metagenome | isolation source: DHS bioreactor inoculated with subseafloor sediment | place: Japan: off Shimokita Peninsula | collected 2006-08
AAAATAGATGGTGCGATATACTAATTTACCTAATAAAACGCTAAACACATTTAAGGAAGCTTTAGTGAAAAAGGTTATTCTCTTTCTATGTCAGGGTGTAGAAGAATACGAAGCAAGTGTATTTACTGATGCGCTTGGCTGGACGACAACATATGGTTTAGAACCTATTAAATTGGTGACTGTTGGTTTACGTTCAAAAGTAAAATGCGCATGGAATTTTACGATTGAACCTGAATGTCAGTTAAGTGAAATAGACATTAATGATTTCGATGCTCTGGCAATTCCTGGTGGCATGAGTCGTGCTGGGTTTTATGAAGATGCATACGATGAAAGATTACTGTCATTAATCCGTAATTTTGATTCGCAAGGCAAGCTAATCGCTTCTGTTTGTGTTGGTGCGTTACCCATTGCTAAAAGTGGTGTGCTTAATGGTCGTAACGGCACAACTTACCATTTAAGTGAAAAGCGTCAGGCTCAAATGAAAGAGATGGGGGTAAATATCATCCAACAGCCTATCGTTATCGATAAAAACATAATCACCTCTAGAAGCCCTTCAGCCGCAATGGATGTTGCTTTCGCTGTTGTAGAAAAGCTCACATCAGCGACTAACTTAAATCGCATTAAAGAAGGCATGGGATTCATTGAAAATGATACGAAGTAAAGAGTTGTACCTGTTTTGACGTAAACACACAAATAACATCAACCCATATTACTACTTCGCGCACTTGTTCAAAGTGCTGCCGACGCGATCCCTTCAAGACGACCTGACCGATCTCATGCCGTGAGTCTGGAAATGGATGAGGCCTCACTGCTTAATTAGACGCTTATGAAAGGATCACTCAAGTAGAAAAAGTAGATCCAGTGCGTTGGATCACATTTGAGCTGTCAACCGGGGGGCTGGTGAAATCGGTTAGTTTTCGAATTGATTCAAGTAACCAACGAATAGTGAATGATGCACGGTAGATTATAAAATAAATCCGATAGGTATTAGCACTAGTGTCATTACAGTATTAAAGGAAAAGGCTGGGTCATCATATTTAATGATCCAGCCTTTTTGATATTTGAGGAGATTGATAAAAAATAGTTATAGCGAAGAGGTTTTAAAGCCAGCACCTTTCCACGCAAAAATACCGCCAGGGTAACGATAGACATTGGTGTAACCGAGTTTCACCGCCCAAGCAGCGGCGTTATGGCTACGGCTGCATTTCACGAACCCACAGTAAAAGACCAAGGTCTTACTCTTGTTTTCACCGAGAAGCTGGGTGAAATCCTCGACTGATTGCTGGTCGGTTAATGCAGAGTCCCATTCCGGCATATTAGGGATCGGAAACTCGAACTGCTTAGCGCTTGGGATATGCTCTTTCTTGTAGCTGTCTTTGAACGGCATTGCATCGACAATCATCACATCGGTATCTTGTTCGATGAGTGCTTTGAGTCCGTTAGTGTCGATAAGCAGGTAGTCGCCGGCAAGGGTTTCATTATGAAGTTTGATGGCCACTTGCTCTGTCTCTACTTCGGCTTTGAATTTACCGCCGAACAGGCCTGCATTGGCACTAAACGGTAAGGTTAACAATGCACTAGCAAGAATAAGAATGTTGAGTGAAAAACTGCGTCCGGTACGCAAGAAAGAAAGCGAGTGCAAAGATGCCTTGTTTTGTCTCATGATTGTATCCTTATGAAAATAGGCTTGTTCCACCACATCACACTGTTGGTGTCATAGCACGGTGGTTTGCCAAGTTATTGAAATAATAAAGTACTGCTGAAACAATAAGTACTAGCAGCATGATGAAAAATTGTGGCTTAAGTGTGCTGTAGACAGTTGACTGAAGCGAACCCGGCAGGTAGCAGCCGCAATCAAAATGTAACCCTTGATAAAGGGCAAGTCCCAACAGGGCAATGTGCATGCAGAAGGCAGCAACAACAGGAAATAAGGTTGTAATGCCAAAGTAGGCGGTGAGTGCGCTAATGCCAAGCACTAGTGGTATGACAAAAGCGATTGGTTCGGCATACATAACAGGGACGATACCAGTATCGCTAAGTAGCAATCTGGTGTGTTCCGCTAAGAAAAACCCTTTGGTCGTGAGTGCTGCAGCGCACATCAGTACAAAAGAGGTAACAAAAAGATGGAAATAGCCTCTCGTTTTCATAAATTGATCGCTTCCTTTTGTATTGTCCGATTCTTGAGTCGCCGAATGAACAGCCAAAGATCTAATCTGATCTGTTTGGTTTGAATTCCTTAAACTAGGCTGTATGTGACTTGCAGTTGAATCTGAAACTTCCTGCTTACATCAATAGCGCCTCAGCTCTCTACCCCAACTCTAAGTGTTATTGAGCAGATCCATGTTGTTTATAAGCCAGACTTGTTTTTCTGTCCTTGGGGTTGATTGGGTAACCACAAGTGGGATTCAAGTAACGATAAGTAACAAAGTGCTTATAATACCTTACCAGCAGTACATGAACCTTGATGCAAGTAGCGAAAATACGCTCTTATTCTGTTATCGAGAGCTAGAACTTGTTGAAAACTATAAAAAATGATCAAGGGGGGAAGTGAATCATCAAAGGCGAATGGCAGAGTTGTTGCAGATTATGAATAGATAAAAAGAGTTAACGGATATATAAGAACTTAAATAGACATCTATATTTACGTGTTCAATAACTACTTGCTTACCGATAAAGCTCAGCTACCTTAACTATGCTTATATGATCGAGTTTTTGAACTTGAAAATAGATGAGGCCGAATAAGACCTCACTGCTTAATTAGACGCTTACGTTTTAACTATGCTTTGACTACTTTATTACGTCCCATTCTTTTTGCCTGATATAAAGCAAAGTCAGCTCTTGATACTAACTCTGATATTGTTTCTTTATTTATATACTGAGCAACACCACAACTGATCGTCATTTTATCAATAGAGGGGAAATTATAGTTTTCTATTAGTACTCTCAACTTTTCTGCAAAAACGAATGCTTCATCCAGATTGGTATTACAAGCCACAATAAGAAATTCTTCGCCTCCCCAGCGGCTAGTAACATCGGTTATTCTGGTGTTTTCTTTTAACAATCGTGCCAAGTGAATAAGTACATCATCACCCACTAAGTGACCGTATGTATCATTAATTTTTTTGAAAAAATCAATATCAAAGATGATGACGGAAAAGTCACTTTGATATCGTTCGCAGCGAGAAGATTCTGACGATAATACAGATTCTAATTTATAGCGATTATATAACCCGGTTAAACTATCAGTAATTGACAGTAACTCTATATTTTTCTTATCTGTAATATTTTGAACTATCGTAGTGAAGCCATCAATCATACCATTTTCATTAATATCTGGTGTAATGAACTTATGTACCCATAAGTCATTCCCCTCTTTGTCTGTTTCTTTGAGCTCACCTTCCCATACTTTTCCGGTCAGAATAAGTGCTTGTATCTCATCATAAGCTTCTAAAGAGGTGTCATGGTGTCGTAAATCACGTTGTTTTTTGCCAATCACTTCATCAGTTGCATACCCAGTCGTTTCGGTAAAACACATGTTTACTTGCTTGATAACCCCGTCTCTGTCTGTGTTTAGTATCATTACGTGTTTATCAATAACCGCAGCGTTCTTTTTGATTTTATCGTAAGCTTCAGACAGTTTTGACTGTAAACGTGAAGGCATAATACTTGCGAACCAAGAAAGAGGAAAAGATACCGCAAGTACAGTTAGTGCAATAAGTAACGCCGAGAGAACATTTTTATTCTGCATTGTCTGTATTACACCTGATTTTGGTGTAAATATAATTTTTAGATTATCTTTATTTCCAAACAAATCACCCAAGGAGTATGAATAAACTCCCGGGCCATAAAAAGTTTTAGATGTAAGTATGTTTGATGCTGAATTAGGGAAAATACCATTCAAGTCTTTCAAGGATGGGAAATATTCACTCCACGACTGACTATTATCTGGATGATGAACAATATCGCCATCACCATTAGCTAAGTAAATATTGAAATTTTCAGAGAAAGACAAGAAATTTATTGTTTCGCCAAACAATAAATTAACGACAACAACGCCATGGAATTGATCATTAATAATCAACGGTGTTGCAACTCTAAACGTCGGCTTTAATGGTCGTTCTATTTTTCCATGTTCAACATTTAGATCAACATTCGAATACCAATATTGATTTTCTTTTAAAGTTGCAGCCTCTTTAAAGTAATATCTTTCTTTTTTATCTTGTAGGTTATCATCTGAAATAATATCCAACTCATCAGTGGAACTATCCCTTTCTATTCTTATCACTTCCTTTCCTGTTCTATTGATATAACGCAGCTGCATTACATCTTTATCAGAAAGAGCCAAAGCATAGAAAAGGTTCGTTGCATTTATTTTATCATTAACATCATTCGATAGAACAAATTCTTTCGTCAGATCACTTTTAACTATCGACGACAGTAGTATTTCACTATTTTTAATGTAACCAGATAAGTAATCTCGTTTAAAAGAAACTTCAGATTTAGAAATGTCATGAAGCGCTTCATCAAGATCAACAAAGCTAATTTTATAATTTATAAATGATGTTACCAATGCGACAATTACACCAAAAGCCAAAAAATACAAGGTTAACGTTAAACGATAAGGATGTTTTAGATTAAACATTTTTCTCACTCATGGAGTAGCACTTACGCTGCCAGGCTGCAAAATATCACAATGAACCGTTAAAAAAATGTGACTTTTCTAGGTGTTATTGTAAATAATCAGAGCTAGCCAGTAATCAACTTAAAATTACGAGAAAATCTCTTCAACATCGAAGAGGTGGATCTCTCCTGCACCATAGTTTTAGATTCATTATGACGAAACCAGAACAAGTGCAGACACTAACAGCCAGCAGTATACGTAACCATTCACAAACATTATATAAGTCGCATGGTTTAATTAATAACGATATGTTTTAAATCAATAGATCACTCAATAGTTAAATACATCATTTCAAATATAGGTTATCGCAAGTATTAATACTCAATAAGGAACACATGCCATCGACAAGCTTTATTACCTTCAGCATTCTAGCTGAACTTTAGTTACTGTGATTTAGATGGTAAGTTTATATTTTTCATCATCGTAATAAGCATGTTGTGCTGGCATTGAATCTTTGGAGGAATACGTTATTAACGCATATATATTGAATGTATTTACGGGTGAAAAGGCAAAAGGAAACCCCGCAGCCGTTGTTAAATTAAGCTCTTGGTTGCCAGAAAACGAGTTACAAACGCTTTCTCGACATTTAAAACAACCCGTTACGTCATTTATTGTTTATAGCGCGCAAGGCTATGATATTCGTTGGTTTGCGGGTGAGGTAGAAATCAATTTATGTGGGCATGGTAGTTTAGCTGCCGCTGCAGCTATTTTTGAAATGACGCCAAACCACAAAACCACTATTCAGCTTGTTAGCTCGTACGGAACAATTGTCGTCAATAAATCTGCGAATGGTTATACCATGACCATGCCTAGCTGGCAGCCTGAACATAAGCCTCAATTAGAGAAATACAGCACGTTACTTGGCGTAGAGTCCATTGATATATTCAGTACTAGAGATTTGGTTGTCGTGCTCGACAGTGAACAGCAAGTTCGTAACTTCAATCCAGATTTTGATGTTATCAAAAGTATTCGTGACTACCATGCTGTTATTCTTACGGCTCAAAAAGGGACGAGTGGTTACGTGCTAAGGTACTTTGTACCTAATATTGGTATTGATGAAGATATTGCGACAGGCTCTGCGCAGTGTTCATTAGTTTCATATTGGTCAAATCGGTTATCAGTAAACGAACTGGTAGTGAATCAACTATCTGCTCAAGGTGGATACTTCCACGTTAGTCAAAATCAAAGCGATAGTATTGAGCTAACAGTGAATGTTTTACTCACACAAATTATTAAGCTGACCGAAACACCCTAAATTTAACCAAGCAATCAAGGTGATGCATTACATTTGGCGGTTATAGTGTAAAATTCGGTATGCTAGCCGTTAGAAGGTAAGAGGAATATTTGCATGACTTATGATGAATATAACGCGTTCTGTCGCTCGTTACCAGCAACGACATACGTGGTTCAGTGGAACAACTCTCATGTATGGAAAGTGGGCGGAAAAGTGTTCGCTATTGGTGGTTTAGGGACAATTGACGATCCCGCTTTCACCTTTAAAGCATCAGATCTTAACTTCGTTTTTTTAAGTGAACATGCTGGCTATAGACCCGCCCCCTACTTCGCAACTCGAGGGATGAAGTGGATACAACAATACGAGAGTTCAAAAGAGACAGATGAAGCATTGATGTATTACCTTAAGGAGTCTCACCGAATTGTGTCGTTAGGGCTGACAAAAACAAAGCTAAGAGAGCTTGGTTTAAACCCCAAATAGCGGTTATGGACACCACCGAATAATAAACAATGAAAGGTGATGCATTACACTCAGCGGTTTTAGCGTAGATTAAAGTGCAACACTAGCTCGCGAGTAACACGGAGAAAGCTTTGGTATGAACTTATTCACTATTCTGACTGTCAGAAACAGGAAATAATCCGATTTAATGATTGAGAGCAATTAATGAAAGTACTAAAAAGATTTTGGTTATCCGCTCTATTTCTGGCTTTGAGCATGGCATGTTTACTCAGTTTTAACCTAATTGGCTCGTATGTCGGTAAAGATGGGCTACTTGTTGAGCCTTTCGGGTTTATTCCATTATTCTGGCTGTTTATATTGCTCGCTCTGGTTTCTTTCTTAGTGTCTTTGTTCAGAAATAGGAAAAACAGAACTAACCGTTAATGTACGTTATACCAAAAACAAATAGCACTTGGGTTTAATCGTTTAACACCGCGCCACCAATATGAAGAGGGAACTTCATGAAATTTAGCTTCAATATGGAAGATGCTAGCCAGGTGTTTGTTGGCGCTTTTGCGCTTGCAGTTCCCATCTCTTTTTCAGAAGAAGCTTGGCGGCTAGGCGACACATTACCCTACTCTAATTTGCTGATGCTTTTTACATTGTCAGTGCTTTTTCTTGGAATATTTACCTATCAAAGTGTATTTCAGAAAAACATTAAGAGTCGTCTTTTTGTGTTCATTTTCCGTATTGTTATTGCTTACATTATGACGGCATTCGTCGTTTGCTTAGTGCTTTTGTGTTTAGATAAATTTCCATTACTTACCGATCCGGTAACGGCTATTAAACGAATGATTGTAATCACGATGCCAGCTTCTATGGGGGCAATAGTGGTAGATAGCTTTGATAAAGAATGAAAAGAGCCGTTTAACAAATGTTCGTTGTTTTTTGTCAAACTCAAAAGGGTGACGACTATCCCGACACAAAGGAACCTTGATACAGCTAACAAACCATGACGTTGATGTATAACACTTGGCGGTTTTGGTCGGTATTCAGCAAGGGAAAATGTACGGCAGGTGTTTGGGTGCAGTTCGATGGTTGTATCATTCAAAGTATATGATTGATTGAATGATACAACCCAGAATTTAGATTTTCACACAGACAAAAATAGCATTTCCAGAATTCTGATCCCAAGGGATGATCTTCTCATATTCATGCTCAAAAACATGGACTTCAAAGTAAGGTTTCAAGATTTCTTTCAGTTCATTAAAGCTGAAGGCAACCATAGGGTGTTCATCGTTCCAGATTTGGGTTTCTTCTGCGGTTGTTTTTTCAATGCTGAGTTTTAGCGCCTGTTTTTCGCCTTCACCACTGTAATGCCAGCCAGACTGGAAAGAAAACTCGTTATCTTCTTGTTTTGCTGTATGTTTTACAAATAAAGCGTTGTTGATTTTGTTTTTATCGACCACGTTAAAGCAGAAAATACCATCACTTTTTAACGCACTATGCACGCTTTTGAGGCAGTCTTTCAATTTCTCGATGCCATCGCTGTAATGGATGGAGTACAAGAAACAAGTGATTAAATCTAATGGCTCTGCCATTTTGAATTCACTCATGTTTTGCAAAGAAAACTGTGCTTCTGGGCAGCGAGTAGTTGCTATATCCAGCATCGGTTGATTAATATCGAGCCCACTACTTTGATAGCCAAAATCAATAAAATGACGTACGTGCGGACCTGTTCCGCAAGCTAGATCAAGATGCGTATTTCCGTCGTTACCGAAAATCTGGTGTAGCCTGCGAATACAGTGGCTTTGAGCATGGTAATCGATATCGACACACATTAAATCGTAATAACCAGAAAGATCGGTATATAGGGCGTTGGCGGACATATTAGCCTAATCGTTTTAGCAAAAATATTTTCGGTGGCGCATAGTAAACGAATCTGCAAAATTTGCGAGGTATATATAACAAGCAAAAAAACTTTTTTAGGCACAATAAATAAAAAGAGACCACAACTGTGATCTCTTTTACCTTCTGACCTACTCAAATCACTCATAGACTCTGTGCAAGCAGTGCTTAAAGTGTCTTAGGTGCACCTTTATCTTCAATAGTATTGCGTGCAACTTTGGCCATCATGCGTAGTAGCAGACGGCGTAATAATCCGACTTTTTGCGGGGCTACTAAGATACGGCAAAGTTCACCCTCATTGCTGTAACCAAATAATAGGCGAAAGCCTAATCGCTGTAAGTGTATGGCTAATACACTATCCGCTTGAGCTTGGTCTGGCTGGAATAATTTGATTGGCGACTTAGCCCCCAATTCACTTTGCCAAAGGCTTAGGTTTGCTAATGCACTACTGATAGCACTTGATGAACCGAGTAATAGCTGTTTACCCTTAACGCGCTTTTCAATGAACGGTCTTAACTGGTTTGGCGCAACGTACCAATGTTTAGGTGTTTTTTCGCTCAGCCGTAGCTCGCAGAATGCCAATTGATTGTTTTCGCTGTAACTATAAATATTGACCAAATTGTTCGATAGTCGATGGCCTAGGTTTAGCGTTCCGCAAGGGTCTTTAACATCAATAATGTTTAATGCATTATCGTGAATGTTAATGCTACCCATATGTTGCTGAGTGAGCGAATCATTTTGGTAACGCTCAACCAAATCATCGGTCAGAATAGGCCGCTTCTCAACCACGTGGAAGGTCTTACTTTCAATGATATTGCTTTCACCTTTGACGATATCAATGCGGTAGATACCTGGTACACACAAGCTTTTGTGCGAAAACGTCCAACCTACATAGCTTCTACAATCAAGGCTTAGCTCAATATCCCACTCTGATAGATAACCGTCATGAGAATGAATGTATGGGTGATGAATACGAACTTTTAGATCCATAGTCTCTGGGAATTCTTCCTCTGGACGGTCATCGCTGAAGTAACCGATTCTCATCCCAAACGTACGACCCACTTCCGCTTCGATCAGTAACGTTTCTTTGCGATGTTCTAGCGAGTAAATAGATACGAAATCCTCTTCCTCTTCCTCTTCGGTTTGCTCTTGCTTGGCTGCTTCTATCTGCTCTGGCGTACCACCTTCAGCAAAAATACCAAACTCAACAACCTCGATTGAATCCGAGTCTTTTTTGCTGTAACGCCCTGCATTAATCTCTACGATAAGGTCGCGAATACGGCGAGAACTATGGTTGGTGAAAGTCGCAATGAGTGGCTCATAATTGCCTAATTTCGCCAGTTCAACCAGTAAGGTATGGAGGTCTTCAGTGCTTAATTCTTTAGTAAGAGGCGCAAGCTCAAGTTGGTCTGGAAATATGTCTAAGCATTCTGTCCAATCTTCTTCAACGATAAACTCAAACAGTTTAATCTTGCTCATTCCTAGGGCATAGGCGCGTTCACAGAGCCAACGTTGCTGCGTGGTGTCACAATCATCATGAAGATCCGAAATATCCATCTCAGAGTGATGAATGTAGATTTGCAACAGGTTGTCTTTTAGAACATCAGATGCGAACCAGAATAGGAAGCCGACTTCTGCTTCACCCCATGGTGTGCAGAAATCTTCGATGTATCGGCTTTCCATGATTTTGACTAATTGGTCAACTTGCTCTTTGGTGGCCGTTGTTTTGAGCAACATATACTGACGAGCAACCTCAATATCGTGCTTCTCTTCATCACTCAACTCACGATCATCATGAATGGTATCTTCGATACGTTGTCTCACGCGAAGAGGAATAATGTTGATCAGTATGTTTTCAAAGTACTCTGGCGCAAGTTCTGGGTTGAACTTATGCAGCTGCGCCATGAAGATCTGGGTGTAACGTTGCAAGATCACTTTCAATGCTTGATGCAATACACGCTGTTTTTCTGGCAAGGCCATTTCGTCTTGGTACTGCTTAAACAAGAGGGCAAATACCACTTGATAGTCAGCACCGCTTGGAACTTCGCTAATTAGGTTCTCAACCACATAGGCAGTGGCACCAACATCGGTAATGCCAGCCATCTGATTGACTAGCTTTTGATTTTGTTGGTGAAATTCGTCTGCGTCTACATTACCAAAGCGAGAGATGTTGTAGAAGTAAGCCAGCATTCGACATGTTTTGGTCGGTGCAAGACGTAGCCAAAGCTCGACAAATCGTTCAGCAAATTTCTGAATTGGCGACTCAGCATGTTTTGATAATACCTGTGCCGCGAGTAGCAGCTTTTGCGCTTTGTTATCGTAATCGCGTAAGTAGCAGTAGCGTGGTTGAACGCGAAATAGCTCTGTGTCTTTATCACTACGTCGATGATGCTTCTCAAAATTCACCAGTGCAGCTTCAGTATCGTCATGTTCACCATTGAAGTATTG
>SWCB01005009.1_pt1 | contig 10684 bp, 11 predicted proteins | sample 4692901 | NCBI WGS metagenome assembly SWCB01 (sample SAMN10267276, study PRJNA491770) | bioreactor metagenome | isolation source: DHS bioreactor inoculated with subseafloor sediment | place: Japan: off Shimokita Peninsula | collected 2006-08
ATTAAAACCGACATTATAACCATCTGGATTGAATAATTGATCAACATGCTTTTTGCTTATCTCAAGCAAAAAATTGATATCATTTTTCTCATCTTCACTTAATTCAAAGTAAGAGGAAACATGTCTCTTTGGCATAATAAGCATATGTCCTTTGTTAACTGGAAAACCATCATATATTGCAAAAGCTAGATTGTTTTCGAATACAATTTTTTCTCTATTTTCTAGATACTCACAAAATATACACATATAAGCTCCTTATTAATCTATGATTTACTTAAAACTTCTATCTGATCTTTTTCTAGTCTAAATGTATACCATTGATTTAGATGCTTAGCTCCTATTGATTTATAAAAATCAATAGATTTTACATTCCAGTCAAGGCACATCCAATCTATTCTATGATAACCTTTTTCAACCGCAAGACTAGCTAAAGCTTTGAACATTAACTTCCCATAGCCTTGATGTCTATATTCTATATCAATAAATATATCTTCTAAATATAGATTAGCTCTTCCTAAAAAAGTAGAATACGTTAAAAAATAAAGCATAAATCCAATGGGTTTATCGTTTTTCTCTGCTACCAGCACAAAAGCTTGTTTGTCCTCAAATATTGAATATTCGATATCTTTTTGGGTTGCGACAACTTGATCGCTCAATTTTTCATATGCTGCTATCTTTTTTATATATGATAATATCAGTGCTGCATCATCTTTAGTTGTTTTTCTTATTTTAAATTCATTTTGTTTAAATACGACATCTTTCATAAGTAAGCCTTCTTAATCTAATTTGATGCTGCTTAATGCTGTATAAGTCAGCACGCCTTCAACTCTGTGACTATAATAAATGGATATTTCCTCTACTCTAAATTTATAACTCTTTGTCTTATTTTTCTTTAAAACTTTAACCTTGTCTAAACAGACTTTACTAGCTAGGGTCACATGCGGTTCAAATCTATTATGTTCAATTCCAAAAAACTCATGACTTTGTATATCTATTATTTTATGAATTTCTTTTAAATATCCAGCACCTTGCTGCGCACCAATCCATAAAATATATTCATTGTTTTTTTCAAAATATCCAATATCTTTTAACTGAAGATCAAATGATTTTACATCTTTTAGCTTCTTAGCTAAAAGCTGATCTAATGCAACAATCTCCGATATTTTCATTTCGCCAATAAACTTTAAAGTCAAGTGATAATTTCGACTTAAGCTTTTATTATAAGATTTTGTTAATTTCAATATTTTATCTGCTTCAACATCGAGTGAACTTCTAATATCATCAGGTATTTTAATCCCTACAAATATTCTCATATACTCACCACCTATATTATAGCAAAAAAGAGATTATTATATAAATCTCTTAAATGTTGTAACTTACGTTTGCAATAAAATTCTTTAATTGTTTTGTTTGAGGGTTATCTAAAATTTTGATATCTCCATGTTCAATAACTTTCCCATTTTCCATAAAAACAACGTAATCGGCTGCTTTTTTAGCAAACTCTATTTCATGTGTAACAATCATGAAGTTTGTTTTTCTTTCTCTAAGCTTTAAAATAGTCTTTAAAACTTCATGAGATAAAATTGGATCTAATGCACTGGTTGGTTCATCAAGAAAAACAACTTCTGGATGAATGGCAAGTGATCTGATGATACTTGCTCTTTGTGCTTGCCCACCAGATATTTTAGCTGGGATCTTATCTTTATGTTCGATTAATTCAAATTGTTCTAATAATTTTAATGCGACTTCATTTGCACTTTCAATATCCATATGATGCACTTTTTCTAAAACAATGGTTATATTTCTTAAAATAGTTAAATGTGGAAACAAGTTATGTGCTTGAAAAACAAAGCCTACATTTTTATAATATTCTTTCTTATCTTCTTGTGTAACAATATGTTGATTAAGAACTATATCACCAGATATAGGATCTTCTATGCCCGCAAGAAGTCTAAGTAATGTTGATTTACCAGCACCACTAGGGCCTATAAGTGCGATACCTGATTTATCTTTAATTTCTAAATCTACATGATCTAGTATAACTTTACCTTCGTATACTTGTAAAATATCTTTAAGTTTTAAATCCATGATGCCACCTTCTTTTCAAAATATTTAGCTAAGAAAATCAAAGGTAATGTAATGATTAAATACATAATGAACATAACTAAATATCCTTCAACAACAGCAACTGTTGTTGTTTGGATCGATGTAATTTGATCATATATTTCTTTAACACCAATAAAGCTTAGTAAACTCGATCCTTTAATGATAATCGCTAGATTAACAATAATTGGTGGAATAATAACTTTTACAAGTTGCGGCAAAATAATATATCTATATTTTTGATAATTAGTAAATCCCAAAACCTTCATTGCTTGATACTGAGTTTGATCAATAGATTGCATCGCACCCATAAAAGCATTTCTCATATAAGGTGCCATAAATAAACTAAACGCAATAACCCCTGCTAAATATCTATTTGTAATATTTAGAGGAATTGCTATAAAATAATAAGCAACAATCACAAATACAAGCGTTGGCGTACCAAAAATGATTTCACTAAAAATATTTGAAATATATTTGAAAGCTAGCATTTCAGATTTTGAAAGCAAGTATAAAATAAACCCTAAAATAGTACTTGAAAATAATACGATTAAACTTACAGTTATTGTATTGATAAAACCAGTGAGCAGAAAATTAGGATAATCGAATATAGCTTCAATTCTAAAATTATTTCTTCCTGGATAAGCAAGTATAATAAAGGAAATAAGCATCGCATAAAAAGCAATCGCTATCCCTATATTAAATGCTTTATTCTTCTTCATCAATAATGCCTTGTAAATAGATGTCTAGAGTTGCTCCAGGGATGTTACTATCAATAACACTATTGTATTTATTTCTTAGAATATCATATACGCCATTTGTTTCTAATCCAGCAATGAATGTATTTGCTTGAGCAACTAAGTCGCTACCTAGTCTAAATGCCATACCAATAGGTGATAGCGAAACTGGATCCATTAAGATTTCAGTAGTGTCGGGATTAGCCAAATGTTGACCTGCAGCATTACCTACACTCATTAAAAAGACATCTGATGCTCCAGTAACAACTTCTAATACAGCAGCTGTAACATCATTAACTTCTCTAATAATTGGATTGTTTGCTAACTCTCTTGCAACGTCAAGTGTTGCAAATGTTTTAGGTGCGACAAATCTAACATTTTCCAGTGCTAATAAATCTTCTTTAGTTTCGATATTGTTAGCATCATAAAACGTTTTATTCACAAGTGTTACCAATGGGAAATTAAAATATTTTTCACTAAAATCTACGGATTTAGCTCTATCTTCAGTTATTGTCATAGAACCAATAATAACATCAATAGTTCCAATATTTAACTCAGTAATTAATGAACCAAAAGGCACATCAACGATTTCTACGTCTCTACCTAAAAACTTACCAAACTCTTCTGCTAATGTAACAGAAATTCCTGTTGGATTACCATCTGCATCAACGGTTTCATGCGGCGGATAAGTTAAATCCATCCCTACTTTTAATACATCTGAATCATTACCACATCCAACTAGTAATCCTATGGTTAACATTGCAACAAACAACATCAATATTTTTTTCATTTTCTCTACCTCTTTCATATAAATAAATTCATTAACGCATAACTTATTATAATTATAAATCATATATATAACAACTTATATGCTTATCAAAAAAGAGTGCTGAGCACTCTTTTTTTTCTTAACTAAAATTATCAAATAATACATTTTCATCTTTCATATCATGGTTTTTCAATACATTAATACATGCTTTAATCATACCCGGAGAGCCACAAAGGTAAGCTTCTGAATCACTTAAATCTTTAGTATGTCTGTCAACTACATCTGTAATTAACCCAACATCACCAGTCCAATTATCTTCTTCAAGTGGTTCTGATAGCGCTGGAATATATTGAAAATTAGGAAACTCTTTTGATAATTGTTCAAATTCTTCAGTATAATATAAATCTCTTTTTGATCTTGCACCAAAGAAATATTTAACTTTTCGATTCATTCCTTTATCTCTTAATGTATACAATATTGAACGTATCGGTGCTTTTCCTGATCCACCGGCAATACAAATCATATCTTTATTAGAATCCTCTCTCAAGAAGAAATCTCCATAAGGTCCAGTGATAATCATTTTATCTCCGACTTCCATTGCTTTATGGACAAATGTTGTTGCTTGTCCGTTTGGAACAAGTCTGATAATCAATTCTATTTCTGATTTATTTTTTGGATCTGATGCAATCGAATAAGCTCTAATCACATCAATACCAGGAACTTTAATTTGAACATATTGGCCTGGTTTAAAATCTATGTGATCTGGATCTAATAACTTAAATTTAACAAGTTTGATATCATATGTTAAATCTTTAACTTCTGATATTTTTGTCTTATACTCTTTTGCGTTTAACAACCCTTTAGGTAAAACGATTTTCATATCTGTTTTAACTTTAACTTGACATGAAAGTCTGATGCCTTCTTTTCTTTCTTCTTCACTAATAAAGGCTTCTTCTGTAGGTTTAATAGTTCCATCTCCACCTACTAATCTAAATTTACAAAATCCACATGTTGCTTTTCCGCCACACGCAGATGGAATAAATATTTTTTCACTAGCTAATGTATTTAATACGGTGTCATCACCTTTTACAGGTATCTTAGTATCATCATTGATTGTAATGACTTTTTCGCCACCACCACCTAATATTTTTTCAACTAAAATCAAGATAAAAGAGATGATTAATAGTACACCAATTAATACAACAGGAAGTTCCCAACTCATAAAATCACGCTCCTTTTCTTAAACTAATCCAGTAAAGCCCATAAATGCTAGAGCTAAAATACCTAAAACGATAAAGACGATTGCTTTGCCTTGTAATCCCTTAGGTGGATTACTAATTTTTGCCATTTTTTCTCTTAACCCTGCAACTAAGACTATAGCTAACATCCAGCCTACACCTGAACCAAATGAAAATGATACAGTTTGAGCAAATGTATAGTCTCTATTTACAAAGAATAACGAAACTGCAAGTACAACACAATTAACAGTAATTAAAGGTAAGAAAATTCCAAAAGCATTATACATTTTTGGAACAAATCTTTCCAAAAATATTTCTAACAACTGTACAACTGCTGCAATCGTAATGATAAATACGATTAAACTAATAAATTCAGTATTGGTTGCAACTAATAATCTATAAATTGGATAATTTATCACTGCTGTAATAGTTACTACAAATACAACAGCAATACCCATACCTTTTGCATTTTTAACACTTGTTGAGATTGCGATTAATGGACACATCCCTAAAATAAACACTAGGGCAATATTGTTATTTAAAATTGACGATATAAATAGTTCTATAATATTCATTTATTTGCCCTCCTATACGACAGTTTCATAATTTTTTGTAAGCTCTCTGATACCCCATATCATAAGCGCTAATACAAAGAAACCACCTGGTGCCATTGTCATAGCAACCCAATTAATCCAATTTGGTCCAACAATTCTCATATTTAAGAAAGTCCCAAAAGCTAATATTTCACGAACACTTGCTACTGCAATTAAAACAAATGCATAACCAAGACCGCTAGCAAGTCCATCAATTAATGAATATTTGACAGGATTTTTTGCTGCAAATGCTTCAGCTCTACCCATAACAATACAATTTGTAATAATTAATCCTACATAAGCATCCAATGAATCAGCGATAGCTGGAAAATAAGATTGTAAAACTAATTGTACAATAATAACAAATGTGGAAATAATAACCATGTAAGTTACCATTCTAACTTTACCTGGAATAAAATTTCTTATCAATGATACTGTTGCAGAACTTGCCATAACAACAAATGTCACACCAAGTCCCATAGCAATTGCATTTTCAACTCTATTTGATACAGCTAATGCTGAACAAATACCTAAAACTGCGATTGCAATCGGATTGTTCGTAGCAAGACCATCTTTTAAAATGTTATACCATTTTTTATACTTTATTCGTATGAGTTTCATATGATCGCCCTCCTACTCATTTTGTGCTTGCCATAAAGCACTATATATCACATAATTTGTATTTAGAATAATTTCAAATGCATTTGATGTTCCAGTAGCACCTGTAATTGCATCTACTTCAAAATCTTGTGTCGCACCTTCTTTAGTTATATCTAAGCTTGGTGTCATTTTTTTACCAACAAAATTTTCTAAGTACGGTCTTTCAGCAACAACACCACCTAAACCCGGTGTTTCTTCTTGCTGTAAGATAGTAATTCTAACAATAGTTTCAAAATCAGATTCTAATGTAATGATCCCGATGATTGGTCCCCATAGTCCGCTACCCTCAAATTGATAACTTACTCTATTGGTGACTTCATCTTGATAAAACGTATATCCATCTAATAAAATAATATTAACCTGATCATCATAAATATCATGAATATTCGCAAATGTATATTCAACATCAAATCCATCAAGTACAGCTGCTTTTAGTTTGGCTTCTCTATTTAGTTCTATCCGATCTTGAGTTAACGCATTAGCTCCAAGTAATAAGCCACTTGTGACCAAACCTAATAAGATAATAAATATAATTAGCTTAAGATTTTGATTCATCAGTTGCACCTTCTTTCTTTAATAATCTGTTTGAAAACATATTATCAATTAATGGTGCAACAGCACTCATTAATATAATGGCAAACATTGTTCCTTCTGGGTATGTCGCAAAATATCTTATTAAAACAGTAATTGCTGCTATCCCTAATCCATATAAGACTTTACCCCAATCATAAATAGGTGCAGTTACTGGATCAGATGCTAAGAAAAAGGAAACAAGTAATAAATTACCTACAAACAAGCTATTAAACGCAATAGGAAATACACTTGAATCAATTAAACGACCTACAAATGTGATGACAAATACACCACCTATAATTGAAAGTGGGATTTTCCAATCAATAACTTTTAAGTATATTAAAACAATCCCTAAAATCAAAATACCCAGTCTAAATGTTTCTCCAAGTGCACCTGGAGTACTTCCTAACAACATATCAACAACTGAATAAGTTGTTCCTACTTCATTTGCTCTAACAAGCATGGTTGGAAAAAATTGCGGGAAAGATACCGTAATAAATAATAATCCAACTAAAGCTGGATTAAATACATATTTACCACTTCCCCCAAATATACCTTTACCAAAGAATGTACCAAAAGCTGACCCTACAGCAACCATCCAAAAATATTTTATTTCTAATGTGGATGGAATAAGCAGTGTCAATAATAAGGGAAATATCATCCACGCTCCATCAAAATCAATTTTTCTCCCTTTATGAAACATCAATTCTACAAGAAAAGCCGCTACTAAAGATATAGCCGCTACAAGTAAAACTTGATATCCAAAAATAAAGGTAGACGATAAAACTAGAATAGATAAAGCGATTGTCATGATCATGACATTTCTTTTATCTAGTGCTTTTTTTATTACTGTTTCATAAGTTTGCGTCATAAAGTCACCACTACTTTCTTAATAATTATATTCGTAAAAATTAATCACTTATTTTGTAAATATTTTATCATATTTTATCGTGTTTTTAACCATTGATGCGTTTTTAGTTAAATAATAAATAAAAATGAAGTATATATATGATAAAGCCACATGAATGTGGCCTTATATTTAATCTATTTTAAAATGCGTTTTATTATTTTTTCCTGTTTTTTTGTATATGGTGGATAACCTAACTTTATATCAAACATTGTTGTTCTTTTGGTATATGTTTTTTTATTAGAAAAAGCTTCAAAAGACGCATATCCGTGATAGCTTCCCATACCACTCATTCCAACACCACCAAAAGGTAGATTAGGATTTGCAACTTGCATAATCGCATCATTTATAGCACCATTTCCAAATGATATTTGATGAAACACTTTATGAATCGCTTCTTTATTTTTTGAAAACATGTATAGTGCTAAAGGTTTTTCCTTTTCCTTAATTATTTTAATAACATTATCTAAATTTTCAAAAACTAAAATAGGTAGAATAGGCCCAAAAATTTCTTCTTGCATAACTTTATCTTGCCATGTCACATGATCTAAAATTGTAGGTGAGATATACTTAGTTTCTTTATCTAAATCATTTCCAAATACGACTTTATCTTTATCAATTAATCCTTCTAATCGTTCAAAATGTCTATCATTTATAATACGACCAAATTCTTTATAATCTGGATAAAGATTTAATATTTCTTCTTTAAGTAAATTTATAAAGGTGTCATGTATTTCTCTTTCTACATATATATAATCAGGAGCAACACAGGTTTGACCTGCATTAATTAATTTACCAAACATAATTCTCTTAGCAGCAATCTTTAAATCAGCTGTTTTATCTACAATCGTCGGACTTTTTCCTCCCAATTCTAGAGTCACAGGTATCAATTGCTTACTTGCTTTTTCATATACAATTTGTCCTACTGCTGCACTTCCTGTAAAAAAGATGTGATCAAATTTAAAATCTAATAGCTTACTAGTTACTTCTTTTGAACCTGTAATGACTTTGATGTATTTCTCATCAAAAGTTGTATTAATTATTTTTTTAATTATCTTCTCGGTTTCTACTGTAAATTCACTTGGTTTAATCATGGCAGTGTTACCAGAAGCTATTGCTCCAATTAGGGGTTCAATAATTAATTGAAAAGGATAATTGTAGGGACCAATAATACAAACTACTCCTAAAGGTTCATGTAATATATACGACTTAGATCCAAACATAAACATAGGTGTTTTTACTTTTTTAGGCTTCATCCATGTTTTTAATTGCTTAATTGTTGTATTTATAGAGTTTAATACAAATCCAATCTCTGTTGTATAAGCTTCCATATATGGTTTATTTAAATCTGCATATAGTGCTTTAAAAATTTCATGTTCTTCTTGCTTAATAACTTGTTTTAATTTTATTAATTGATTTAATCTAAATTCAAAATCTTTCGTTTGATTTGAGTTAAAAAAATCTTTTTGTTTATTAAATATTGCTTTCATTCATATCCACCTTCACTTTTAGTCAACGATTTTATGTTACCTATATTATAACAAAAATAATGCCCTTCGTGATATCATTATATATTTCATCTAAAAAATAAAAAAAGTCGAGATTTCTCTCGACTTATTATTTATATTAGATTGCACATTTTTCATAAACACAATCTGGATCGCTACATTGAATACAACCTTGTTTTTTAATTAAAACGCCTCCACAAAGTGGGCATAATTCTTTTTCAATCTTCTCTGGTGTATATCCTGTAGGTGAAACACTAATATGTGTAACATATTCTTTTACAACATCAGTTTTCTTGTTCACCCATTTTTCTTCTATGTGAAGATGAGGTGGGTTTGCTGGATTTAAATCTTTAGTATCTTCATTAATGCCTGCTAAGATACCAATTTTAGCGCAACGATCTCTAAAGACTGTTGCTCCTTTTAATCCTTTTGACCAAGCTGTTGTATAAATATTAACAACATCATCAACGTTTGCACTATTTGGAACATTAAATGTAGAAGAAATTGCTGTATCTACATATTTTTGAATAGTTGCTTGTACATTTGCACGATCTTCAAAATCAATATTTTGAGAAGTGATAAGTGCCCATGCTGGAAGATCTTCAGGATCAACTTGCATTGCTTTTGCTAATGCTACTGGTGTTTTTTCCCAAACAGTAATTGTCTTTTCTTCTTCAAACATACTTACAATTCTTCTTGTATAATTAATTTGGAAAAATGGTTCAACTCCACCACTGACACCAAGTATATTAGAAATAGATCCGGTAGGTGCTATAGATAATAATCTTGAATTTCTCATACCATATTTCTTAACAAGTTCATCGGTATCTTTATCGATTGCTGTTTGATAAAATGTTGATTTTGATATTTTATCATAATCATATTTAGGGAAAACACCTAATTCTTTTGCGCGAAGCGCACTTGCTTTTGTAGCAGTATTAATCATTTTTCTCATCAATTTATCTAAAAACTCTAAAAATAGTTTAGATCCGTAAGGCAATTTCATAGATAATGCTAGATCAGCTAAGCCCATAACGCCTAATCCGATTTCGCGATACTGTGTAACATGATCGCGTTGTTGAGGCAATGCATGACGATCACCCAATAAAGTTAAAAGGTCATCTAAAGCATAAATCATTTCTGATGTGACAAAATCAAATCTATCAAAATCATAAGTTGCTTCATCCGTAAATGGGTTTTTAACAAATGCATTTAAATTAATACTACCTAAATTACATGAACCATGGGCCATTAGTGGTTGTTCTCCACATGGATTGGTTGCTGTAAATTTAACTTCTTCATACTCACTTAAGAAATGATAATCATTCATATGATCAATGAAGACCACACCAGGATCTCCCATTGTATGAGCTGCATATCCAACAAGTTTTAATAATTCTTTAGCGTTTACTTTCTTTTCAATTGTTTCATATGGTGTTTCAAAATTCATAACCCATTCTTTATTATCTCTTGCTGCTTGCATAAAGTCATCGGTTAAAGCTATTGAAATATTAGCTCCGTTAACTTTATTTAAATCTAGTTTTGTTGTAATAAAGTCAATAATATCGGGATGACCAATATTTAAGACTAGCATTA
>SWCB01005019.1_pt1 | contig 10679 bp, 6 predicted proteins | sample 4692901 | NCBI WGS metagenome assembly SWCB01 (sample SAMN10267276, study PRJNA491770) | bioreactor metagenome | isolation source: DHS bioreactor inoculated with subseafloor sediment | place: Japan: off Shimokita Peninsula | collected 2006-08
GGGGGGTACTCTCGCGCAAGCAGTGACGAGCATTCGCCCGCTGCTGCGACTCTGGCCTGAATGCTCGCCCGCAAAAGCCGACTCGAAAATCACGATTCGCGAGTTGGCGACGCCCTTGTCCGACTTCGGGGGAGTCGCCCCAAGCCCCACCGGATCGTTCGAGGGACTTTGGGATAAGCAACTCTAAGATCAGTTTTGAATACTAGCGATTTGGGAAAGCCGTTCTTGCATCGGCCCAATCTGGGGCTATATCTTAGAAGACCTGTCGAGGGTGTCTGAGGTCAACCAGTTGCAGCCTCCTCGACGGTGCCGCCACGATCCGGTTCGGAGAGTGGCGACGAAGGGACAGGGAAGAGCAGTCGGCCAGCGACTGCATGCAAACTGGACGATCACGCGGATACCCTGGTGTTCAGGGAGAATTGTTTGTAACTCGATCGAATCCATTCGCGGGGACTTTGGAGGAAACACGTATGAAGAATCTCGCTCTGCTTCTCGTTGTCGGGGCTTGCGCCTCGGTCGCCGTGGCCCAGCCGGCGATTACCGGCCTCAGCGGTGGTTCCGCCTTCGACAGCTACTACGGCGGCCTCATTGCTGGTGATGTTGTCGGCTTCCGCTTCACCTCGGATGTCGATCAGTACGTGACCGACCTCGGCGTTCTCGACGCGGCGGACGGCATCATCGACTCCGCCCACATGGTCGGTCTCTGGGACGCCGGCGGCTCCCTGCTCGCTTCCGTCGAAGTCGACGGCACCGGCACCGTCCTCAACGGCTGGTACTACGAGGCGATCGCCCCCGTGGCCCTCACCGCTGGTGAGCGTTACACCGTCGGCGCCCTGTACAACTCCGGCGACCTCGACAGCTACTTCTCCGGTCCCAGCCTGACGCTCTACAACATCAGCGACACCGTCGCGGTCTATCCCGCCGTCGGCGATCTCGGCTTCGTGTATCCCGAATTCGAGAGCGCTGGCAACCAGGGTCGCATCGGCCCCAACATGATCCTGGCCCCCATCCCCGCCCCGGGTAGCCTCGCGCTTCTCGGCCTCGGTGGCCTGGCTCTGCGTCGTCGTCGCTAATCCGACTCGACACTGAGTGCACAACCAAGAACACCCCGACGCCTGGCGTCGGGGTGTTTCTTTGCGCTCATGGGGGAGGCGTTCGAGGTTGATCGCTCGCGCCAAGCCCATGGATTCGAATCCATGGGCTTCCCCTGAGACCCATGGGGTCCCCGAGGGTGGCGAGCACCCTCGGCTTTCGTGTCGCCACCCTCGTCTCGGGGCCTACTCGCGCTTCCACTCGGGGAAGCGACCCGGTGTGAGCGGGGCGCCCAGCTCCTCGAGGTCCGCTTCCAGGGCGGCGAGATCCACTTCGACGAGCTGACGCAGCTCCCTCAGCCACACTTCGAACTCGGCCGCGGCGACTTCGTAGCTGTCGCGCTGCGTCTGCGTCGGCGGGGAGGTGACATGGAAGTTGTCGTTGATGATGCCGGAGAGGCGGCGGCTGATCGTTGGTGGGATTGCCTCCTCCCGGCTGGCCTTGAGGCGGTCGCCCCGCATCTGGAACTGCAGATCGTTCAATCGGCTGGTCAGCTCCAGGGCTCGGGCCAGATGCTCCGGATCGGCGTTGGGCATCGCCTGGATGGCCCCTCGAATGGCGCCGAGGCGCGTGGACGTGTCGCCGGCGATGGTCGATGCCGCTCGCACCGCCGCCTGCAGCCGGGCCGCCTTCATCTGGAAGGCCAGCACTTCCTCCTTGTCCTGGGCGGCGAAGGTCGCCTGCTCCAGCGACACGACGCCAAAGGGCGTGGGCTCGGTCAGTGCCGTCTCTTCGCCCTGAACGACCTTGACCACCTGCACCGTGTACTCGCCGGGCAGGGTCAGCGGCCCTGAGCCTCGCCAGCCCCCCTCGCTGGTGATCGGCGCCAACGATGCGTAGCGCATGTCCCAGGTGAAGCGATGCATGCCGCTGCTGCGCGGAGCCCCGAGCCGCCGGACGAGCTCACCGTGCCGGTCGCGAACAAGGGCGTACAGCGCGGGAGCGATTTCCTCTTGCTCCGCTCGGATCTCCTCCCAGGTCGGGTACGGAGCGACCTCATCTTCCTTCTCCGCCTCGCGCTCGGTGCGCTTGCGGATCTCCTTGAGCGTTTCGATCTTGTCCTTGAGGTAGAAGGTGAAGACCGCACCGTAGGCGGGATTGTCGGCGGTGTAGACCATGGCGCCTTGCGAACCCCGGCCGGTGCCGCCGCGCGGGATGTAGCGCAGGGCATCCTTGATGGGGAAGAGGTGCGCGTCCGTCTCTTCGAGGAGTTCCTCTGACAGATGACGCAGAGGCGTGTAGTCGTCGAGGATGTAGATGCTGCGGCCGAACGTCCCCAGGATGAGATCGTTCTCGCGCTTCTGAATCTCGATATCGCGGACGGCGATGGTGGGCAGGCCGCTGCGGAGCTTCATCCACTTTTCCCCGCCGTTGAGCGTGGTGTAGCAGCCGAACTCGGTGCCCAGGAAGAGCAGGTCTTCCTGCACGTGATCCTCGGCGATGGCGTAGCAGACATCCCGTTCGGGAACGTCGCCGGCGATGCTCACCCAGGTGACGCCGCGGTCGTCGGAGCGCAGGACGTAGGGCGCAAAATCGCCGTTCTTGTGGTTGTCGAAGCAAGCGTAGACGCGATCCGGGTCGTGCTGTGACGCCGCCAGGAAGCTGACATAGGTCATGTGCGGCACATCGGGGAAGGCGTCGATCTTCCGCCAGTGCTCGCCGCCGTCCTCGGTGACCTGGATGAGCCCATCGTCGGTGCCGACGTAGATGAGATCCTCGACGAGCGGCGACTCGGTGAGCGAAACGATGTTGCCGTACGCCGAAGTCGAGAGGTTCTTGGCGACGGCCTCGAAGCTCTGGACCTTACCCATGACTTCGAGTTGATCACGATCGATCTGGCGTGACAGGTCACCCGAGATCGGTCGCCAGGCGTTGCCGCCGTCATCGGAGCGGTAGAGCACGTTGGCCGCGACGTAGAGTCGCTTGGGGTGGTGGGGGCTGATGATGAGGGGCGTGTCCCAGTTCCAGCGCAAGGGTGCTTCGCCGGGGCCGGTGAGCGGGCGGATGTCGATGGTCTCGCCGCTGCGCCGATCGTGGCGAACCAGGCCGCCGTACTGCCACAAGCTGTAGACAATGTTGGGGTCGGTGGGGTCGATCTGGGTTTCGTAGCCGTCCCCGCCCGTAGTGATGAACCAGTCGGAGTTGGTGATGCCGAGGCGGTAGGTCGTCTGCGAGGGCCCGCCCAGGCTGCTGTTGTCCTGCGTGCCGCCGTAGACGTAGTAGAACGGCAGGGAGTTGTCCGCCGACACCCGGTAGAACTGGGTGATGGGCAGGTTCGGCTTGTACTGCCAGGCGTTGCCTTCGTCCCAGGTCTCGTAGACGCCGCCATCGCAGCCGACCAGCATGTGCAGCGGGTTCTTGGGATTGATCCAGAGGGCGTGATCGTCGACGTGGCGGTTCTGCCGCGGCATGCGCTCGAACGTTGCGCCGCCGTCCCTGGTTACTCTCATGACGGTATCGAGGGAGTAGACGATGTCGACGTCGGTGGGATGGCAGAAGATCTCGTTGTAGTACTGGGGGCTGGTGGTCATGTAGCTGTTGCGCCGCTGCCAGGTCTCGCCGCGATCGACCGAGCGATAGAAGCCGCCCGAGTCGCCCTGGGCCTGGCAGATGGCGTAGAGCACATCGGGGTTGACCGGGGAGATGTCGAGGCCAATGCGGCCCTTGTCGCCGCCGGGCAGGCCCCGGTTGATCTTCCGCCAGGTCTGTCCGCCATCGGTCGACTTCTGCAGGCCGGAGCTGGGCCCGCCGTTGATCTGCGTCCACACGCGCCGGCGGCGCTGGTAGGCGGAGGCGTAGACGGTGTCGGGATCGCGGGGGTCGAGGTGGACTTCGTTGATGCCGGTGTTCTCATCGATGAAGAGGACGAGTTCCCAGGTCTCGCCGCCGTCGGCCGTCTTGTAGAGGCCGCGCTCGCCGCCGGCGTTCCAGAGCGGTCCCTGGGCGGCGATGTAGACGACATCGGTGTCGCGGGGATCGATGGCGATCATGCCGATGTGCTCGGACTCCTTGAGCCCCATGTTCTTGAAGCTCTTGCCGCCGTCGACGGATTTGTAGACGCCGTCGCCCCAGGAGACGGAGCGTTGGCTGTTGTTCTCACCGGTGCCGACCCAGACGACGTTGGGGTTGGTCGGATCCATCTCGACGCAGCCGATGGAGAACGAGCCGTAGTTGTCGAAGACGGGGCTCCAGGTCGTGCCGGAGTTGGTGGTCTTCCAGACCCCACCGCAGGCGACCGCGGCGTAGAAGTGAGCCGGGTTGTCGGGGTTGACGGCGAAGTCGGAGATTCGGCCGGACATCAGGGCCGGGCCGATGGAGCGGAAGCGCAGGAAGGAGAGCAGGCCGGAGTTGAGCTTGGACTTGTCTTCCTCTTCCTCTTCCTCGTCGGCCTCCTCACTAGTCGCATCCGCGTCCTCGGCCGCTTCCTCGTCGGCAGGCTCGGCCTCGGGATCGGCCGCCGTATCTTCGTCGCCAGCCTCGTCAGCGTCCTCGTCCTCGGTGCCCTCTTGGGCCGGCGGCGCGGCGGCGGTCGGGGCCCCGTCCAGGGACGCAGGGGCGACGGTGGAGTCAGCAGCGATCTCCCGGCTGGGCGTGGTGCAGGCCAGCAGCAGAAGCAAAACGACGGCAAGCAGGGCGGTGCAGCGAGTCATGGCGTCCTTTCCGAGCGGAAACCGCGCACCCCGAACGGGATGCGTCAGATCGACGTGGCTTGATGGAGTATATCGATGAACCCCGCCTCGGCTGCAGGCGTAAACAGCGCTCACTCAGCCGAGATCCGGAGGCGGCTCGCGGTAGTCGCTGGGCCGAAGGCCGAGCTTCCGCATGCGACTCCGCAGCGTATTGGCATTGAGCTGGAGCAAGCGAGCCGCCCCGAACGGGCCTTCCACTCGGCCGTGCGTCTGCTCCAGGGCCCGGCCGATGTGCTGCTTCATGGCTTCCGACAGCGGCAGGACTCGCTCCGGTTCGGCCCGGTGCTCCATCTTGGGCGCTGGCGATGTCGAGCCAGTCTCGCCGGGCGCAACGCTCACCTCGACTTCCAGCCCACCGCCAAGGCCCAGGGCCCCGGCGAGATCGAGCCGGCGACCGTTGCCCAGGATGGCGGCCCGCTCGATCACCGCCGCCAGTTCTCGCACGTTGCCCGGCCAGGCGTAACGAAGCAGCAGTTCGCAGTCTGCTTGCGAGGGGATATGCGGCGGCAAGCCCAGGCGCTTCGCCGCGCGCAGGGCGAAGTGAGCCGCAAGCTGCGGGATGTCGGCAGTCCGCTCACGCAGGGGCGGAATGTGTATCGGAAAGACCGCCAGGCGATACCACAGATCCTCACGAAACGAGCCATCGCTCACCATCTGCTTCAGATCGCGATTGGTGGCGGCGACGACGCGGACGTTCACGTGCAGCGGCCGCTCCCCGCCGACCCGCTCGAACGTTCCATCCTGCAAAACACGGAGCAAACGCACCTGGGCGGCGGGTTGCAGTTCCGCGACTTCATCGAGCAGGAGCGTGCCCCCGTCCGCCCGCTCGAACCACCCCTGGCGTGCGGCGACGGCCCCGGTGAAGCTGCCCCGCTCGTGGCCGAAGAGCTCCGAGTCGATGAGTTCCGAGGGGATGGCTCCGCAGTTGACCCGCAGGAACGGCCCCGTGGTGCGAGCGGAGCGCTGATGCAAGGCCCGGGCCACGACTTCCTTGCCCGAGCCGGTCTCGCCGAGGATGAGCACCGGTGCATCGGCGGGCGCCACGAGGTTCACGCGCTGCATCACCGTCCGTAAGCCCGTCTCATCGCCCACAACCGAGTCGCTGATGTCCTGGCGACCCAGGCGCGAGAGCAGCGACCGCTTGTCCGCCTCCAAGGCCTCGCGCAGGGTGTGCAGTTGGCGCAACTGGCGATCGTTGGCGACGGCGGCGGCGAAGGGCTCCAGGAGCGCCTGCATCATCTCAATGTGGTCGGCGTGAAAGTGCTGGTCGGGCGCGGCGAGCAACACGAGCACGCCGACCGGCTGATGGTCATCCAAGAGCGGCCCGACGATCGTCTCGCCTTCCAGTTCGGGTGGAAGCAGGCCCGGCATCTCCGCGCGGAGGGCGGCCGCCTCACCGGCCAGCGGCGTGCCCGCGTTCGCCCAGCGCAGCAAGCGCTCCAGATCCTCCAGAGCGCAGGGGGTGCGGCTGGTCAGGGCCCCGGCTCGGCGTTCGTCAAGAGGGGTCGCGACCGTCGCCACGCATCGTTCGCTCCGGTCGAAACGCCGCAGCAGCAGCAAGGCAAGGGGGAAACGCTGGCGGAGGATGGGGGCGATACAACCGGCCGATTCTTGGATCTTTGTGTGCCGGCAGGCCTCGCGCCAAACCTCAAGCAGGAGCTGTCGGAACTTCTCCATACCTGTGAGTCTACCATATAAAACCGAAATGGGGCAGAAGAGTGGAAAATCCATGATATCAAGTGGATTCGACCGTGATATAGGACGGTCCGTACGTAAATCTTGCCTGGGGCGTCGCCAGGCTGGGTCCCTCCGGGCGGCACCACCCTTGCATGAGGTGAGGTGGAACCAATGACGTGGCGAAGCCCCCGTCCGGGGGACGGCCGCTCTTCTCGAGCCTGGTCTCGGTATCGCGCCGCCGTTGTTTCCGTGACACCCGTTGGCGAGCCCATCGCCGGCGAGAAAGGACCAACCGATGATCGGCACCCGCCTCCTCCAGATCGGCCAGCGCGTCACGCACCACCTCCCCCTGCTTGGCCTCGTCCTGGCCCTGTTCGCTCCCTGCTCCTTCGCCGCCCAGGCTTCCGCTCAGAAGGCGGTCGAGTTGCTCAACGTCTCCTACGACCCGACGCGCGAGTTGTACAAGGAATTCAACGTCGAGTTCGCCGCCCACTGGAAGGAGAAGACCGGCCAAAGCGTCACGATCAATCAGTCGCACGGCGGGGCAGGCAAGCAGGCGCGAGCGGTCATCGACGGGCTGCCGGCCGATGTCGTGACCCTCGCCCTCGCCTACGACATTGACGCCATCGGCGAGCGGGCGGGGCTCCTGCCGGCGGATTGGCAGTCGCGTCTGCCCTACAACAGCTCGCCCTACACCTCGACGATCGTCCTCCTCGTTCGGAAGGGCAATCCCAAGAACATCCACGACTGGGACGATCTGCTCCAGCCGGGCGTTGAGATCATCACGCCCAATCCCAAGACCTCAGGCGGAGCTCGCTGGAACTACCTCGCCGCCTGGGCCTTCGTGCTCCAAAGTGAACTGGGCGATCTCGCGAAGCTCGACGACCCGGCCCACGCCGAAGAAGTCGCTGCGGCGGAAGGGAAGGCCCGGGCGTTCGTCAGCGAGCTGTATACCCACGTGCCCGTGCTCGATTCCGGGGCCCGAGGCTCCACCAACACCTTTGTGCAGCGCGGCATCGGCGATGTCTTTCTCTCCTGGGAAAACGAAGCCTTCCTGGCGATCAACGAATTGGGCCGGGACAAGTTCGAGATCGTGGTGCCCTCCATCAGCATCCTCGCGGAGCCCCCCGTGGCGCTCATCGACAAGAACGTGGAGCGGCATGGCACGCGCGCCGTGGCCCAGGCCTACCTCGAGTACCTGTATTCACCGGTGGGGCAGCGACTCGCTGCCAAGCACTACTACCGGCCCAACAAACCCGAGTACGCCGACCCTGCGGATCTGGCCCGCTTTCCCGAGGTGACCCTGATCACCGTTGACGAGGTCTTCGGCGGCTGGCAAGCGGCCCAGAAGAAGCACTTCAACGACGGCGGCATCTTCGACCAGATGTACGCCCCGTGATCCAGGCCGTCCGTCCAAAGCAATTCGCCGGTGGACCACGACTGCGGCAAGGAGTCGTCCGATGATCCTTCGAATCAGGCAAGCAAGCGCCCTTCCCGGCTTTGGCCTGACCATGGGCTACACGATCCTTTACCTGAGCCTGATCGTCCTGATCCCGCTCTCGGCGATGTTCATCCGAGCCGGCAGCCTCGGCCCCGCCGACCTCTGGGAGACGATCACCGCGCCGCGGGTGCTGGCGGCGTACAAGTTGACCTTCGGGGCGTCGCTCATCGCCGCCACCATCAACGGCGTCTTCGGTTTCATCGTCGCCTGGGTCCTCGTGCGCTACACCTTCCCCGGCAAGCGCCTCGTGGACGCGGTGGTGGATTTGCCCTTCGCGCTGCCGACGGCGGTGTCGGGCATCGCCCTGGTGGCCATCTACTCGCGGAACGGCTGGATCGGCCGGTGCCTGGAACCCCTGGGCATCAAGGCGGCCTTCACACCGATTGGCGTGACGATCGCCCTGACCTTCATCGGCCTTCCCTTCGTCGTTCGGACGCTGCAGCCGGCCCTGGCGGATCTCGACGCGGAAGTTGAGGAAGCCGCGGCGAGCCTGGGGGCGGCCCGCTGGCAAACGCTACGCCGCATCATCATTCCCACCGTCTTGCCCGCGATGCTCACCGGCTTCACGCTGGCCTTCGCCCGCGCCGTCGGTGAGTACGGCTCGGTCGTCTTCATCAGCGGCAACATGCCCATGAAGACTGAGATCGTCCCCTTGCTCATCATCTCCAAGCTGGAGCAGTACGACTACGCCGGGGCGACTGCCATCGGCGCCTCGATGCTGGTGATCTCCTTCCTGATCCTGCTCGCCATCAACCTGCTGCAGTGGTGGTCCGCCCGTTACAAGAGGGGAGTCTGACCATGGCAGGCGCTACTCGCATGCGTTCCCAGGTGGCCTGTGCTGCGGCCAAGCCGGCCGTTGGTGAGTCGGCGCTCGTGCGCTGGCTGCTGATTGCGGTGTCGCTCGGCTTTCTGTCGTTGTTCCTCTTCCTGCCCCTGGCGGCGGTCTTCGCCGAGGCGTTGCGGAAGGGCTTCGGCGCTTACGTCGCCAGCTTCGACGATGCCGCCGCCGTCGCCGCCATCAAGCTGACGCTTCTCGTCACTGCCATGTCCTTGCCGCTGAATCTGGTCTTCGGGTTGGCGGCGTCCTGGGCCATCGCCAAGTTCGAGTTCGTCGGCAAGCACCTGCTCATCACCCTGATCGACTTGCCCTTTGCAGTGTCGCCGGTCATCAGCGGCATGATCTACGTCCTGCTCTACGGCGCCCACGGCTGGCTGGGGCCGTTCCTGCAGGAGCATGACCTGCAGATTGTCTTTGCCGTGCCCGGCATCGTTCTGGCGACGATCTTCGTCACCTTCCCCTTCGTGGCCCGTGAGGTGATCCCGCTGATGCAGGAGCAGGGGACCGACGATGAGCAAGCAGCCTTGACGCTTGGCGCCAGCGGCTGGCAGGCCTTCTTCCGCGTCACCCTGCCCAACGTGAAGTGGGCGGTGCTGTACGGCGTCATCCTCTGCAACGCCCGCGCCATGGGTGAGTTCGGGGCCGTCTCCGTCGTCAGCGGCCACATCCGCGGCAAGACCAACACCATGCCCCTGCACGTCGAGATTCTCTACAACGAATACAACTTCGTCGCCGCCTTCGCGGTGGCGTCACTCCTGGCGCTCCTGGCGCTGGTGACCCTGGGACTCAAGAGTCTCGTCGAGTGGCGCAGCCGCGCCGCAAGGCAGTCCGCCCGCCTGTCGGGCCTATCGGAAGAGGCAGTCAAATGAGTATTGAAGCGCGCAACATCAGCAAGCACTTCGGCGACTTCTCCGCCTTGGACCAAGTCACCCTCACCGTGCCCACCGGCAAGCTGGTCGCCCTGCTGGGGCCATCCGGCTCGGGAAAAACGACCCTGCTCCGCATCATCGCCGGGCTGGAGCGGGCCGACGCCGGCAGCGGTTCCATTCTCTTTCACGAAGAGGATGTGGCCGGCACCCATGTCCGTGACCGGGGCGTGGGCTTTGTCTTTCAGCACTACGCGCTCTTTCGACACATGACCGTCTTCGAGAATGTGGCGTTCGGGCTCCGCGTTATGCGGCGCTCCCTGCGGCCGAGTCGCTGCGAGATCAGCGAGCGCGTGCATGAGCTGCTCCGGCTGGTGCAATTGGACGGACTGGCGAGCCGATTTCCCAGCCAACTGTCCGGCGGGCAGCGGCAACGCATCGCCCTGGCCCGAGCCCTGGCCGTGCAGCCGAAAGTACTGTTGCTCGATGAGCCGTTTGGAGCACTCGACGCCAAGGTGCGAAAGGAACTGCGCTCCTGGCTGCGGCGTCTGCACGATGAGATCCATGTCACCAGCGTCTTCGTCACCCACGACCAGGAAGAAGCCCTTGAGGTGGCGGACGAGATCGTGGTGATGAACGAAGGCCGAATCGAACAAGTCGGGGCGCCCGGCGATGTCTTCCATCACCCGGCCAGCGAGTTCGTCATGCGCTTCCTCGGCGAAGTCAACCAGTTCGGCGGTCGAATCGAGCAAGGGCGCATTCGCTTCGGTTCCATCGAACTGCCCTATGCGGGCGAGTCGGTGTGCGACGGCGGCACCGCGCGAGTGCTGATCCGCCCGCACGATGTGACCATCGACACCAAGACGAACGGCCTGCCCGCCATTCACGCCACCGTGGCCCGCATCCACGCCGCCGGCGCCTTGGTGAGGTTGGAACTGATCACCGAGTCCGGGCAGACGTTGCAGGCGGAGATCTCGCAGGAACGCTTTGGCACCATGTCGCTGGGTGTGAACAGC
>SWCB01009702.1_pt2 | contig 10676 bp, 11 predicted proteins | sample 4692901 | NCBI WGS metagenome assembly SWCB01 (sample SAMN10267276, study PRJNA491770) | bioreactor metagenome | isolation source: DHS bioreactor inoculated with subseafloor sediment | place: Japan: off Shimokita Peninsula | collected 2006-08
GGTTGAGCACCAGAAAGCTGGTATCCACGGTGCGCCTTGTTCGAGCATCTGGGGCATCGATCGTGTTGGTATGGCCGCCGACATAGCTCGCGGCCTCGAACAGGGTGACCTGATTGCGTGGCGACAGCAGCCAGGCGGCACCCAGTCCGGCAACACCGCCGCCCACCACCGCGATGCGACGGCTGCCGCCGGTGATCACCCGTTCGATTTCACCCATGCGCATGGGCAGGGCCCTCCGGGTTCTCGCCTTCGATCAAGGCATAGGCAGAGTGGTTGTGAATGGACTCGAAATTCTCGGACTCGACCGTCCACGCCGCGATGCGCTTGTTTGCGCGCAGTCGCAGGGCGATGTCGCGCACCAGGTCCTCGACGAACTTCGGGTTGTCGTAGGCGCGCTCGGTCACCCACTTTTCGTCCGGCCGCTTGAGCAGGCCGAACACTTCGCAGGACGCCTCCTCTTCAGCCATGCGCACCAGTTCGATCACCTTCACTTCGGTACGCAGGCGCGCCGAAATGCTGATGTGCGAACGCTGGTTGTGGGCACCGTATTCGGAGATCTTCTTCGAGCACGGGCACAGGCTCGTGACCGGCACCACCACGGTGAGCGTGGTCTGCAACTCTCCACCGGGCGACTGCGCCACAACAACCCGGACATCCAGATCGAGCAGGCTGCCGACACCCGAAACCGGCGCGGTCTTGTGCATGAACCAGGGAAAGGCCGCCTCGATCCGCCCCGAATCTGCTTCAAGACGCACCAGCATCTCGGCGAACAGGTCGCGCAGACCTGCGAGATCAAGTGCATCGCGCTCGGCCTCCAGCAGTTCGACGAAACGCGACATGTGCGTCCCCTTGACCTCGGGAGGCAGGCCGACCGTCATCTCGATCGTGGCTACGGTGTGCTGCACCTGGCCGTCATCGCCCGCAAGGACGAGCGGATAGCGCAGGCCGCGAACACCGACATGCTGGATGGCAAGCGCACGCTCGTCGCGGCTGGCCTGGACGTCAGGCAGAAAGAACTTGTCGGGTGCGTTCATGCTCGCTCCTGAAGATATGAAGTCAATGAAGAATCAGGGCCGCGCGTCGAGCAAACGCTCGATCGCGCCGACCAGAATCGGGCTCTCGGGGCTGACCTGGGTGGGAAAGCTCGTCACGCGCGATCCGCTGCGGTCGACGAGATACTTGTGAAAATTCCACCGCGGACGCTCGCCGGAAAGATCGGCCAGCTTCAGGTAGAAAGGGTTGGCCTGCGGTCCGGACACCGTGCTGCGGGCAAACATCGGAAACTGAACGCCGTAAGTCGTGCGGCAGAAATCGGCAATCTCGGCGTTCTCCCCCGGCTCCTGATTGAAGTCGTTTGACGGGAAGCCGATCACGACCAGACCGCGCGCCCCGTACTTGCGGTACAGACGCTCGAGCCCGTCGTACTGGTTGGTATAGCCGCAATAGCTCGCGGTATTGACGACCAGCAACACCTTGCCTGCGTACTGGCACAGCGACTGACTGGCCTCGTCCTGCAGACGCGGGAAGGCATGGTCGAGCAGTGCCGGACAGGCCGGCGATGCAGCCACCGCCGGCATCACGGCCGTCAGCAGAACACCCGCAACGATCAGCTTCAGGCTGCCAGTCACTGTCCGATGCTCCGGATCGGGGCCTGCATGCCTGCATCGCCGCGATGAATGAAAATCATCAGTTCGAGGTCGTTACCAGCCTTTTTGTCCATGACAGCGTGACTGGACAAGACCACCGGCTCAACCGCGGGAGAGATCCCGGCACTGCCGGCAAATGCCGCAAATGAAACGCAGACCGCCGCCGTAATCAGCGCAGGAGCCACGCGTTTTCCTGTCGTGTGGTGCGTTTTGTTGTTCATGGTCATTGTCCTAGACAAATGAGTTCGATGACCCTAAGATAGATTCAACAAAACCACTTGTCAACGGTTTGTCCACGACAAAATGAAAACCACACCGAACACCGAAACCGAGCTGAGCATCGCCGCGGTCGAGCGCGACACAGGACTTTCCAAGGACACCCTGCGAGTGTGGGAGCGCAGATACGGCTTCCCCACGCCAAAGCGGGACAGCAACGGCGAGCGCCTTTACCCCCAGCATCAGGTAGACAAGCTGCGGCTGATCAGGCGCCTGCTCGACACCGGGCACAGACCGTCCCGCATCATCTCCGCCACGCCGGAGGAACTCGGCGCGCTGCTCGATGCGCAGCGGAACAAGACGAGTTCGCCCGAACAGCAGGTGCGCGAGCAGGCACTGCTGCAGTACGTGCGCCTGCACCGCAGCAGCGAACTGGTGTCGGGCCTGCATCAGGCGCTGATGAAACAGGGCCTGCAGCGCTTCGTCCTCGAAACCATCGCGCCGCTCAACGAAGCCGTGGGCGAAGGCTGGATGCGGGGCGAGATCGACGTGCCGGAGGAGCATCTGTATACCGAGCAGGTGCAGAATGTGCTCCGCAGCGCCATTGGCGCCAATGCCGTGTCCGGGGGGCACCCGCGCGTGCTGCTGACCACCTTCCCGGACGAGCATCACATCCTCGGCCTGCTGATGGCGGAGGCCACGCTGGTTCCGGAAGGCGCGTCCTGCGTCTCGCTCGGCACCCGCACGCCGCTGGCGGACATTCGGGGCGCTGCGGTCGGAGGCAATTTCGATATCGTCGGCCTGTCCTTCAGCATTGCCTACCCGGCCCGTCAGGCCATCGAAGGCCTGATCGAACTGCGCGCCGCGCTCCCCGAGCACATCACGATCTGGGCAGGTGGCGCAGCGGTCAAGGGCAAGCAGCGCCGCCTGCCAGGCATCCGGGTGATCAACGGCCTGACCGACACCGTGGCCGCCCTGCACGAGTGGCGCGCCGCCCACCCGGGCTGAAGCCACGTCCATTGCCTGCCCCGGGCGCGGCTTTCGCCCTCACCGCGAGCGCATTTGCGCACACCGGGCACGACACGGCCCCCTCCCGCCGAAAGTGCGCCTCGTGCGACGCAACGCAGAACGCTTCGGACTGAAACGCGGCCCGTTATAGACTGTGCATCGGAGAAGCATTCGTTGCACATAACAAGGGGAGACGACCCACATGCTTTACCCAGAACTCTTCCGCACCCTCGAGTCGGCACGCTGGAACATGGCGGAGGACATCCCCTGGTCCGACTTCGACCCCGCACTGCTGACGGACGAACAGGCGGTGACGATCAAGATGAATGCGATCACCGAATGGTCGGCGCTTCCCGCCACCGAGATGTTCCTGCGCGACAACAGCACCGACTCCGACTTCGCTGCCTTCATGTCGATCTGGTTCTATGAAGAGCAGAAGCACTCGCTGGTGCTGATGGAATACCTGCGCCGCTTCCGCCCCGAGCTGCAGCCGACCGAGGCCGAGCTCGACGCCGTGCGCTTCGAGTTCGATCCTGCCCCGCCGCTCGAAACCCTGATGCTGCACTTCTGCGGCGAGGTCCGCCTCACCCAGTGGTACCGGCGGGCGGCCGAATGGCATACGGAGCCCGTGATCAAGAACATCTACGATCACATCTCGCGCGATGAGGCACGCCACGGCGGGGCCTACCTGAAATACATGAAGCGCGCCATCGAGCGCAGCGGCGACGAGGCCCGACGCGCCTTTGCCAAGCTCGGTGTGCTGATGGCCAATTCCTCGCGCAGCGCCCGCCCGCTGCACCCCACCAATCTGCACGTGGCGCAGCAGTTCTTCCCGCGCGACACCGTGCAGTCCCGCGTACCCGACCCCGACTGGCTGGAGCACTGGCTCGACACCCAGATCGACTTCGACCGTGACTGCGAGGCGCGGGTGGTCGGCGGCATCCTGCGCAACCTGTCGAGTCTGTTCGGGCAGAAGTTCGACACCGTCAGCGAGCTCAACCGCTACCGCAAGTCGCTCGCCTGAGCGCGTGTCGCTCGAGTGCCCGGGCACCTCCGGGGGAAGCCCGACTTGCCCGGGCACCCCGTGCTCGCACACAATCATGCACTCCTGCGCATTTTGCTGAAGGAGTCCCGTCCTGCCCACTGTCACTCCCACGTCATTCGAAGTCATCGGCGGCCTGATCGGCGGCCTCGGCCTGTTCCTGCTCGGCATGCACCTGCTCACCGACGGCCTCAAGCTGGCGGCCGGGCGTGCGCTCGAGGACATGCTCGAGCGCTGGACCTCGACGCCGCTGCGCGGCCTCGGCGCCGGCATGCTGATCACCACGCTGGTGCAGTCCTCAAGCGCGGTGACCGTGGCCGGCATCGGCTTCGTCAACGCCGGTCTCCTGTCGCTCAGGAATGCCTTGTGGGTGATTTTCGGCTCCAACGTGGGCACCACCATGAACGCATGGCTGGTCGCCGCACTCGGATTCAGCTTCAAGATCGACGCCTTTGCCCTGCCCTTTGTCGGCATCGGTGCGGTCCTGATGCTGGCCACGAGCCGCATGCGCCCGCGGGCGCTGGGTCAGGCCCTGTCCGGATTCGGCGTCCTCTTCCTCGGCATCGACGTGCTCAAGGACACCTTTTCGGCATTCGGCAGCGGAATCGATCTGCAGCAGTTCATCATGCCCGGGCTCACCGGATGGGTCATGCTGGTCGCCATCGGCACCCTCATCACCATCCTGATGCAGGCCTCCGGCGCCGCCATCGCCATCATCATCACCGCCGCCCAGACCGGGCTGATGAGCACCGAGGCCGCCTGCGCCATGGTCATCGGCACCAATATCGGCACCACCTCGACCGCCATCCTGTCGGCCATCGGCGCCACCGCCAACGCCCGCCGCCTGGCTGCGGCCCATGTGTTCTTCAACCTCGTCACCGGCGCGGTCGCACTCATGCTGCTGCCGCTGCTGATCGGCCTCCTCGGGCTGCTCAGCGAGTGGCTGGAGAAGCCGGCCACCCCGGCGGTGATGATTGCGATGTTCCACACCACCTTCAACCTTCTCGGCGTCGCCCTGATGGTGCCGGCGGCGAAGTTCCTGCTCAGCTTCCTGTCGGCGCGCTTCCGGCGCAGCGACGAGGAAAGCGCGCGTCCCCAGCACCTGGACGCCAACTCGGTAAGCGTGCCAGACCTCGCGCTGCGGGCGCTGCGCATGGAACTCGGACGAACCCATGTTCTGGCCGGAAACTGCCTGCGTGCCGTCATTCACAGCCCACCCGACACACCACTCGTATCGCGTAACGGTGACGCCTTCGTCGCACTCACCACCGCCATCGGCAGCTACACACGCGGCGTCACGACCACGAGCCTTCCGCTCGCCCTCGCCGAAGCGCTCGCCCGCAATCTGCGTGCGCTCCAGTACCAGGAGAGCGCGGTAGACGCCGCGCGCTCGGCGGCGGAGCTCGGTGAAGCACTCGGCCTTCCACCCGCACATGGCATCGACGAGGCCTTTGCACACTTTCGCGACGCTGCCGGCGAACTCGCCGACGCCAGCATGCCGGGAAAGCCCGGTTTCCGCAGCGAAGACATCGAAAGCCTGCTCGCCAGCGCCGAGACCCGTTACGCCGCCCTCAAGGAAGCCCTGCTCGTCGCCGGCGCACATGCGCACCTCGATATCCGCAGCATGCAGGACTGGCTGCGCCTCGCGAGTCTGCTCAGACGTGCGACCGAACAGATCGCAAAGTCCGCACGGACCCTGGCGGCCCTGGAAGAAGGCCTGCCCCAGCCCGTCCTCGAACACCGTGGCGACGACGAGAGCGGTAACGACCAATGAGCGGCGTCATCCCGGCCTATGTCGGGCGCTTCGCGCCCTCGCCCAGCGGTCCGCTTCACTTCGGCTCGCTGGTCGCCGCACTCGGCAGCTGTCTCGATGCCCGCCACCACGGCGGCAAGTGGCTGCTGCGCATCGAGGACGTCGACACCCCGCGCACCGTCCCCGGTGCAGCCGCCGCGATTCTGGCCACACTGGAACGGTTCGGCTTTGCGTGGGATGGTGAGGTGGTCTGGCAAAGCCGGCGCACCGATGCCTATCACGCCGCGTTCGAACAGCTCAAACGCAGCGGCGCCATCTTCCCCTGCGCCTGCACCCGTCGAGAGATGGCCGATTCCGCACTCGCCCGCGACGGCTCCCGGCGCTACCCCGGGACCTGTCGCGACGGACTGCCGCCCGGTCGCAGCGCCCGTGCCTGGCGCGTGCGTGCCGAGGGTGTGATCCACTTCGACGATGGGGTTCAGGGCCCGCAGCAGGAGGACCTTGCGCGGGACGTCGGCGATTATGTCGTGCTGCGCGCGGACGGCCTGTTTGCCTACCAGCTTGCCGTCGTCGTCGATGACGCCGCCGCCGGCATCACCCATGTCGTGCGCGGTGCCGATCTGCTCGACTCAAGCGCACGCCAGATTCACCTGCAACACCTGCTCGGCGTGGCGCAACCCGCCTACGCCCATCTGCCAGTCGCAACCAATGACGCCGGCGAGAAGCTGTCGAAGCAGACGCTTGCCCGCGCCATCGAGGACCAGCCACCCTCCATTGCACTGGTCGCAGCCCTCGCCTTTCTCGGACAGAATCCGCCACCTGAACTCGGGCAGGCTGCGCTGGACGAGGTCTGGTCGTGGTCACGCGCACACTGGCGGCTGGACAAGGTGCCGCGCCTGAGACAAGCCATCGCCCCACTCTTCTGACAAGGATCGACCCATGCTCGGCACCGACACCGAAGTGAAACAACTGCTCGAATCGACGCGGACCATCGCCGTGGTCGGCATCTCGCCGAAACCCGAGCGCGCCAGCCACGAGGTAGCCCTCTATCTGCAGCATCACGGCTACACGATCGTCCCGGTCAACCCCGCCTGCGACGAAGTGCTGGGCCTGAAGTGCTACCCCAGCCTGCGTGAGGTGCCGGTGAAGATCGACCTGGTCGATGTGTTCCGGCGTTCGGAGGAAGTCATGCCCGTGGTGGAAGATGCCATCGCAGTCGGCGCGCGTGCAGTCTGGCTGCAACTGGACGTCATCGCCCCCGAAGCCATCGCCCGCGCCGAAGCGGCCGGCCTGAGCACGGTCATGGATCGCTGCACCAAGATCGAACACCGCCGCCTGCTGACAGGCGGATAAGCTGAAGCTGCCGCACGCCCAAACAACCCGAGCCACCACCCGCACGAGCAGGCTCTGTGCGGTGTGTTCACAAAGGGGCTAGGACGGTCCGAGCCCGCAGGGCGAGTTCCGCAGCCCCGGCGCGAGCAGACCGTACAGGCGCTACGGCAGCGGAAGCACATCAACTTCGGACTTCAGCACCAGTAAATAGCCTCAGTGCTTCCCCCCAAACCCCGCAATACCAATCGCCAGCCGCACTCCCTGATACGCCAGCCAGCTGAGCAGCCGGCGAAAGCGCGGCAGGCTTCGCCAGTCGGCACGTCGCAACTCGCGTGCGCCATCCGTCATCGCCGCGTCCAGGCTGGCACGCAGGGTCGCGGCAAAGCCGCTGTCCTCCACCACGACATTGGCCTCGCGCGCCAGCAGCAGACTGAAGGCATCGATGTTGCTGGAGCCCACCGTCACCCAGCGACCATCCACCACCGCCACCTTTGCATGCAGCACGCTGCGGTGATACTCGAACAGGCGGATGCCGCGCTCCAGGAAGAACGGGTACAAGGCCCGCGTCGCATACTGCTGCACCGGATGATCGGCCAGGCCTTGCAGCAGCAGGATGACCTTCACGCCGCGCGCCGCCGCCTCCACCAGCGCCTGGCGAAAACGCCGCCCCGGGAAAAAATAGGCATTGGCGATCACCACTTCATCGCGCGCGCGCCCGATCGCGTCGAGGTAGGCATTCTCGATGTCGTGACGGTGGCGAAGATTGTCGCGGATCAGAAATGCCGCGCGAAGATCGCCCGCCACCTCCACCCGCGCCGGTGCCAGCACCGGCACGCGCACCCGCCGCCGGAAACTCGCCCACGCCAGCATGCGCCACAGACGATGCACCGAATCGACGATCGGCCCCAGCAGCGGCCCTTCCACCCGCACCGCATAGTCATAGCGCGGCGGGCGATCCGTGTCGCCGCTGACGTCGTCGACCACGTTGATCCCACCGACAAAGGCCACCCTGCCATCGACCACCACCACCTTGCGGTGCATGCGCCTCAGCCGGTGGCGACGCAGTGAAAGCAGGCGCAGCTCCATGCGGTAGATGAGCACCTGCACGCCGCAGGACACCAGATCGGGCATCAACTCGCGGACGAAAGCCCGGCCGCCGAATCCATCGACCAGCAGATGCACCGCGACCCCGCGCGACGCCGCGCGCACCAGCGCAGCCGCGATGCGACGCCCGGTATCGTCCGGATCGAAGATGTAGGTCTGAAAGAAGATCTCCCGCCGCGCGCCATCGATTTCATCCTCGAGCGCGGGAAAGTACTGCAGGCCGTTTTCCAGCAGGGCAATTGCATTGCCACCCGCCAGCACGCTCAACGCGCAAACTCCAGATCTGCGGTGAGCGCAGCGTGATCGGAAATCCTCGACCACGGCTCGCCGAAATGAACCTGCGCCCGGCTCACGCTGAATCCGCGCACGTAGATGCGGTCGAGGCGGAAAAAGGGCAGCGCACTCGGAAAGCTGCGCGGTGGCCGCCCGCCCTCGCGGCTAAAGGCTTCGACCAGGCCCAGCCGTCGTCCCACAAATCGTCGGCACGATTGCGCCAGTCATTGAAGTCGCCTGCGATGATCAGCGGCGCACCATCGGGCGCGAGCCGCTCCATGCGTTCGGCCAGCGCCTCCATCTGCCGACGCCGGCTCCCCGCCATCAGCCCCAGGTGCACGCAGACACAATGCAGCGGCACGTCCAGCCCGGGCAGGGAAACCTCGCAATGCAGCAGTCCGCGGCGCTCGAAGCGGTGATCGGAGACATCCTGATTGTCGCTGCTGAGGATGGCGTGACGGCTCAGGATCGCGTTGCCGTGGTGACCGTGGTCGTACACCGCATTGCCGCCGTAAGCGGTCTGGCACCACACATCCTCGGCAAGGAACTCATGCTGTGGCCTTTGCGGCCAGTCGGCATGGCGCACCGCGTGATTGATGTGCAGCCCCTGCACCTCCTGCAGGAAGACCAGATCGACGTCGAGGCTGCGCAGGCGTTCCCGCAGGTCGTGCACCACCATGCGGCGGTTGAACTGCGAGAAGCCCTTGTGGATGTTGTAGGTGCAGATGCGCAGCGTCATGGTCGCAACGCTCCGGCGCGGTCCGGCGTGGTCAGGACACTGCCAGCATGCGGTCGAGCGCGATCCGTGCCAGCTCGGCCTCGTGCGCGGGCACCTGGATGCGGTTCACCACATTGCCGTCGGCAAGGTTCTCCAGTGTCCATGCCAGGTGCTGCGGGTCGATGCGCTGCATCGTCGAGCACATGCACACGGTGGGCGCCATGAACTGCACGCTCTTGCCCTGCGGCTTCATTTCCTCGGCCAGCCGGTTGACCAGATTGAGCTCGGTCCCCACCAGCCAGCGCGTATTGGCAGGCGCAGCCGTGATCGTGTTGATGATGTATTCGGTCGATCCGACGTAATCGGACTGCTGGCACACCTCGAGACTGCTCTCCGGGTGCGAGATCACCAGTCCGTCCGGATTGGCTGCACGCCAGCGCTCGATATGGGCCGGCTGGAACATCTGGTGCACCGAGCAATGCCCCTTCCACAGCAGCACCTTGGCCTTGCGGATCTGCTCGTGGGTCAGGCCGCCGTATTCGAGATCGGGGTCCCACACCACCATCTGGTCGAGCGGGATGCCCTTCTTGAATCCGGTCCAGCGCCCCAGATGCTGGTCGGGGAAGAACAGCACCTTCTCGCGACGTGAAAACGCCCAGTCGAGGATGGTCGGCGCATTGGTCGACGTGCATACGATGCCGCCGTGTTCGCCGCAGAAGGCCTTCAGGTCGGCAGCCGAGTTGATGTAGGTCACCGGCGTGATGTGTTCGTCGGGCTTGTCCAGCACCTCGGTCAGTTCGCGCCAGCAGCGCTCGACCTTGGCCAGACTGGCCATGTCGGCCATCGAACAGCCGGCGGCGAGGTCGGGCAGGATGGCCATCTGGCTGGGCTTGGAGAGAATGTCGGCGACTTCGGCCATGAAGTGCACACCGCAGAACACGATGTAGTCAGCCTCGGTCTGCGAGGCGAGTCGCGCCAGCTTGAGCGAATCGCCGGTGAGGTCGGCGTACTGATAGACGTCTGCGCGCTGATAGTGGTGACACAGCAACACCGCCTTGTCGCCGAGACGGGCGCGTGCTGCACGAATGCGCTCCTGCGCCTCGGCGTCCGCGAGCGCGTTGAAGCGGTCAAAACTGATGGTGGCTACTTGCATGAGACAGAACTCGCTTTAGAAATGCCGGGGTTCACCGGTCACACAAAAACGGATACCCGGCACGCGCACACGCCCGGGGATGAATACGTCAGCCCTGTTGCCAGGGCAGGCCGGCATGGCGCCAGCCCCCGATACGGTTGCGATGTCCGGCGGCATCCCTGTCACCCTCGAACCCTTCGAGCACGTTATAGCAATTGCTGAAGCCGGCCGAAATCGCGGCCTTGGCCGCAGCGTCCGATCTGGCGCCGGAACGGCACATGAACAGCACCATGGCCTCGGGGTCGACCTGATGGCGCAACTGCGCGAGGAAATCCGGATTGGGCTTCATCGCGGGGTAGGCAAGCCATTCGATCTCGACGGCACCCGGCACCCGGCCGACCCAGTCCCATTCGGCACGCGTGCGCACATCGACCAGTTTCGCGCCCGGGGCC
>SWCB01008563.1_pt1 | contig 10663 bp, 9 predicted proteins | sample 4692901 | NCBI WGS metagenome assembly SWCB01 (sample SAMN10267276, study PRJNA491770) | bioreactor metagenome | isolation source: DHS bioreactor inoculated with subseafloor sediment | place: Japan: off Shimokita Peninsula | collected 2006-08
ACTCCAGATTTAGAACATGTAGAAGCGCTTGATATTAAGCAATTTAATGCAGATATGTTGCAACTTATTCAAGGTGAAGAAGTCACATTACCACATTTTAATTTTAACACTGGAAAAAGAGAAAAAGGTAAAACAATAAAGATTTCTGAAAACTCTCCAATTATTATTGAAGGTATTCATGCATTAAATGAAAAGATGACACAATCTATTCCAAAGCATCAAAAATTTAATATATATATTTCACCTCAGACGCAATTACATATTGATAATCACAATCCTATTTCAATAACTGAAATTAGATTATTAAGAAGAATTGTACGTGATCAAAAATATAGAAATTCATCTGCCACTGATACTATGGATATGTGGCCAAGTGTAAGACGTGGTGAATTTAAATGGATTTATCCAACACAAAGAGAAGCAAATTATGTTTTCAATTCAGAATTAACTTATGAATTAGCCGTATTAAAGAAACATGCAGTAACGCAATTAAGAGCTATTCCTAAAGATAATAGACACTTTATAACTGCAAATAGAATCTTAAAATTCTTAAAATACTTCAATGATATAGAAGATGAAATTGTACCTTGTAATTCTTTATTAAGAGAGTTTATTGGAGGAAGTAGTTTTAACGGATAAAAGGGGATATTTATGAAAGCTTTAGCAAATATTGGACGTATACAAATCTCAAATGAAGTCATGTTACTACTTTTGTCGTTATATGAATCTAAAGGCAAGTCATTTTATTATGATGACCTTTTTAATCGTGATGTGCAAGCATTTGAGAAAAAAACAATGGAAATCAATTTAATATCTATCGCTAAACATCTCGATTTATCAATGACTGAAGCTAGGATTAAGCTATTTGCAAAGAAAAAAATGGTTCCTCGTACAAAAGATGAGCATCTTTTAGCAAATGTTAAGATAGCTTTATTACAGCTACAATCAAGTCCAGATAACTTTGAATTTTTAGTTAATGAAATATATAATTTAGCTAAATTAATTGCTAAAGACTATGAACCAATTAGTTTTAATACTTACGATAAAGCAGAAAATGGACTATTAAAAACTAAAAAAGTATCTAAAAGAGAAGATTTGGAGCAACTTCTAAATTTATTTGAAAAAAGTTTAAGATCAAATAAGCATGAATTAACTCAACTTATTTCTAATTTTTATGTAGATTTTTTAAATATGAATATATTTTCAAAACATAATGATGTTATAGGTATGATTGTACTTTATGCATTAATGTTAAAGCATTTTAATGTTTTTAAATATGTAAGCTTTTATAAATATTTTTTAAACATTAAAGATACTTGGAATCAAGGATTGATTACTGCAAATTATTATTGGTCATCTGGATTTGCTCAAACTGATATGCTTAATCGTTTGCTTGTTGATTTGTTGATCAAAGCTTATGAAGAAGTTGATAAGATGAGCCATGAATATGAGTTTGAAAAGAATTTAAATAAATCTGATAATATTGAAAATAGTATTTTAAAACTACAAGAGATTTTCACAAAAGAAGATTTGCGAAAAAGACATCCTAATGTGAGTGATGCAACCATTGATCGTACTTTAAAAAGATTAAAAGATGAAAATAAAATAAGACCACTTGGTAGAGGAAGAGGTTCTAAATGGCAAAGAATCATTAAAGGAAATAAAAAAGCACTTGTCGAACAACTCTCACTATTTGGTGAATAAAAATATAAAAAAGCATCATGAAGATGCTTTTTTTATTAAATAACAGCAAATTCTTAACAATATATCGAAAATAAGATATAATAGTCATGGAAAGTTTGAGGTATGTATATGGATATTAAACTATTAAAAAAATTAAGAGAAACCACAGGAGCAGGAATGCTTGAATGCAAGAGTGCATTAGAGAAATTTAATGATGATTTTGATCAAGCTTTAGCTCATATTAAATCACAAGTTAAACAGGAAACCACAACAAATAGAGTTGCATCAAAAGGCATGTGTAAACTTAAGATTAAAGATGATCAAGCAATACTATTTGAAGTCAATGCAGAGACAGATTTTGTAACCAAAAATGAACATTTCTTATCGTTAGTTGAACAATTAGCACAAAATTTAATACTAACAGATGTTGTAAATGCACATGGGGCATTGAAAGTAAACATAGATGGACAATCTGTGGAAGAATTGATCAAGCAAAAAAATGCAATCATTAGTGAAAACACCTATTTAAGACGGTTATATCGTGTAAAAAAACAAGAAAATCAAGGTTTTGGTTTCTACACACATAATCAAGGTAAAGTTGTCAGTTTAGTCGTTACAGATAAGATAAATACTGATGTTGCAAATGAAATTGCAATGCAAATCACTGCAGCTTCTGCACAATATTTATCTTTAGAAAATATTGATCAAGATACTATGAATTATGAAAAATTTATGTATGAAAAAGAACATGGTAAATTTGATGAAATTGACTTTAATGTCTTTTTAAAGGCAAAAACTCTATTAACACAACCCTACATTAAAGATGCTTCAATGACTGTAGAGCATTATTTGAAGCTTCATGATCTTAATATTATAGATTTTTTCAGATTTGAACTTGGACAAGGTATTGATAATAAGCTAAATTGTAGATTAGATATTGATTGTAATAATTCAAAAATTACAGTAACTCCAGTCTATTGATTAAAAAAAGCACTATTTTTATAATAGTGCTTTAACTTTATTTAAACATGCCTCTATCTAAAATTTTCATGACTTCATCACACATATCATCAAGTTCTTTTTCTGTTAATGTATCTTTAAATAAAACTTGTAATCCAACGAAATTTGATACACCCATTAAAATATAAGATAGTGTTTCTAAATCCACATCATCTCTAACTTCTCTATCTTTTACTGCAAAAGATAGTTGTCTGACATAATCTTTGCTAAAAGTTTGATAATATTCTTTAAATAATTGCTTATCTACAAACATGGATTCCCAAATGATACGATAAGCAAGTGGATCATCCCAAGCAAATTTAAGGAATGCTCTTAATCCAAGTCTCTCTTTATCATATCTTGTATTTGCTTGCTTGATGCCTTCACTTATTCTTTTTCGTATTAATTTTCTGTATTTAGCCAAAATGAAAGAATAAAGTGCAAACTTATCATCAAAATATAAATAAAATGTTCCGGTAGCAATACCGGATTTTTCTATTATTTCATTGATAGATGTAGCTAAGTATCCTTTTTTAGAAAAAAGTTTTTTAGCCGTTTCTATAATTTGATCGAAAGTTCGTTGGCCATCGCTTCTTTTTGGAAGTCTATAATTTGTTTGGTTCATTTTATCACCTAAATACATATTAACTTAAATAATTCAAAAATACAATAGAAAAAATGACTTGCAATTTGAATATCATAGATATTAAAAACATAAAAACCTTTAGTATTGCCAAATAAAACACTGTTTACATAGTGCTTTGTGTAACCGTTTTTATTTTTTACAAAAAAGTAATGTTTAATCGATTGACAATCATATATGCTTATGATAAGATATAAACGTATTATGAATATATGTTCATAGTATGAAAAACACTAATATAATAGTAACAACAACGCAACAAAGGTAAATCTTTGATTTATACTGCGCTGTTTTATGTTTATTATAAATAAGTGTAAACGCTTTTACAAAAGGAGAAATTAAATGAGAAAAGTTTATGTTGTAGGCGCAAAACGAAGTGCGATTGGATCTTTTATGGGAACGTTATCAAATGTACACCCAGCAGATTTTGGCTCACAAGTGTTACGTGCACTACTAAAAGAGACAAAGGTTGATCCATCAACAATTGATGAGGTGTTAGTTGGTAATATCTTACCTGCTGGCTTACGTCAAGGATTAGCTAGACAAATTTCAATTAAATCCGGTATTCCAGCATCAGTGCCTGCATACGGAGTAAACATGGTTTGCGGTAGCGGGATGAAAACAGTTATGAATGGTTATGCTAATATTATGTTAGGTTTCCATGATTTAGTTGTTGCTGGTGGAGCAGAATCAATGACAGGTGCACCTTACTTAGTTCCAAGTAAAATTAGAACTGGTACTAAAATGGGTGAACAAGTTATGCAAGATCATATGCTTTATGATGCTTTAACAGATGCATTTGAAGGATATCATATGGGGATTACAGCAGAAAACATCGTTGATAAATTTGGTTTATCAAGAGAAGAACAAGACCAATTTGCTTGGGAATCTCAACAAAGAGCTGCTAAAGCTTGTGATGCTGGCAAATTTAAAGATGAAATTGTTCCAGTTGTTATAAAAACACGCAAGGGTGAAATTGTATTTGATAAAGATGAATTTATTAATAGAAATACATCATATGAAAAACTACAAAGTTTAAGACCAGCATTTAAAAAAGATGGCTCAGTTACAGCTGGCTCATCATCAGGTATAAATGATGGAGCAAGTTTTCTTATGTTAGCTAGTGATGAAGCTGTTAAAAAATATAATTTAACACCTTTATTTGAACTTGTTGGTATTGGTCAAGGTGGTGTTGACCCATCAATTATGGGACTTGGACCTACACCTGCTATTAAACAAGCATTAAAAACTGCTAATCTTTCATTTAATGATCTTGACTTATTAGAACTTAATGAAGCATTTGCTGCACAATCACTTGGAGTATTAAGAGAATTAACTGATGCATTTGGTGTTTCTAAAGAAGATATATTAGTTAAAACAAATGTTAATGGTGGTGCAATTGCACTTGGACATCCAGTTGGAGCAAGTGGAAATAGAATCATTGTTACATTATTACATGAAATGTTAAAGCAAGATGATAAAAAATTTGGACTTGCAAGTCTTTGTATAGGTGGCGGTATGGGAACTGCAGTCATCTTTAAGAAAATATAAAAGGAGATTTAAAAATGGGTAGATTAGATGGAAAAGTCGCTGTCGTTACAGGTGGTGCAAAAGGTTTAGGTCAATCAATTTCAGAAAGATTTGCTTCAGAAGGCGCAATAGTTATTGCTGCTGATATGGGTGAATTATCATATGAATGCAAAAATGTTCATGGTTATAAATTAAATGTAACAGACGTAGTAGGTATTCAAAAATTCTATGATGAAATTATGGAAAAATTTGGTAAAATCGATATTTTAGTAAATAATGCTGGAATCACAAAAGATGCAATGACTCATAAAATGACAGATGATATGTGGAATGCTGTCATTGATGTAAATTTAAAAGGTGTATTTAATTTAACTCGTTTAATAGGACCACAAATGGTTGCAAATAATTATGGATCAATCATTAATATTTCATCAGTTGTTGGATTATTTGGGAATATCGGACAAGCTAATTATGCGGCAACTAAAGCAGGAGTTCTTGGATTAACAATGACATGGGCAAAAGAATTTGCTAGAAAAGGTCAAAATGTTAGAGTTAATGCGATTGCTCCAGGATATATTATGACTGATATTTTAAAAACAATTCCTCAAGATTTATTAGATAAATTCGCACAATTAACAATGATGAAACGTTTGGGACAACCTGAAGAAATAGCAAACGCTGCATTATTCTTAGCATCAGATGAAGCATCTTATGTTACTGGACATACTTTAAGCGTTAATGGCGGTATGAGATTATAATTTATTTAATAAAATTTAGAAAGTAGAGGTTCCTTTATATGGAAAAAACAAACGTAGGTGTTGTTGGAACTGGTATTTATCTTCCTAAAGGTATCATGACAGCTAAAGAAATATCAGATGCTACAAAAGGCATTTGGAGCGAAGAAGCTGTTATTGAAAAATTAGGCATTAAGCAAAAAACTATACCATCAATGATGCCACAAGACGGCACGCAAGAAATGGGAGCACTCGCTGCGTTAGACGCTATAAAAAACACTAAAATAAATCCTTTGGATATCGATGTTATTTTAAGTGTTACAGAAGAATGGAAAGAATATCCATTAACAACTTCTGCGTTATACATACAAGATAGAATTGGTGCAACCAATGCTTGGGGTATAGATGTGCAAAACCGTTGCTGTACAACAGTTTCTGCAATGAAAATGGCAAAAGATATGCTAATTGCAGATGAAGAAATCAACATCGTTATGGTAGTTGGTGGATATCGCAATGGAGATTTTGTGGATTATACTGATAAAGATATGTCAATGATGTATAATTTAGGTGCAGGTGGTGGCGCAATCATTTTAAAGAAAAACCACAATGAAAACTTGCTTTTAGGATCACATATTATTGCTGATGGTTCTTTATCTAGAACTGCTGGGGTCGAAATTGGGGGCGTATGCAATCCAATTACCAAAACAAATTTAGATGAAGCCAAAAAATCACTACGATTACTTGATGCAAAAAAAATGAAAGCAAGACTTAATGAAGTTTCAATGCCAAACTGGCTAACTTGTATAGATGAATCTTTAAGAAAATCAAGTATGGAAAGATCTGATATTGATTATCTAGATATTCTACACATCAAACGCTCTGGTCATCAGTACATGTTAGATCAATTAGGATTAAAAGAAGAGCAAGCAATATATTTAGAAAATTATGGCCATATCGGTCAAATAGATCAAATATTATCGTTGCACTTAGCACTTCAAACCGGACAAGTTAAAGACGGCTCTGTTGTCTGTATGTTAGCTGCTGGAATTGGATATGTTTGGGCAGCAAATATTATTAAGTGGGGTAGATTATGACACTACAATTCTTTTTAACAATTTTAGTTCAAGGTTTAACTGGTGCAGCATTTCTTGCGCTAGTTACTATGGCGATTGTCTTAATCTTTAAAACATCTTTTACAACGAACTTTGCACAAGGCTCTATTGCTACATTTTCAGCCTTTGCAGTTACCTCGCTTTTTACTAAGTTTTTCTTAATTCGATTTCCCGATGTTAGTCCGCTACTCATGTTGCTTATATCTATCTTTATTGGGATTGTCATTGGATTCTTAATTGGATTATTTATTGATATCATGATTATTCGAAAATCTAGGTATTCCAATGCCATCACAAAACAGATGATTACCATGGGGATTATCCTAGTGATATCAGGTTTATTACCAGTTATTTATGGTATTATACCTCTTCCAACTCCAAGACCTTTAACAACAAAGGTTTTTGCAATAAATGTTGGTGGAGATATACCTTTATATGTTTCTGGACATGGTCTTATTTCAATTATTGTAGCAATTTTGGTAATTAGTATTATATTTATTGCATTAAAATATACAAAATGGGGATTAGGTGTGCGTGCAACTGCATCAAATGAAATAGTTGCAAGCATGATGGGTGTCAACACTAAATTTATCACAGCGATGAGCTGGGGTATAGCAAGTGGTATTGGTGCTCTAGCTAGTGCTTTATACGCTCCTACGGTTTTTACACTTTCACCAGATATGATGATAAGTTTACAAATCAATGGATTCTTAGCTGCTATTTTAGGCGGTTTTGTGTCATTTGGAGGACCGATAGCTGCAGCAATAATTATTCCATTTGCTCGAGTTCTTGCTTGGCAGTTTATTTCTAATACATGGGCTAATGCAATTGTATATCTATTTGTCTTATTATTAATTCTTATCAAACCTGTTGGTTTATTTGGTAAGAAAATCACAAAGAAGGTATAAAGCGATGACGACATTAAACTATAACAAGAAAAAACAAAATAAAGCGCTACAGTATCTGAAAAACTTTAGTAAACATCCACTTTTTGGAATATTTATAGCTGGATTCTTTATGGTCTTGATTCAATTACTTGGTAGAGCTGGATTCATTAAGCCTTCAATTGTTGATTCACTAGCTAACATATGGATATTCATGATTGTTGGTTTAGGATTTACACTATTGTTAGGATATGCAGGCTTAGCATCCTTAGGTACAGCCGGTTTTATAGGTATGGGATCATATGTTATTGCTTATTTCTTAGGTAGATTAGGATTACCATTCTTTTTGGTTTTTATACTTGGGATTATTATTGCAATAGCACTGGGTACTATTGTTGGATTTATATCTTTAAGAATAGAGGGTATGTATTTAGCAATTATCACTTTAGGATTATCAGAAATATTAGTTGAGTTTTTTAAATTCTCAACAAATATTACAAATGGTCTTCAAGGTTTCCAGTTAGAAAGATTTAGTATATTGGGTGTAGAGCTTTTAGAGCATCAAATCTACTATATAATCGTATTTGTACTGGTTTTAACAATGATTGGTGTTCTCAATTTAATTAGTAGTCCTACAGGTAGAGCAATGCTTTCAATCAAAAATTCAACATCTGCCGCTCAAGCCATGGGAATTAGTATCTTAAAATATAGATTGATGACATTTGTTTTATCAACAGTATTAGCTGTTGTTGGTGGTATGCTATACATGATGTTTATGCGATCAACTGAACCTGGCATCTGGAACTTAGGATTATCCTTAAATATACTTGCAGCTATAGTAATTGGTGGGTCTAAGTCTATTTGGGGTGTTGGATTAGGTACATTCTTTATATTCGCATTCGATGACATTGTATTAAAGAATATTCCATTCTTTATTAAATATGGAAATGCTACTTTTATCATTAATGGTGTTTTAATTATACTCGTTGTTATGTTCTATCCCGGCGGCATTATTAAGTTATTTAGTGACATAATTAGATATATCAAAATGTTAGCAAATAAATTAAAAACATCTTGGAGGGAGTATAAATATGGCAAAGATATTTAAAGCCCAAAAGCAAAAATTGCTCAATAGAAAAATAGAAAATTTGAAATATCAAATTGAATCTAGTAACTTATATGTAGAAATCATTGAAAATAGATTAAGTGAAAAGATTGAAAATAAACTTAAGGAATTTCAAAATGATTTGGATCGACAACTTTATCAAGTTGAATTAACTACATTAAGCAATGCTGATTATCTAAGTGAAATGACTAAAGATGAGATTACATCTATAAAAGAAAAGACCTATTGGAAAAAAAGAGCTGTAAACACTTCTTTTAAAAGAAAATTTAAAACTAAAGAAGAACAAACATTAAATGCTGAAATTCTTAATAACCAATTAACTCATTTAGATGAAGTCGAAAAAGAAGAAATATTAAAGTTAAATACAAAATATAGTTTAAGAAATCTTACCGATCAAGAAATAAAAGATAATAAAGCATCTTTAAAAACATTGAAAAATGATTTAAAAGATAAATATAAAGCTTATGAAGCACAATTAATTAAAGAGAAAAATGAAAAATTAGATGAAATTAAGCAAAAAACAACAACTAAGATTCAAAAAATAAATGATAAACTTTTACAAAAAACAAAACAACTAGAAGCTCTTACACTCAAATTAAATCAGTCTAGTGATACTATGACCTATGAGATGAGTGATGATGCTATATTAAAGTTAGATCACTTGACCATGCAATTTGGAGGCTTAAAAGCTGTAGATGATTTATCCTTTGAAGTTAAAGAAGGAGAAATCTTTGGATTAATCGGTCCAAATGGAGCTGGTAAAACAACAGCATTTAATTGTATTACACAATTTTATAAGTCAAATATGGGAAAAGTATTATATCGAGATCGCTCTCATAACATTATTAATGTCGGAGATTACAAAGTTCATGATGTCATTAAGCAAGGTATTGTAAGAACTTTCCAAAATGTTGAATTAATTTGGGAATTATCGATTATGGATAATCTTCTTATTGCAAGTCATACCTTATATAAATCTGGATTCTTCGAACATCTTGTTCATACTAGAAAATTTAAACGTGAAGAAACAATATTAAAAGAAAAAGCTACAAAAATTCTTACAGATTTAGGTATTATTGGATATAAAGATTTTTATCCAATAGGTTTACCTTATGGGACACTTAAATTAGTAGAACTAGCGCGTACATTAATGACTAATCCTAGATTAATTATCCTTGATGAACCTGCAGCTGGATTAAATGATAAAGAGACAGAAAGTTTAGCTATTACAATTAAAAAAATTCAAAAAGAATATAATTCAACTATTTTCTTAGTTGAACATGACATGGGTTTAGTCATGGAATTATGTGATACAATCTGTGCAATATCTTTTGGAAAAATGCTTGCAATTGGTACACCTAAAGACATACAAGCAAATCCTGTTGTACAAGAAGCTTATTTAGGTGGTGAATAATATGGCAATATTAGAAATTAGAGATTTAATTGTAGATTATGGAATCATTAGAGCTGTTAAAGGCATTAATATGGATGTTAATCAAGGTACCATTGTTGCAATATTAGGTTCCAATGGTGCTGGAAAAACTACAACTGTTCGTAGTATTTCAGGCATTGTTAAAATTAAATCTGGACACATTAAATTTAACGATAAAGAAATCAGCAACAGTGATCCATATAAAACAGCAGCTAAAGGCATTATCCAATCACCTGAAGGACGCTTAATTTTAAATGGTCTAACTGTTGAAGAAAATTTATTAGTCGGAGCATATTCATTAAAAGAAGGTGAAGTCACTGTAGTTAACAGTGATGGTCAAAGTGTTAAAAAAGTATTAAAAAGAAAAGCTTTAATTAATAAGTTGCTTGATGATGTCTTTACATACTTTCCTATATTAAAAGAACGTAGAAAACAACAAGCATCAACATTATCTGGTGGTGAGCAACAAATGCTTGCTATAGGTAGAGCACTTATGGGAAATCCAAAAATATTACTACTA
>SWCB01005909.1_pt1 | contig 10652 bp, 13 predicted proteins | sample 4692901 | NCBI WGS metagenome assembly SWCB01 (sample SAMN10267276, study PRJNA491770) | bioreactor metagenome | isolation source: DHS bioreactor inoculated with subseafloor sediment | place: Japan: off Shimokita Peninsula | collected 2006-08
AGCGGCGGGAGGTAAGCGCTGATGCGGACCTTCAGCTACCAGGCCCTTGCCGCCGGTCCTGCCCGAAGCCGTGAACTGCAGCGCGGCGAGATCAGCGCTGAGTCCGCCGAGGATGCGCGTGCCTTGCTTCGTCAAGTCGGCTTGACGGCGCTCGACATTCGAGCGGTGGCGAGTGAAGCCGGCGGTGGGTTCCTTGCAGGCCTGCGGGCTCGGCGTCAGCGCAGCCGCCGCACCAGCCGCAAGAGTGAACTCCTCGACAGCTTGGCGGTGCTCCTTGAGTCGGGCATCCCGCTGGCTGAGAGCCTTACCGTTCTAGCGGGGTCTGCGCGCGAGCAGCGCTCCGCTGAACACCGGCTCCTGGTGGGCGTGCGTGATGCAGTGCGCAGCGGTGTGAGTTTCGCGGACTCGCTGGCCTCCCAGCCGCAGTGGTTTGATGGGGCTGAGGTGGCCATGATTTGCTCCGGCGAGCACAGCGGTGAGTTGGCGACGGTGCTGCATCTGCTCTCCGAGCGGCATCGCAGGCACGACGAGCTGGCCGGGAAACTGGTCGCGGCGCTCACCTACCCCTCGATCGTGCTGCTGGCAGGTGTGGGCGTCGTGATCTTCCTCAGCACGCAGACGCTGCCCAATCTTGTTGAGGTATTGGAAGGTGGTGGAATCGCGCCCCCCACACTGACCGTCGTGGTGATCTGGCTGGGGACGATGATTCTGCGCTTCTGGTGGACACCGCCTGTGGTCGTTGTTGCGATGGTGCTTGTTGCCCGGCTGGCGAACCGAACCTCCGGGGCGCAGCGCGACCCGTTATCAACACACCTGACCCGCCGGCTTCCCTCCACAGCGCGCTCACTCATGCTCGCCCGGACCATGGAAGGGCTTGGTGAGCTATCGCGCGCAGGCGTGCCGCTCGTCGAGTCGCTTCGGGTGCTCGCCCCCACACTCGCCGGGCCGGGGCGCGGCTACATGTGCGCCACGCTCAACAGCACTGTGACCAGGCTCGAGCACGGCGAGAGCCTTGCCGCCAGCCTCGCCGACAATCACTGGATCGACAACGAATGCCACAAACTCTTAGCGGTTGGCGAGGAATCCGGCGAGATGGAATCCGCCCTCTCGCGCCTGGCGGAACGATATCACCGCCGAGCCCGTCGGCAGATCGAACGCCTGCTCGCCGTTCTCGAACCGACCGTCATCTTGACGCTCGCGGTCCTCGTTGGACTCGTCGTCATGGCTGCGGTCCTCCCCATGCTCCGCCTCCAGCAACTCCTCTAAGCCACCCCCACGAGTAGATCTCGGAACTGAGGGGAACACGAACCATGAGCAACATCCAGATCAAGAAGAGACCGGTAGATCCGACTCCCCGTTGGAATGTTCCACGCGGCATGACGCTCGTGGAAGTGCTCGCCGTCGTCGTCATCCTCGGGTTGCTTGCCAGCACACTTGCCATCAGCTTCAGCGGCGCCTTCGGCAAGGGGAAGCACGAACTTGCCAAGACAGGTGTGGGCGTGGTCGTCAGCAAGCTCGAACTCTACAAGATCGAGCACAACGACTGGCCCACCATGGATGAGGGGTTGGCGGTCCTGGGGCATGGCCAGGCGGAGCCGACCGATTCGTATTACTTGAGCCGGGACGCGTTGCTCGACCCCTGGGGCAATCCGTACTACTACCTGAGGCCAGGCCCGGATGGCCATCCCTTCGAGGTCGTCAGCTACGGCGTGGACGGCAGGCCTGGTGGAACAGGCGAAGCGGCGGATGTGTCGTCGACGGGCATGCGCGAGGGGAACGCCGGAGGAGGCGCCTAAGTGGGACAGCGGGGAGCAAGAACTCGGTGGCGCGGCGGCTTCACATTGCTGGAGGTGCTCCTGACCGTTGCGCTCGTCAGTCTGGCAGTGAGCATCGGCCTCGTAGGCATCGCCGGCCTCATCGATGCGCAACGCTTGCAGCATCTGGAGTCATTGCCCGCGCGGGTGGATGCGGAAGCAAGGCTCCTGGCCATTGAGACTGGGCCGTGTGAGCTCACTGTCTCGCCGAGTGGGAGTGAGTTGCGACTGCACTCGCTGAAGAGAAGTGATCTTCTTGCCGTCTGGACCTGCCCACAGACTGTGCAGCTACTGCTGGCGACGACTGAGGGCGGCTTCGTACAATCCGTCCGGTTCAACCGTGAGGGACGTTCGCCTACGTATCGAGTGCGAGTGAAGCGAGGCGAGGCCACAACAGAGTGGAGCGTTCAGGGTGGGACCGGGTGGGTGAGAAGGCTGAGATCCGTCGACCGGGAGGGGACACTCCGATGAGGCACCGTCAACTGCATGGCATCACGCTTCTGGAGGTTGTCGCTGGCGTCGCCTTGCTGTCACTGCTCGCCGTCACCGTGATGACGACGCTGCGCATGGCGACGGCGCAGCTCGGTGCTGAGGACGCTGCGGCCGAAATCGACCAACTCAGCCGCATCGCCCGCACGGCGATCGATCACGCCCAAAGCCAGGCAGACGGTGACGAGGAGGAGATCTCCAGCTACTTGGAACGGACTTCTAAGCTCGCGATCCAGTTGATTAATGGTGCTCCAGCTGGCGCTGACAGCGCGACCGGCCGGGTCATCGAGGTCGAGTACGCAGGGCACCGCTACAGTTGGCTGATCCTGGAGACGGAGCGGCTCGGCGTCAGCACCTATCTCGGCAGGGAGGAGGGGTGGTAGCATGAAGCGCTCCGCGCATTCCTTCACGCTGATTGAGACGCTCTTGGCGCTGAGCCTGGCGTCGCTGGCGTTGACGATCGCGCTCACCTGGATGATCGCTGGCCTGCGGGCCTCGCTACGACTTCAAGAACAGACGCGCTGGGAGCAGGCAGCGCGAGCGCTTCTGCAGCTCATTCACGATGATGTGACGGCAGGAGTTGGATCGCCGGCGGCTCGCGTGGAGATAGGTGAGGACTGGCTTCGTGTGGCGACCCTCGGGAGCAGCGGGTCGGTCGAGCAGGTGTATGTCTACAAGCCATCACGCAGGGAGATCCATCTCTCGGGTGGGTTGCCGACGACGAAAGAGAACGGCGAGGCGGAAGTTGTGCTTGGGAACGTGACGAGTGTGCAGTTCTCCCACTGGAGAGATCCTCCCGTGCTTCGCGTTGTCTTGCGCGGCCCGCACACACTTACGCGTGAGTACCCACTCTTGCCATGACCACCGGACGCCACAACCCGAGGCCGATTTCGCAAGAACGGTCCTTTGTACTCCTGGCCGTCCTGGCCGTGGTGATTGTCCTGAGCGCTGCCTGCGTCACCATCAGCGAGGCGGTCGTGGCGGAGTCTCGCTGTCGGCAGCTCGACATCGAGCGGCGAATGGCAGATGACCTGCTTCTCAGCGCCGAGTGGATCATCGCGGACTGGCTGCGAGAGGACGCCCGGGATGTTGTCCTTCCGGCTGCGTCAACCAGGCCGGCCGTCGAGATCTTTGGGGCTGCCTGGCAGGTGGCGGGGCGCTCGTGCAGTCTGCGCCTGGTGGCCTGGGACCAGATGGGCATGACGCCGCCGGCGCTGCTGGCCGCTTCGCAGGAGGTGCAAGCGGTGCACGAGGCGGCTGTACCCGACAGCGTGCGGCAGCGTCTCGTTCGATCACCGGCGGTGCTGCCCGATGATCCGAGGCATACGAGCGCCGGGCATAGCGCCGCGGTCGAGATCAACCTGAGCACCGCCCCGTCATGGCTTCTGCAGGCCATCTACAGTGCCTCTGAGCGCGACGGCCTGGACCACATTCTTACAGCTCGCTCCAAGGGCAGACCGCCCGGCCCGACCGGCATGTTCAAGATCCCCGGCATGACTGAGCACCTCCGACCTGTCGCGACGAGTTCCTGCTGGAGCATCCACATTGAAACCAGCGTTGGCAGCGTCAGCAGGCGCTGGTGGTTCACCTATGTCAATGTCAACGGTCTCTGGCGCCCCGCGGAGCGCCTTCTTCTGATCGAATGATGAACCTCAGCCCGATCCATTTCGTTCGCGTGCGCGGCCTGGCCAGTCTACTCACGCTTGCTGCCGCTCTCGTTCTTTGCCTAGCCTGGGCAGTTCAGGATCCACCTGCGCTGGTCGCTGCCCAGTCTGCTGGTCACGATCAGGCATCGGCAAGCACAGAAGCCAGCGACAGTACGGCGTTCGATCTCGCTGCCTTCGAGCGGCCAATCTGGGGTGAAGTCAAAGGGGCCGGTACGGGCAATGGCACAGGTGTCACTGAGACGGCGGGGGCGCTGACTGCATTCGGATGGAGGTTCCTGGGGCTGTCGATCTCGGGAACTGGGGAAACGCGAGCGATCCTCTATGCCGTCGAGACCAAGGAGATCATCAAGGTGGCGGCAGGTGAAGTGTTCGGCGTCTGGCGCATCGAGTCGATCTCTCAGGAGTTGGTCGTCTTGAACCGGGAGGATGGGGCGAGCCGGCTGCACATCGACCCTGATTCCGGCTCCGTGCAGCAGGTCGCCTCGCCGACAGCAGCGGCAGGGGAGATTCCATGATCGGAGCTGTCGAGCGACATCTTGTGTGGCCTGCTGACCGATTCTTCTGGGCGGTGATCGCGACTCATGGATTGCCGTCGTCACTTGTGCAAGGCACGCGTCATCGCCGACAGCGCTTGGACTACCTTGTGGAGGGTGATCTGCCGCTGCCCCTGCGCCAACTGCAGATCGTGTATACAACGATCGATCGCAAGACGACGCTTGCTTGTGCGCTGCCGCGACCGGCGTTTGGCGAGGTGGATGGAGCGCACTCGCTCTGCCCGGATAGCGTTCCCGAATTCCTGGGCGTCTCCGTTGATCCTCGCAGGTTCAACATGCTGGTTGGGGATTATGAACCTCTTGTTGTACAGAGAGAGCGGCGGCGCTGGCGGGCTCTTGCGCTCGTGTTGCTGGTCACCTGTGTCGTGCTTGCTGCGATAGGTGCCGAGCGTCGCATCCGCTCATTCCAGGAGGACGAGCGGCAGGCCATACAGAGAACGGCCGACTGCTACGCCTCACTCGGCTTTGCGGGTGACCCGGGGCTGAGCGCCGCTCGCCTGACGGCAGAGCTGCGCGAGATGGAAGCAACAGCCGCAGCTCAGGCAACAGATGGCATGGTGTCTCACGCCACGCCGCTCCTGGCCTCGCTTCTCGCCGCCTGGCCGAGCGAGTTGCCGGCTGGCTTCGAGACACTGATCATTGGACCGGATAGCATCACGATCACCGCCACAGTCGAGACGCCCACGTCAGCGCAGCAGCTGGCGGACTCGCTTCGAGCCGCCGCCTCGGGGTACAGCATGAGTCCTCCCCAGCTCACCGGCGCCCGCAGCGGCACACGGGTGACGCTCGTCCTTGAGAGGCAGGAGGAGGGGCTGTGATGCGACGCTCACCATGGACTCGCCCTCTGCTTCTTCTTGCGGTCGCCGCCATCGGGCTGGGCGGGCAACTCGCTCGCTGTCGCGCCGCGCGGGTGGAGGCGCTCTCCGCCGTCACCTTCGCCGAGCAAATCGCCACGGATGCAGCGCGCCTCGCGCAACTCCGCGATCAGAAGGCCGTGAACAAGTCTCAGGCACGACCAGACAGCGACGTTGTCTCCACGGCGGCGACCGTGCTTGAGGAATGTGGCATTCCGTTTTCATCGGTGGGAAGCATCACTGCCGACCCGGCGGAGTCAGCGGTGGTGCCGGGCACGGGCAACGACGAGCCGTCGAGCCTGCGTCTCTCACTTCGTCGAGTCAGCATCCCGCGTCTGGGGTCATTCTTGAAGCGATGGGGTGAGTCGCAGGCGGAGTGGAGGATGCAGTCGATCCGTCTGACGAAGTCGAGCCCGCGCACGACCGAGACCATCATCAGTTACGCCGCCGAGATTCAGTTTGTATTCAGCCGCACAGAAGGGCTCCAATGAACATTCGAAACGCCCTGACCATCCTCCTCACCCTGGCAGGCCCGTTTGTTCTCGCGGCGTGCCAGGCCCAGTTGGAGCCCGCCGCCGAGCCCGTGCCGACTGCTGAGGCGGTTCGGCTCACGGAGCAGGCCGTCGAGATCATGAGTACTGATCCGGAGCAAGCCGCAGAGCTGCTTGGGCAAGCCATCTCCCTCGATCCCTACAACGCTTCCGCCTACAACAACCTGGGTGTGCTGCACCTGCGAGCAGGTCGTCTCTTCGATGCTGCAGAGTCGTTCGAGGAAGCCAGGAAACTCATGCCCGCTCACCCCTCGCCGCGCCTGAATTTGGGCCTCGTCTTCGAGCACGCTGGCCGGGTTGATGACGCCATCGCCGAGTACCGCAAGGCCCTGGAGGTCGCGGAGGGGTTCGTCCCAGCCATGCAGGCGCTGTCCCGGTGTCAGCTTCGCCACGGTCGAGCCGATGATGCGACCACCGATATGCTCGCTGAGTTGGCGGTGCGAGGATCGGACGAGTCGTGGCGCGCCTGGGCTCGACAGCAGCATCTCAAGCTGGCTGACGATCCTGATGCTCTCCAGTAGAGGGCGTGCCGTGTGGTGCCCACCACGGACATTCATCGGAAAGGACGAAGACGAGGCCAGGCGAGCCTGGCCGGATGAAGCTCAAGAACTGCCCTTCCAGTTGGTACAGCTTCGGGTGCAAGCGAACACAAGGTGGCTCTGTTTTGTGGTGTTTTGGCGCTGGCGTCACATGGCGGGGCCATCTTGCTCCGCGCCGCCCGGCCAGGATGGCCGGGCTATGTGGTGACGCTACGCCTCAGCTGTTGGGATTCTCGTCCTGCGCAATGGTTTGCACCGCTTCCTCAAGACCCAGGAACTCGATCATGTGTTGATCGTAGATGTGGGCATCCGTCTCGCGCGAGAGGTCGAGGCGCAGTTCGTTGATCACCTTCGTGCCTTGGCCGATCCACTCGCGCCAGGTCTCGGCGGCAATGTGCTGCTGGATGTACTCGCCCAGCGGACCGCGAAAGGGGGGCTCGGGAAGTTGCGTGCCCATGCGACCGCTGCGCTGGCAGCGGAAGTCGCCGCCTTCGGCCGGAGCGACCTGCTCCTGCACGGCGATCTCGGGCACGGGCGCGCCGATGGACTCGAGCAACTCACCCATGGCGTTCATGGGCATGCGATCGCCACGGCCGGCGGCGGCGATGTAGCCTTCGGTCAGGTACTTCGTGGCCTCGGCGATCTTGCCTGCCTTGACCATCGCTTCGCCGCCGAGTTGGTAGGCCTTGCTCATGGCGGGGTTGAGATCGGTGCAGCGGCCGTAGGCGTCGCCGGCGTCCTTCCAGCGTTCCGCCTGGGCGTAGGCGTTGCCCAGGCTGAAGTGGGCCATGTCGTTGTCCGGGTCCGCTGAGGCCATGGTCTCGAACTGGGCGATGCGCTGCTCAATGTCGGGGGTCATGCCGATCCTCTCCAGGGTCAAGGGTGGTTCGGAGCATGGTAGACGCCTGACCTCGGCGCGGCGACGCGAAGGGGCCGCAACTCCCGCGGGCGGCGTGAGTCTGGTACAAAAAGGACGTGCCGAGCGACGCTGCCAACCCGCTGGCGATCGAACTGGCCGGTGTACCGCTGGCCAGTCCTCTGATCGCCGCCTCCGGCACGGCCGGCTACGCCGATGAACTCTTCGACGTGGCCCGGCCCGGCGACTTTGGGGCAATCACCTGCAAATCGATCACGGTCGAGCCACGCAACGGCAACGAGACCTGGCGAATCATCCCCCTGGCCACGGGCATGATGAACGCGATCGGCCTGGCCAACGTCGGCTTGGAGCGCTTCCTCAGCGAGATTCTGCCCCGCATCGAGACGGCGGGCGTGCCTGTCTTCGGCTCCGTGGCGGGCGGGGGTGTCGAGGAATACGTGCAGGTGGCCGGGGCCATGGATGAGACAGGTCGGCTGCCCATCATCGAGCTGAACATCAGTTGCCCGAATACGGACGATGGCCGGCTCTTTGGTGAGTCGCCGGAGTTGTCGGGAGAGTTGGTGGCGGCGGTGCGGGAGGTGGTGGGGCAGGCGAAGCTCTTCGTGAAGCTGCCGCCTTCGACGGGGAGCTTGGTGCCATTGGCGTCGGCGGTGCTGGAGGCGGGGGCGGACGGGCTGACGATGTGCAACACCGTGCCGGGCCTGGCGCTGGATGTGGAGACGGGCGAGCCGCGGATTTCTCGGGGCGTGGCGGGGGTCTCGGGGCCGGGCATTCACCCGCAGGCGGTGCGGCTGGTGGCGGAGGTGTACCAAGGGGTGGCGCGGGAGGCAGGGAAGCCGATCATCGGCGTGGGGGGCGTGAGCCGATGGCAGGATGCGGCGGAGTTCATCCTGGCCGGGGCGACGGCGGTGGGGGTGGGGACGGCCTTGTTCGCCGATCCACGCACTACCCGTCGTGTCGCCAAGGGGTTGCGCCAGTGGCTGGGCCGGCAGGGGGCGTCGTCTATTGGGGAGTTGGTGGGCCAAGCGAAGCTGTGAGGGGATTCGCAGGCCTCGGCCGCGTATATTTCCGAAGATCCCAAGGGCGATCCGCCCGATTCAGGGGGTTTGAGCGTGTCAAGGAACTGGTTTCGGAACAGATAGGGAGATCTTGTATGACAGGGCACACCCAGCGACAGCACCTGGCGGTGGTCGTGGTCGCCGCATTGATGCTGGTCACCGTCGCCCCGGCCCGGGCGGCGAGTCGGATCGGCTGGTTTGAAATGAGCGGGGCGCTCTTGGAGCAGCCGCACCCCTTGGCCTGGATGATGGGCGGAGACGGGGAGAAGACGCTCACCGACGTCCTGGACATTCTTGACGATGCGGCCCGGCGGCCGAACCTGGACGGCCTGGTCATCCGCCTGCGCGAGCCGGCCCTGACGCGGTCGCAGATCGACGAGATCCGGCAGCGTCTCGAGCAGGTGCGCGAGGCCGGTCGGCCGGTCTACTTCTATGCGGACAACTACGGCCAAGGCGGCTACGCCCTGGCGGGCGCCGCGGATGAGATCCTCCTGCAGACGGGCGGCGTGGTCAGCCTGTACGGCCTGTACGCGGAGGAGATGTACTACGCCGGCACGCTCGATTGGCTGGGCGTTCAGGCGGATTATCTGCAGGTCGGCGACTACAAGGGCGCCAGCGAGGCGATGTCCCGCACCGGCCCCAGCGATGAGTGGAACGAGAACATCGACGGCCTGCTCGACGATCTCTACGAGCAGTGGCTTCTCACGATCATGCGTGATCGCGAGATGGGCCGCGACAAGCTTATGGATCTCTTGAATCACACCTTCATGATGGACAGCGACGACGCGGTCGAAGCCGGCTTCATCGATGCGGAAGTCGACATTCGCGAGTTGCGCGGCTACCTGGAGGATCGGCACGGCGACGATCTGAAGATGGTCGATCTCGACGGGGGCGATGCCGGCAGCCAGAGCGTCTTCCAGATGTTCAACATGCTCATGAACATGAGCGAGCCGGCCCACGATCCGAAGCGGCCCACGGTGGCGGTGCTGCACATCAACGGCCCGATCGTGGATGGTGATTCGACGCAGGGCGGCATGTTCGGCGGCGAGTCCGTGGGCAGCCGCACCATCCGCGAAGCCTTGAAGACCATTGAGAACGAAGACCTGATCGAAGCGGTCGTCGTCCGCATCAACAGCCCCGGGGGCTCGGCCATCGCCAGCGAGACCATCTGGCAGGGCCTCAAGCGCCTGCACGGCAAGAAGCCCGTGTACGTGTCGGTCGGCTCCATGGCGGCGAGCGGCGGTTACTACTGTGCCGTCGGCGGGGAGAAGATCTTCGTGACCGAGTCCTCGATCGTCGGTTCGATCGGCGTGGTGGGCGGCAAGCTGGTCATGGACGGTCTCTACGACAAGATCCATCTGGGCGTCTATCCCCGTTCCCGCGGTCCCCTGGCCGGCCTCTTCAGCAGCACCAGCAAGTTCAGCCCGATGGAGCGGCGGCAGTTGCAGAGCATGATGGAGGACACCTACGACGTCTTCGCTGGCCACGTCACGGATGCACGCGACGGAATCGACATGGATCGCGTCGCCGAGGGTCGGCTCTTCACCGGCCGGCAGGCGGTTGGCCTGAAGATGGCGGACGAGATCGGCGGGTTGGAAGACGCGATCGCTTCCGTCGCCTCCGCCGTCGGCCGCGATGAGGGTGAGTACGACGTGCTGAGCTATCCGGCCCCGCAGAGTCTCGAGGACTTCATCGGATCGATGATGAACGTGGCCTCGCCGTCACCTGCAGCCCAACTTGGGCAGATCATGCAGGAGATCGTCGGGGAAGCGAACTGGCCGCAGGTTCGCAGTTCCCTGGAAGCGTTCCTGCAGATGCGTGATGAGCCGATCCTGCTTGTCTCGCCTCGGGCCTTGATCATCAAGTAAGTCCAGTCGTCACAGCGAAATCGGACGAGAACGCCGTATCGGGCATACGGCGTTTTCTTTCGCGCTCACGGAATAGGAAGCGCAGGTCTACAGTTCATGTGCATGTTCGCAGACCGAAAGGCAGGACATCGCATGAACCACGTCGCCATCGCCAACGAGAAGTCCCCCATGCCCGCCGCCTCGATGGGTCGCAAGCGCCTGGGGAAGGCGAGCACCATCGTCTCCTGGGTCGCGCAGGCTGCGATCGCCTTCATCTTCGTGCAGTCGCTCTTCTTCAAGTTCACCTACGCCCCCGAGACGCAGGTCATCTTCGAAGACCTGGGCGGGCGCCTGGGCGCGACGTCGGTTGGCTTGATGGAGCTTGTCGCGGTGGTGCTGCTC
>SWCB01005815.1_pt1 | contig 10649 bp, 1 predicted proteins | sample 4692901 | NCBI WGS metagenome assembly SWCB01 (sample SAMN10267276, study PRJNA491770) | bioreactor metagenome | isolation source: DHS bioreactor inoculated with subseafloor sediment | place: Japan: off Shimokita Peninsula | collected 2006-08
ACGCCGCTGCTCGATGAAGAAGTGCCGGTGCTCGATATCGTCATGACCCGTCCGGACAACGAGTCGCCCTACTGGCTGCAGGGAGAGGATCCCTCGATCGCGCGCAACGTGCAGGTGCTCTGGCAGATCGAAGGCGAAGCCGACCCCCTGCCTCTCTACAACTACGGCATCGGCTCGATCGAGTTCACCGGCGCGGATCAGTACACCCGCCTGACGGTGACGGCGGGCTCGATCAACGTAAGTCTGACGGAGAACGACGCCTACCTTCTGGAGCCGGGCTTCCGCGGGCACCTCGCGGACTTCGAGATGTGGGCCCCGCTCGTTATCGAGGACGGTCCGGACAACCTCGAATATCTTGAAGGATCAGGCGCGATCCGCATCGGGGCTCCCTCGGTGCGCCCCTTCACGGTGGACGCCCTGACCTTCTACGCCGACTACAACGCCAGCTATACCCAGCCGACCCAAGGCATCAAGGCGGAGGGTGGCCAGTCCGTCGATCGAATTGTCATCGATGGACATGTGTACGGCCGGAACGTCATTGACGGCAGCCTGGCGACGCTGTCCGCCGGCTTCCTCGCCGGTGACCTGATCATCGCGGGCGATGCGGGTCTGATCAACATCGCCACTTACTCGGGCTACATCGATCCAGAGGACCCCGATCTCGACGCCGACCCGCTTGACGATGATTATGAATTCAGCGGCACGGGGAACATCATCCAGGTCGGTCGGACGCTCGGCGACCTCTACGTCGGTCGGACGATCTTCTCCAACGTGCAGGTGCTTGGTGAGGTCAACGATCTGGAGGATCGTCCGGCGCTCGATCCGCTGCGCTACGTCGAAGCGGAAGCTCGTTTTAACCCGGACGATACGATCGAAATCATGGTGGATCCGGCGAGCGGACGGACCCGCGCCTACACCCCCGATCACTACAGCTATCATCGCGGCCCCGGCATGGCCCTGCAGGGCGGCTTCAACTCTGCGAGTATCCATCATGGCGATCCGATCGCCGGGGATCTCAGCCAGATGGGCATGACGCTCTACAGCGACGGCGGCGTCTTGAGCAACGACACGCTGGGAACGGCGATGTTCATCGGCGGTCCGACCACGGCGGTCGAGGTCGCCGGTTGGCTTACGGACGAGATCGGTGACTCCGTCGATGCCTATTCCTTCGCGGTGGAGAAGGGGTCGCAGGTCGACATCTCCTTCATCATCGAAGCCCTTTCCTTCGACCAGCAGGTGCTCAACACCGTCCTGGGAGCCGAGGTTTACGACCGCGAGGGCAACCTGCACGCCTCCCTCGAGGCGGGCCGGTCCAGCTTTACGTTCACGGCACCATATTCCGGCGTCTTCTACATCGGTTTGCAGGTGGCCCAACTCGCCGGCGCGGGTCTGCCCGAGATCCCCTACACATTGACCATGCAGGGCCTGGCGCCCGTGACCATGGGCCAAGTGCGGGCCGGGGCGGCGCTGATCTTGTCGGGCGGTGGCGCCATCAACACGGCGGGAGGCAGCATCGGTCTCATCGCCTCCGGCCAGGCGCCGGTCACGCCTGGCGAGCATCAGGGCCTGGACGGCGACGACCCCGAGGACGTGGCCTCGATTCTCGCCGCTGCCGCCGGCATCAACAGTGTCATTTCCGCCGGTGATATCTACGGCATCGTCGCTGGTGGCGACGTCATCTTCGCGCAGTTCAGTGCTGCCGGTGACATCGGCTCCATCAACGTGGGCTACTCCGACTTCGCCAACGACGGCACCGAAGGAGACTGGTGGGGCGCCTATCTTCAGGCGGATAATCTCGCGTACATGAATTTGACCGGTAGCCTTGGCGGCGAGTCGACCACACCGGACGTGACCGACGACTCGGTCTCCTACTCCGATGCGGGCTTCGAGCTGCGCGGCAGCATCGGCACGGTGCGCGTCGGGAAGCACCTGATGGGTGAGGAGGCCTTCTTCCAACTCGGACCCAACAGCACCTTCGATCAGCTCATCGTGGAGGGGTACACGCGCAACGGCGAGGCGGACAGCAACGCCACCCTGGACAGCCTCGAGACCTTGCTCTCCGAGACGGTGCTGGACGGCATCGCCGTCACCAATCCCTTGATCATCACCGGCACCGGCAGTGATATTCGCTTCCTCGACATTCCCAACTCGCTCTTCAACGAGTCGGCGGGTCCCTTCTCGACGTTGTTGGATGTTGGCACCCGGTCTGCCAGTTTCACGGATGACTCCGGCGCTGAGTTCACCATCTCCCTCAACGGCGATCGGACCAACTCCGCGGCCCGAATCTACTTCCTGGAGATTGACGGCTCCGAAGGCGTTGCGGTCTCGCGCATCGACGCCGTGCTCGCCGACGGCGCTGATCTTGAGATTCGCAGTGACCGCAAGAACTCCGTGACCTCGATCGGCCGCGTACGCATCAACTCCTCCAGTGACGACTCGAACCTGCTCATCCGGGGCCCGGGCGAGGTCGACATCTATCGCATCGAGGTTCTCGCCGGTGATGCCGGCGATCAGGACGCGGGTGCAGCGCCACTCGGCAGGATCGTCAACGAGACACCGGGCGGCGACATCGTCGCCATCGATGCCGCCGGCCTGGACAGGCTGGAGATCAAGCGAGGCGATCTGGGCCGGACGCAGACGAGCGGCGTGGGTCTGGATCGACTGAGCCCCTGGCTGGGCATCTCGGCAGATCCTCAGGAAGCCGTCGGTGGCGCCATCTTCGTGCGCGACAATGCTGTGGCGGGGCGGGCCACGCCCTTCGATTACTGGCTTGACGGTCTGATCGTCCGCGGCGGAGACGTGGACACGGTGAAGCTCTCCGGCGCCGCGGGCGACGTTATCGTCGACGCGGGCAACCTGCACCGCCTGACCGTGAACTCCGACAACTCCATTCCGAAGGACGGCTTCGATGGAATCATCGGCTCCGTCTTCGCTGAGGTTATTGACCGCGTTGATATCGGCTCCGGCCTGGTGGGTCCCGGTGAGTCGTACTTGGCGCGAGCCGGCATCTTTGCGGACGGCTACATCGATCGCATCACCGGCAGTGGCGCTGGCAACGACCTGGCCGGCTTGGTGGTCGCGGCTGGCCTCGTTGTGGGTGACGATCAGGGACAAGGTGGGCAAGATGACGTCGATCCCTTCGAAGACGTTTCCATCAACCGGATCGATCTCAAGGGCGGCGCTTCGATCGTTACCGCCAACATCGGCGGCATGCGCCTCAGCGACTGGTACATCAACCCCCTGAACGATGAGGGTGGATTCGTCTTCACCGGGAGCATCAACCAGATCAACGTCAAGGGCGGCGGCGACATCTTCGGCACGCACATCCGCGCTCTCAACCTGAACCAGATCAACATCAGCCAGGGCGCCTGGGACGCCAACCTGCTCGAAGTCTCGTTTGATGTTGAGAAGATCACGGCCGGTGAGTTCAAGAACTCGCTGAGCAACGGCCGCATCAACGAATCGCCGCACAATCCGCTGGAGACTCTCGACTTCTATCTGCCGGCCGGCGACTTCAGCTCGACGCTGATCCAGGACACCATCCGCTACTCGAACTTCATTCAGGTCAGCCAGCACTTGGGCCAGATTCAGGCCAAGGGCTCCGGCGATATCTCAGACCTGATCCTGGAGATCGGCGGCAACCTGGAGAAGATCACGGCGAACGACATCGTGCGCCTGGAGGCGGGCGTCACCCGAACGCTTCAGACGATCGACGCCAAGGGCAGTCTTCTCGCCAGCGAGATCGTGGCGGGCGATATCAATCGTGTTCGGGCCAAGGACTCGATCCGGGCGACGACCATCGAGACCGCCGGCCCGATCGACCGCGTCGAGGCCAAGACGGGCGAGATCTACAACAGCCTCATTCGCTCCGACGGTTCGGACGGTGAAATCGGTCGCATCAGCGCCAAGGAGCGCCTGCAGAACGTGCAGATCGACTCCGCCGGCCCCATCCAACTGGTGCAGGCCAAGGCAGGCGATGTCAACGTTCGCCTGAACACCTTCGGCGACGGCCAGGCGCACCTGCACACGGTCAAGGCGGGGCGTGACATCCGCGGCACCTATGACGTGGACGGCAACATCTACACCTTCTCCGCTAAGGAGAACGTGGGCACGGACCCGGCCTTGCTGCCCGCGGGCGCTGATGCCGAGTTCATCATCGCCACCCAGGATCTGAACCAGATCGACGCCCGCAACGGGCAGATCTACACCGAGATTCGCGTGCAGGGCGCCCAGACGGGCACGGTCAGGATCGGTGACGTGGTGACGCGTGACGGCGTGACCATGTCGCCCTCGACGGCCTCCTACGTCTTCGCCGGCACGGTGAACAACTTCCAGTCGAAGGGCGCCTTCGACGCCACCATCGAGTCCCAGGCGGGCGGCATCGGATCGCTCTCCTTCCAGGGCGATGTGGGCGCTACGGCCCAGTTCCTGGCCTTCGACGGCGGCATCAATCGCATCAACATCAAGGGCACCTTCGCCGGCAGCACTTACGCTGACGAAGACATCGACGGCTTCACGGTGACCGGCACCACCAGCGGCGCCAGCGTTCGCAGCGACCAGACGCTCAAGAACGTGACCTTCTCCGGTGCGACCGACTCCACCTTTGTGCACGCCGGTCAGGAAATCACGTCCTTCAACGCCCGCTCCAGCCTGACCACCACCACGGTCGGGGCCGGCGAGCTCATCCACCAGGCGACGGTGAGCGGCCTGGCCACCGACGTGAACTTCGTCGCCGGCCTGGAATCGCTTGGCGCGGACGGCGTGCTCGGCGGCGGCGACGATCTGATCAGCAGCGGCGACATCGACGACCTCAACCTCGTCGGCGGCTCCACGCGAGTCAAGGTGCTGGCGGGTTGGGACGTCGGGGCGGACGGGGCGGTTGATCCGCTGGCGGCGCCCAACGACGACGCCGTGGCCAACGGCCTGTCCAGCGTCCACAAGATGAGCGCCGGCGGCGTCATCACCAACTCCTTCCTGCGGGCCGACACGTTCGCTCCTGCGGTCGGCGGCTTTGACAGCCTTGTCGAGTTCAGCGACGCGGACCCGGCACCGACAGCCAACGCCATCAGCTCGGGTCAGTCGCGGGAATTCGTCTTCTCGGTGACCGACCCTGACAGCGGCGGCCCGGCGACCTTGGTCTTGAACATCGCTTACAGCGGCGCTGGTTTCGTGGAGCCGACCTTTACCGACATGACCGGTAACGGCTTCACCGGCGATGACCGCCTCAGCGCTCTGAACATCTACGGCGCCGACGGCCGTAGCGACCTCACGGTGACCAGCCGCCTCGTTGTTGCCGGCGAGGAGGACCAGACGGGCTTCGCCCATCTGGCGCTCGATCCGGCCGGCTTCAACATCGTCGGTGCGGAGGACGAATCGATCGGCACGCTCAGCTGGGACGGCGACCTGACGGGCAACGCCGGCGTCGACTTCGACGGTGCCGTCTCCACCCTGGCGGTGGGTGACATCGACACCGCCGGCACCTTGGCCTTTGCCGACGCCCTCGACAGCTTCGAGGCAACCGGCTTCCAGAGCGGCACGCTGGCGGCTCGCGAGATTGGGTCAGCCACGATCCTGGCCGGCTTCGGCGGCGATATCACGACGCAGCACTTCGGTTCGATCAACGCCGGCGGCGTCTGGACGGGCCTGCTCAGCGTCGACGAGAACATCAGCAGCGTCACCGCCAGCGTCTTCCGCGGCACGGTGCGGGCCGGCGGCAACGTCGACCGCTTCACCGCGACCAGCGCTAACACGGCGGTGGTTTCCGCGGGCGACGATCTCGGCCAGATGCGGGTCACCGGCAACGCCAACGCCGTCAGCTTCGTCGCCGGCCTGGATGTCGGCGCTGATGGTTGGTATGGCGGAGGCGACGACGTGCTCTCCAACGGCAACGTCAAGTCGGTCACCATCGGCGGCAACTTCACCCGCGGCAGCGTCGTCGCCGGCATCGCCCGCGGCGCCGACGGCTTCTTCGGAACCAGCGACGACAGCTACGCTCCGGGCGTCTCCCTCATCGGCCCGGTCTCCATCTCCGGCTTCCAGGTGGGCAGCAACCTGGGCACCGAGACGTACGGCGTCATGGCCACCGGAGACGTGGGCAACGTGATGGTTAATGGCGCTCCCACGGGCGGCCAGAACAACTTCCACGTCATGGACGTCAACACCAGCGTCCTGCCTCTGAGCATCGAAAGCGTCCGCACCAAACTCGACGGTGACTCCTATACGACCTACATCACCTTCGATCAGCACGTCAACACGGCGACGATCTCCTCGGCCTTCACCATCAGCAATCCCAACCTCGACACCCCGACCCTGGTGGAAGGCACGGACTACACCCTGAGCTACGACGAAGACAGCATGACCATCGAGGTCGCCTTCGCGGCGCACGTGGGCCAGTCCTTCCACGAGTACGATCTGGACAGCGTCGGCAACCTCCAGCCCGGCGTCTACACAATCGACATCGAGGCCGACCCGGCGGCGGGCGGCCTGCTCAGCCGCACCGGTCGCAGCTACCTCGACGGCGACGGCGACGGCTTCAGCAGCGGCGACGCCAGCGAGCCGGACTTCTCCCGTGGCGTGCTGGTCGGCGACGCCGGTGATCGTGCTTCCACCTCGAGTGTCTCGCTCGACGTCAACGAGACGCCGATCGATCCCTTCGACGACTTCTGGACGACTCTCTACTCCCCGGTCGACCTGAGCGGCAACAACATGCTGCCGCTCAATGAGGTCACCAGCCTCACCGGCACCATCGGCAATCACCCGGACCAGGATGTGCTCCTGCATCCGGCTTACCTGGATGCGGACGTCTTCACCATCACGGCTCAGGCCGGCGATGTGATTCGCATGCAGACCACCTTTGCGGAAGGTACTTTCAGCTACACCCTGCGGACGGCAGACGACTACCCGATCGACACCGTCGAGAGCAACGACATCGACAGCATGAGTAGCTGGGACTACGCCACGCGAGTTGACAACGGCGAGCTGGGCACTCGGGCCGTCGGCGTGGGCGATCTGGAGACCGGCATCGTCATTCAGGAAGATGGGGTGTACTACCTCACCATCGCCGCCAGCGATGTCGCCAACTTCATCTTCAATCAGCCGCCCACCATGATCTCCCACGGCATCATCAACTACCCGTTCTTCCTGTCGGATCCTGGCATTGGCGATGTCGGCGACTACGAAGTGGAGCTCCTGCACTTCCGTGACGGCGACACCGGCTTCCTGGATGTGCCGGTCTTCGGACCCCCCGAGCTCATCGGCACGCTGCTGGACACCGCGGACGGGACGCAGACCGTGGACAGCGCCATTGGCTTCGAGGGGAGCATGGGCGTTCCCGGCGAGTTGCTTCACGACTCGGATGTCTACCTGCTGAACAACGGTGAGGCATTGCCCGCCGGTTCCGTGGTTGACATCTCGCTGCTGCTCTCCGAGATCGGCGCCGACCTGGAGTCCACTGCGGTCGGTCAGAGCTCCAGCCCGGCGTTCGATTCGTCCGGCGTGGAGCTGGCCGTGTTCGACGTGACCGCCGCCACCGGCTTCGGCGACGCGGTGCTCATCGCCGCCCCGACGATCAATGCCCAGGGCGATCGCCTGACCGGCGACAGCGACTTCTCCTATCAGATCACCCTGCCGGGCGATCCCAACGCCAACCCCGGCGATGCCAGCTCCGACCGCATCTACGCCGTCATGGTGCAGGGCAACCAGCAGTCGGATTACCGCCTGGAAGTGACCGTCACCAACGGCAACGGCCAGGTGCCGGCGACAAACGGCGGCCAGAACGTGGTCATCGAGACGAACGGCGGCTCCGTCGATTGGCTCGAGTCCTACGGCGAGACCATGCTGGACGAGTTCGACCTCGGCGTCCTGGGCATGGAAGGCCAGGAAGCCCTGGTGCTTAGCCTGCTCATCGACGGTCTGGACACCATCTTCAGCGGCTATGACATCACCTTCGCCACCAGCTCCGCCGCCTTCGAGGGCGAGGACTTCACCACCGTCTTCCTGACTTCGAGCTTCGCTCCGGACGCCTTCCGCGATCCGATCGAGTACGGCTTCAACGACGGCGTGGATGTGTTCAACGCCAACAAGAACCAGGAAGTCGTGATGTTCCTGCCCAAGTTCTCCACCGTCTTCTCCGTGGCGGTGCCCGGGGCCCTTGAGCCGGTGCCCCTGATGCTGGGCCTGGAAGAGCAGTTGGCGACGGCCCTCTCCAACACCATCGCCAAGGAACTGGGCGAGACCTTCGGCCTGCGGGAGATGGATTCGGTGGCGGCGGACTACGCCAATCCGAGTCAGGATCCCGCTCCGGACGGCTTCAACAACGACACCGTCATGACCGAGAACGCCAGTTGGGCCTGGGCTGATTCCCTGATGAACTGGTCGCCGGATCTGGCCTTCGCCGACAACCAGGTGCAACTCGACATGGGCGAGTTCCTGGTGGGCAGTGCCAACAGCATCCACTCCCTCGGCTACGCTCTGGCCCGGACCGGTGGCGGCGCCTGAGTCAAGTAGAAGCCGCCTCTTTCGACAACGCCTCACGGGGCAGGCCACGGCCTGCCCCGTTTCTTATGCGCCCAGCCCAGCGGTTGCCCTGCGACTCGCGGCGAGGCCGCTCTCTCCGTAGGATTGAGCTCAGGAGGAATCGCCATGCTTCGTGCGCTCCTGGCACTCTTGTTCGTCATCGGCGTCGGCTCAACTCCTCTGGCTGGCGACATCGCGGACTTCCTGGGACCCAGGCATGACAGTGTTACCGGCGAGGTGGTGCTCTACGGCTTGTTCCCCGTCTACGAGAAGCGTGCCGAAGGCGAGGGCCGCAAGATCGCCTTGGAAGTGCTGGTGCTCCCCGCCAAGTCGGAGAAGCCCCAGCCCGATCCGATCTTCTATCTGGCCGGCGGGCCGGGTGTAAACGCCATCAGCGCTCGATCTGTCTTTCGCGATACGATCTGGCGGCAGGATCGCGACATCGTCTTCATCAGTCAGCGGGGTACCGGTGGCACGGTGCGCCTCGACTGCGATTTGCCGGGCGGCGACGATGATCTGGCCGGCTATCTCGACCCGGCCTTTGACCCGGAGTCGCTTCGCGACTGTCTGCGGAAGTTGGAGTTGCAAGCAGACCTGCGGATGTACTCAACGCCCACTGCCATGGACGACATCAACGAGATCCGCGCTGCCCTGGGCTACGGTCAGATCAATCTCATGGGCGGGTCGTACGGCACGCGGGCGGCCCTGGTCTACATGCGGCGGCATCCGGAAACGGTCCGCTGCGCCGTCCTCAACGGCGTGGCTCCGCTTCGATTCACCAACCCGCTCTATCACGCCTGGGGCGCGCAAGTCGCGATCGAGCGTCTCTTCGCCGAGTGTGAAGACGATGACGCCTGCAACGCCGCCTTCCCTGACTTGGGCGGCAAGCTGGAAGCGGTGCTGAATCGACTGGAGGCGGAACCGGCGGCGGTGACCGTGCGGCATCCGGCGACCGGCGAGGAGGTGGCGGCGACGCTGGGTCGGGAGGGCTTCGCCGAGGGCCTGCGGGTCATGATGTATCGCAGCAATCGGAGTGTGCCCCTGCATATCCAGCGGGCATACGAAGGCGATGTTGGCGCCTTCGCCCAAGCCGCCATGGAGGCGGACCGCAGCGTGCGCGACATCATTGCCTTTGGCATGCTCATGTGTGTGACCTGCAGCGAGGATGTTGCCCGCATCGATTCGGAGCTGGTCGGCCCGCTGACCGAAGGCACCTTCGCCGGCCCCGGGCGCGTGCTGCGTCAGATGGAGGCCTGCGAGCTCTGGCCGAGGTCTGATCTGCCAGAGGGCTTCGCCGAGCCGGTGGTCGTCGATGTGCCGGTGCTGATTCTGTCGGGCTCGCTGGACCCGGTGACGCCGCCGGAGTGGGGCGAGTTGCTGGCGGCGCAGCTTCCCCACAGTCGACACCTCATCGTCCCGGGCGCGCACGGCGTCATGGGACCGTGCGTGAACGGTATCGTGCAGGAGCTGCTGGAGTCAGGCAGCGTCGCGGATCTGGACACGTCCTGTGTGCGGCGGATGGGACTGGGGCCGTTCGTTATCGAGCAAAGCGCGGGGCAAGCCCACGCCGCTATTGATCTCTAGATGGCCACAGCGCATCGGCGAGGCCCGCGTGGCTGATGCAGGAGCGCAGCAGTTCCGGCTGCTCGGCGACATCGGCGGTGGCCTCCAGGGCGCGTTCTTGCAGCGTCTCGAGGTCGTCGATCTCGTGGTTCGCCATGCGGTGGTACTTGGTCAACGACCACACGCCTTCGATCGGATTCAGGTCCGGGGCGTACGGCGGCAAGTGATGCAGGTGCAGCTGCGGATGCGAACTCTGCACCTCACGCATCAGCTTGCCGCGATGGGCCGAGAGGTTGTCCCAGACGATGTGCAGCGGACCCGGATGTGACTTCGCCAAGTCGGTCACGAAGGCTGCCACCTTCGCTTGATCGATGTGTTCGGCAGGATGCCAATGCAGGTCCAGCCCCAGCGTCTCGCCGTCGGCGCTGACGGTGAGACCGCCGATGACGTTGATCTTGCGGTGCCAGCGGTTGCGGTGCTTGACGATCGGCGTCTGCCCCTTCGGCGCCCATTGCTTCTTGATCGCCGGGATCATCGAGAAGCCAGCCTCATCCACAAAAACAAGCGTACTT
>SWCB01000296.1_pt1 | contig 10636 bp, 9 predicted proteins | sample 4692901 | NCBI WGS metagenome assembly SWCB01 (sample SAMN10267276, study PRJNA491770) | bioreactor metagenome | isolation source: DHS bioreactor inoculated with subseafloor sediment | place: Japan: off Shimokita Peninsula | collected 2006-08
CACCGGGTGCGGCATCCTCTGCCACCTGGACAGGCAGGTAGGCGATGGCCTTGCCCTCGTAGACCGGCATGGTGGCATTGGCATACGAGATTGACACCATGTGCGTCCCTGGCCACTGGATGTCGCCGAAAGTGATCCCGGCCGGTGGCGTCTCCGGTACGGTGATCGTCGTGGGAATCGAGTCGAAGTCGAGTTCATCGCTGCCGCCGCCGGCTGCGGGCTGGGTGTGCCAGCCGTCGGCATGGTCGATGATGACCGCCAGCAGGACCTCCTCGCCCGGGATCGCCGGGGTGACGGAGAGCTGCGTGGAGACGGTGACCGGGTCGTCGATCCCCAGATCGCCCATCTGGGCGGCGGCAGGCGGGGTGAACAGGGCCAGGGCCGGCAGGACCAGCAGGCTCAACAGCACGGTGAGGCGGATTCGGTTCAGCATAGTGGGAGTATAAACGAAGGAGTCGCTCATCCTCTTCCCAGCAGTTGCTGAAGTTCCACCTATCGAAGTTCCGATATCTCCAATACGCGGTGGTCTGTTGCCGCAGGAGTTCCTGCATTGACCGAGGTTCTAGAACAATCTGAGATCGACGCCCTGATGGGAGCCGTTGATTCCGGCGAGGTCGAGGAGGAGATCACGACGGGCCAGGTCTTCAGCCGGCATCGGCGGGATCTGGACGGCGTCGAGATCAAGCCCTACGACTTCAAACGCCCCGAGCGCGTCAGCAAGGACCAGATGCGTTCCCTGCAGACCCTCTATGAGAACTTCGCCCGCAACTTCGGGGCTTCACTCTCGGGCTTTCTCCGCACCATCGTCGAGGTCAAGGTCGCGGGTACCGAGCAGATGACCTACGAAGAGTTCATCGCCGGCCTGCCCAACCCGACCAGCTTCAACCTCATCTCCGCCCAGCCGCTCGAGGGGCGACTGTGCCTGGAGATCAGCCCGCTCATCATCTATCCGATCATCGATCGGTTGCTCGGGGGCTCCAGCCAGGACCTCTTCATCCCGCAACGGCCCATGACCGCCATCGAGATGCGGCTGATCGGCAAGATCATCGGCCGGGCCATGTCCGCCATGAGCGAGGCCTGGTCCGGGGTCAAGGAACTCGGCTTCACGCTGGAGGAGAGCGAATCCAACCCGCAGCTCGTGCAGATCGTGCCGCCCAACGAGGTCGTGGTCGTGGTCAGCTTCGAGGTAAAGCTCTCCAACCGGGCCGGTACCATGAACCTCTGCATCCCTTACGCGGTGATCGAGCCGATCGTGGACGACCTCGACGCCCAGAGCTGGTTCGCCCGCTCCCGCCACAGCGGCGAGACGGAATATACCAAGCGCGTCTGCTCCCAACTCGATCGAGCCCGCTTGGAGGTGTCCGGGGTGCTGGCCAACACGACCATGACCCTGAGCGACCTGATCAATCTCGCCGAGGGCGATGTGATCGTGACGGAGAAGCCGGTCACGGCTCCCGTGGTCGTCACCGTCGAGGGTCGCAAGAAGTACCTTGCCAACATCGGTCAATTCAAGTCCATGCGGGCGCTGCAGATTATCAGCCCCATGCACTCCGACAGCGAACAGACCTGAGCCCCTCGAGCCCCAGAGCCACCCCGGAGTAGCCTGCGTCAGCGCAGCGCTGGCCTTTGCACGCCACACCCCCCCCGGCTCTCTTCTCCCCCTATGCCCGCACAAACGGATTCGTCCGCTTCTCCTGGCCGATCGTGGTGGGTGGGCCGTGGCCGGGGAAGACGCGGACTTCTTCGGGCAGCGTGTAGAGCTTCTCTCGGATCGACTGGTAGAGCTGTTGTTCGTTGGAGGTGGGGAAGTCGAAGCGGCCGATCGAGCCCAGGAACAGCGTGTCGCCGACCAGGGCGTTGCCGCTTTTCTCGTGGTAGAGCGTGATGCCGCCGGGCGAGTGGCCGGGCGTGAAGAGCACTTGCCAGGTCTCCTTGCCGAGCCTCAGCGTGTCGCCGTCCGCCAGGGTCTCGTTCGCCTCCGGGGCGCTGAGAGGCATGCCCATCATGGTGGAGAGGTTGAGGGAGGGGTCCCGCAGGAATTCCACCTCGTCGGCGTGGATCAGGATCGGCAGGTCGGGGAAGACCGCTCGCACCTTCGCGATGCCCGCGATGTGGTCGATGTGGGCGTGCGTGAGGATGAGCTTGCTGGGCTTCAGGCCCTGCTCGGCGATCGCCTCCAGCATGGGCTCCGGGTCGAAGCCGGCGTCGACGATCCAGCAGGCCGGGTCGCCCACCTCCTGCACGAGGTAGCAGTTCGTCTCGAAGGGGCCGAGCACGAAACGCTGCAATTCGATGTTGGTGGGGGCGGCCGATTCACTGCGGTTGGGATCCATGTCGGCCATGGTAGCAGGGGCGCCAGGGTGGATGGCGGCGGGTTCCTCACCGCTTCCGGCAGGTGAATTCCACGCCCGGCGCGTCGCCGATCCCCGCTCGGGGTATCATGCCTCGCATGCAGCCACTTCAAGGGACGCTATGCCGATGAGGTCCGACCGCAACAGCAGCCGATGGATGAGCACCACCCTGGCGGCCACGGTCTTCGTGTCGCTGGTCATGCTGGTGCTGGGAAGCGCCCTGCTCGTGCGCGGCGGGACGGAGATCCTGATCGCGGCGGGGGTGGTGACGCTGGTGGTGAGCGTCGCTGTGGGTGTGATCGGCCTCTCTCTCGATTACGCCTCCGAGCGCCGGCACGCCGAGCTTCAGGATCGCCTCGCCGAGCTGGATCGCAAGCTGGGCGAGGGCGTGTCGCTCTTGCGCCGGGTTCGCGAGCAGACTTTGCTCAGCGACTCCGCCAAGGCGATTCTCTACCGCAAGGAAGAGCGCAAGCTCATCCAGAGCGCCATCGACGAGGAAACCACCCTTGAGAACTGGGACGAAGCGATCGTGCTCGTTGAGGAGATGATGCATCGCTTCGGAGCCAGTGCGGATCTCGCCGAGAAGCGCGCCAGCATCGAGTCGGCCCGCTTGGTGTCCGCGGAGAGAGCCTTGGACGCCCAGATCGAGGCCTTGGAGGAGTTGCTGTCTCGGGAGGCCTGGGAGGAGGCAGAGGACGAGGCCAAGCGCATTCGCCTGGCATTCCCCGATTCGCCACGTGCCCGACAACTGGTCGCGCGGGTCGAAGAAGCCCACCGAGAGCACAAGCAGGGCGTCGTCGAGTCCTTCCGGGAAGCGGCCGCACATGGCGATTACGACCGAGCCATGCAACTGCTTCGGCAACTCGACCAGCATCTCTCGGAGGAGGAGGCGGCCCCCCTGGCGGAGGTCGCCCGCGAGGTCATCAGCAACTTCCGCGAGGTGCAGGGCGAACGCTTCCGCAGCGCCGTGCAGCGGCACGACTGGACCACGGCGGTGCGCCTGGGCGAGCAGATCATCGAGCAGTTCCCCAACGCCAAGATGGCCGTGGAGGTCAGGGAGTTGATGGACGGCCTGCGCCGCCGCGCCGCCGGCGACTCCAGCCAGCCTCTGCCCGCGGCAAGAGAGACGAACGTGGAGGGTGACAAATGACCGGCCCTTCAAGCACAGGCCAAGGTGGCCACGGTGTCTGCGGGCTGCTGGCCAGCCTGCTGCTGCTTGCGGTTCAACTTGCTTGCACGACTGGCTGCCGCACCGTGACCGGCGAGTTCGCCTTTGATGCCGACGTCCCCGAGCCCGTTGAGGCGCTGGCCTGGGCCCGGGACAAGTACGATCCCGATCGACGCCGCACTGCCCTCAAGTGGCTGGCCCACGCCCCTTGGGCGAGCGCTGACGTCTACATCTCAATCTACGAATCGCTGGTGGAAGACCCGGATCCGACGGTGCGGGCGGCAGCGCTCTTGGCGCTGGGCCGGCACGGTCGCCCCGATCACGCGGTGCTCGTCGGGCTGCGGCTGGAACTCGACCCCAGTGACATGGTGCGTCTGCAGGCGGCCCGCACGCTGCAGCGCTTGCATCACGAGGAGGCCATCGCCTCGCTGCAGCGAGCGATGCAGGGCGACCGCGACTCCTGGGTGCGGGCAGAAGCCGCCAAGGCGCTGGGACAGTATCCCAAGCGCGAGGTGCTGCCGACACTGGTCCGGGCCCTCGACGATGAGAAGCTCGAAGTGGCGGCGGGGGCCCGGCGGTCCCTGGTCTCCCTGACCGGCCGCGACTTCGGCTACGGAACTGAGGAATGGCAGTCCTGGACGGAGGCAGCCGACACCCCCTTTGCGGAGCAGCACCTCTATCTCTACCAGACCTTTCAGCGTGGACGATTCTGGTACGAGTACATCCTGCCCTTCTTCGCCCCGCCCAACGAGTCGCCTGGCATTCCCCGCGGCCTGTTGCAGGCAAGCGGCGAAGAGCCCCAAGAGCAGCCCGAGCAATCCTGAACATCCGGTGAGGCGACATGCGCGCACTTCGATTCGACGGCAAGGAAGCAACACTTGATTCCACGGCGCCGACTCCCGTTCCGCAGCCCGGCGAAGCGCTGATCCGTCCCTTGCGCGTCGGCGTCTGCGCCACGGATCTGGAAATCTGCAAGGGCTACATGGGGTTCAACGGCACGCTGGGACACGAGTTCGTCGGCGTCGTCGAGGAAGTCGTCGGCCCCGACCCTCGGCAGTTGCGCGGCAAGCGGGTCATAGGCGGCATCAACGCCGTCTGCGGCACGTGCGATCTTTGCAAGGCAGGTCTGAGCACGCACTGTCGACAACGCACGGTGCTGGGGATCCAGGGACGCGACGGCTGCTTCGCCGACCTCTTCACCTTGCCGCTGGTCAACCTGATTCCCATCCCCGATCAGCTCGACGACGATACGGCGGCGTTCGCGGAGCCGGTCGCGGCGGCGCTCCAGGTGAGGCAGCAGCTTCGCATCGAAGGCAAGCCGTTCATCACCATCCTCGGCGACGGTCGACTCGGATTGCTCGTCGCCCAGGTGCTGGCGGGGATGAACGCCTCCGTCCGCGTCATCGGCAAGCACCCGGGCAAGCTCGCCCTTTGCGAGAGGTGGGGGATCAAGCATCGCCTCCTCGCCGACGTCGGATTGCGCAACGATCAGGACATCGTCATCGATTGCACCGGCTCGGCGGAAGGCATGGGCACGGCCCTTTCCATGGTCAGGCCGCGCGGCAAGATCATGCTCAAGACCACCGTGGCGCCGGATGCCTCGATCCGCTGCCAGGACCTGCTCGCCCAGATCGTTATCAACGAGATCGAAGTGCTCGGCTCACGCTGCGGCCCGATGAACGAGGCGGTGATCGCCCTGACCCGCGGCGAGATCGACGTGGTGAGCTTGATCAGCAAGCGCCTGAGACTCTCCGACGGTGTGAAGATCCTACAGGCTGCCGCCGCACCTGGCGTGCTCAAGGTGCTGGTGGCGATCGACTGAGGCGGTCAACCTCACCGGTGCCTCAGTTCGTGTCTTTGTACCACTCGCTTGACTTGCCCTCGTGCGGGCCTGCCTTGTCTTCCAGCGCCAGTTGCGCTTCGGGGCTGAGCTTCTCATACGACAGCACCGCCGCGTGCGCTTCCTCGACGTGCTCGATCTCCTGGCAGCCGGGCACGATCAGGTCGACTCCGGGCTGTGACAAGGCGTAATGCACGCACTCATCGACGCTGAGATTCCGCAAGAGCCCGCCGCCCGCGTAGATCTTCATGGCGACGACGGCAAGGCCGCGCTCAATGGCGAAGGGCAGGAACTGGCGCACGAAGGAATGGCGTTTCGTGTCGATGGGATTGATGGGGATCAGGACGTTGAAGAAATCGTGCTGCTTGCAGGCTTCAATGAGATAGGTCGGATTGAAGTGGGCGGTGATGCCGAGGTGGCGAATCAACCCCTCCTCCTTCGCCTTGGTGAGACCGGCGATGACAGCGCTGTCGCCGAAGAGCGTGCGGACGTCGTCGTGCACCGCGTGGATCTGGAGGCTGTCCACGTAGTCCGTCTGGAGTCGCTTGAGAGACTCCTCGAGTTCGCGGCGAGCGCCGTCGGCGCTGCGCTCGAGCGTCTTGCTGGCGATGAAGAACTCCTCGCGCTGCTGATCTTCGAGGGCGATGCCGACGCGCTGCTCCGCCTTGCCTGCGCGATAGCTGGGAGCGGTGTCGAGATAACGCACGCCCAGTTCGAGCGCCCGGCGAATGACCGCCACGCCCTTGTCCGCCTCGGGAAGCGTGCTCAGAAAGTACGTCCCCAGGCCGAGTCGCGGCAGCGAGCGTCCCGAATCGCCGAAGTCTACGAGCGGCAGCGCCTGCTCGACGGGCTCAAGCTTCGGCTCGTCCAGGGCAGCGTGGGCCAAGGCCGGTCCCGCCGCCGCCAGACCCGCAGCGCTGAGAACGAATGATCGTCGCGTCGGCTGGTGCGTCATGCTGGTGCCTCCTCCGTGTCGGTCAGGCGTAGGCCTTGCCTCGCTCCTTGCGCCGTCCCACCTCGCTGGCGTAGCGCCGGCCGAGTTCCTCGGCGTGGCTGCGGGCCCAGTCGGTCAGGCGCGTCGAGCCGGCCGGCGGCGAGCCGGTGTACAGCAGGTCCGCCATGAGGCCGTCGACTTCCGGCCGGGTGATGATCACATCCCCAACGAAGAGGCCCATCGCCTTGGCCACGGCGAGACCGAACCAGATCGGCACCCGCACGATCGGCCGGCTTTTGCCGATGATCTCGCCGATCGTTTCCACCAGTTCGCGATAGCTGAATGACTCCGGCCCGATGGCGTCGATGACGACGTTGTCGTTCTCCGCCGCCTGCTCAACCGCGAGCTTGGCGAGATCGTCGACGTGGATGGGTTCGAGGCGATACGCCCCATCGCCGAACATGCCGAAGATAGGCAAGCGGCGCAGAACGAAAGCGATGTTGTTGATGAGGATGTCCTCACGGCCGAAGAGCACGGTCGGCCGGAGGATCGCATGCGACAGGCCGGACTCGACGAGTCCCTTCTCCATGACTGCCTTGCTGGAGAAGTACTCGAGCGGCGAGTCTTCGCTGGGGTTCGTGATGCTCACGTGCACCACTCGGCGCACGCCCGCTTCTTTCGCCGCCTCGAACAGCCGCAGCGTGTTCTGCACCGCGTCGCGCTGTTTGAAGAGTCGATGATTGAAGCGCACCCAGTAGGTGTTGTAGAGCACTTCGACCCCGCGCAATGAAGCGACGAGGCGCTCGTGATCGTCGAAGGCCAGCGGATGGATCTCGACACGGTCGCGCAAGTCACTCTCTCGGCCGGGCGAGTTCGTCAGGGTGCGGACGGCAATCCCCTGGTCGAGCAAGCGTCGGGCGATGTACTGGCCGCTGTAGCCGAAAGCGCCGGTGATCGCATGGATGGATGGGGTCCCCGTCATGCACCCATCATACGCGTCAACCGGCGTTGAGATCACCATGATCCCCGAAAGCCGAGGGTGCTCGTCACCCTCGGGTTTCCCGTTCTCTCTCTCTGATCACGCCAGCAGGAGTTACGCCGTCACCGTCACCACCCCCGACAGCGCCAAGACCAGCAGCACCGCCGTCAGCGCCAGCCGATACCAGCCGAACACCGCCAAGCCATGCCGGGTCAGATAGGCCACCAGCCACTTGATGGCCAGGGCGGCGGTGATGGTCGCCACCACGATTCCCAGCAGCACCGGCGTCCAGCTGAGCGTCTCGAACATGTTCGGCCCGTCGCCGTTCAGATCCTTGACCAGCTTGTACACGCAGGCCCCGCCCAGCGTTGGCAGCCCCAGGAGAAAGCTGAACTCCGCCGCCTGGGCCGGCCTTAGCCCGCACATCGTGCCCCCGGCGATGGTCATCATCGACCGACTCGTGCCCGGCCACATGGCGACCACCTGGAACAGGCCGATCATCAGCGCCTGCCAGCCGCTGAGCTCTTCGATGTCGAGCCACTGGCTGGTCTCCTCACGCCGCTTGCTGCGCCGATCCAGCCAGATCATCCACACCCCCCCCAGCGCCAGGGCCACGAGGCCCGGCGTCAGGGGAAAGAGATGCCTTCCGATCAGATCATCGAGGAGCACCCCCAGAATCGCTGCGGGCAGAAAGGCGATGGCCAGGTTCACAAAGAGCCGCCGGCCGACCGGGTCCTTGCCCAGCAGGCCGCGGATCATTTGGGCCACCCGCCGGCGATACAAGCCGAGCACGGCGATGATGGCGCCGCCCTGGATGACGATGTTGAAGGTGTCGACAGCGTGCTTGACCGCCGCGTCATCCAGGCCCAGCAGGGCCGTGGTGATGATGAGGTGGCCCGTCGAGGAGATGGGCAGGTATTCGGTGATGCCCTCGACCAGGCCCAGAATGATTGCTTGCCACCATGTCATGCGGGCATGGTATCGACCGTTGGCCTCATTTCCGTGAGCGCTGGGTTACCGAATCCCGAGGGTGCTTCGCACCCCTGGTTTGGGAGAGGCGACGCATTGCCGCCTCAGGCCATGCGGATCCACTTGAGCAGGGTCAGGAAGTTGGGCGGCTTGCCGTACATCAGGACGCCGATGCGGAAGATCTTCGCCGCCCCGCGGATGGTCAGGTAGACCGCGATCACGCCCAGCACAATGGAGAGGGCGACCTGCCAGAAGGGGACCGGCTCCGCCGCCGCCAGTCGCACCATCATGGCGAAGGGGCTGATGGGCGGCACCAGGCTCAGCACTACTGAGAAGGTGCTGTTGGGATCGCGGGCGATGGGCATCCAGAGCATCATGGGGATGATCAGGACCAGCATGACCGGTGTCATGAGCGATTGGGCTTCACGCATGTCGTTCACCGCGCTGCCGATCGCCGCCATGAGCGAGGCCACGAAGAAGAAGGCGATGAAGAAGAAGACCGCCAGGAACAGCAGATCCGTAACCTCCAGGAAATCCATTAGAGCGAACGTCACCATAGCGCCGATGCCCAGCGCCGCATAGATGCACATGATCATCAGGCCGACCGCCATCTGCCCGATGATCTTGCCCGTCATGAGTTGCACCGGGCTGAGGGCCGAGAGCAGGACTTCGATGACGCGGCTTGACTTCTCTTCGATCGTCGTGGTGAGCAAGTACTGACCACCGGTGAAGGTGCTGATCCAAAGCAGCATCATGAAGCCGAGCGGCAACATCATGGCCAGCGCCTCGCCGGCGTCGCTGCTCACTTCGCCCGAGCCGGTCACCGTCTTGGCTTCCATGGCGCCAGCCGCCATGAGCCGGCGCAGCTCCTCGGGATCCTGCCCTGTTTCGCGCACGCGCACGTCCACGATGGCGTTGTTCACCTTCCAGCGCAAGCGGTTCTGCACCCGATCGTCCAGGCGCGGGCGGGCAAACCAGCGGTAGGAACCGTATTGCCCGTTCTCGTCGGCGAACACGGCGTGCTCGTCAATCTCCACGACGGCGAGACGCTCCGTCTGCTCTTGTTCACCTTCGCGCAGCGTCTCCTTGGCTTCTTCGAGGTCCGTGTCGGCAGGCAACTGCTCAATGCGAATGTCAGAGGCGGGGCCCACCATCTCCTCCGCCTGGGTGCGCAGCGCCACCAGGGCTTCCGCCGGTAACTCGCCGATGATGTTGCCGGCCTGGTCGGCGATCTCCTGCACCTTCGCTTCGACCTCGGCGTCGCGCTCCTTGGCCATCTCGACGGGATTGATGCGCGTGCTGACCTCGTCCGCCAGCATGCCGGAGCGGTCGACCAGAGCCACGCTGCCACTCACCGCCGGCGCTTCATCATTCCACAGGAGGTTGATGGCGAAAATGGCGACGACCATCATGCCCGGCACGATCAGGACTCCGATCAGGAAGCCCTTGGTCGTGACCGTGGAGACGAACTCGCGCAGGGCCACTTGGAAGATCTTAGACATGGGTCACCTCCGTCTCAGCCCGCAGCGCTTGCCGCAGTTCGTGCTCGCTTTGTTCGCCTGTGCCCTTCTTACTCGCCAGCTCCACGAACACATCCTCCAGGGTCGGCCGGCGCAGCTCCACCCGCCGCACCGGCAGGGCCTCCGCGATGGCGCGGATCGTCGCCGCCGGGTCCGAGCCTTCGCCGAGCGACAACTCATGCACGCCGTTTTCCAGGCGAATCCCCTCCACGCCGGCGATGGTCTGCAACCGGCCGGCAGCGTCGTCGCCGTTGATCGGCTCAACCAGGATCGTGCGCGGGTCGAACTGGGAGCGGATCTCCTCGAGTGTCGCGTCCAGGACCTTGTAGCCCTGGTTGATCAGAATGACGCGGTCGCAGAGCTGCTCCGCCTGCTGCATGACGTGCGTAGAGAAGATGATCGTTTTCCCCGCCTGCTGGAGTTCGTCGATCAGATCACGCAGGAGCCGCATGTTGATGGGGTCGAGGCCGGAGAAGGGCTCGTCCAGGATGATCAGATCCGGATCGTGGATGATCGTGGAGAGGAACTGGATCTTCTGCTGCATGCCCTTGGAGAGTTCCTCGCACTTGCGCTTGTAGCAGTCAGCGAGGCCCACGCGATCCAGCCATTGCTGGATGCGTTGCTGCAAGCCGGCCCCATCCATGCCCTTGATGCGGGCGACGTAGCTGAGGAACGCGCCCACCCGCATTTTGCGGTAAACCCCGCGCTCCTCCGGCAAGTAGCCGATCTGGTCCTTGCTCTCGATAGCGGAGTCCTTCCCCAGGACGGCGATCTTGCCGTTGTCGGGGAAGATGATGGACATGATCATGCGGATGGTGGTGGTCTTCCCCGCCCCGTTGGGACCCAGGAAGCCGCACAGCGAACCGTCCGGCACG